>Ga0247842_10000033_pt1 | contig 298130 bp, 260 predicted proteins | sample LaCruzMarch2015__3_FD_192411 | JGI IMG/M metagenome (GOLD analysis project Ga0247842, IMG submission 192411) | Freshwater microbial communities from meromictic Lake La Cruz, Castile-La Mancha, Spain - LaCruzMarch2015_19m | ecosystem: Environmental > Aquatic > Freshwater > Lake | place: Spain...
CGATCGATACGGCCCAGGCAGTGGTCGGATATTTCCAGGCCCGATATCCGGAGGAAAAACCGGATACGGAAGAAATCATCAATACGCTGATCCTCCTGGAAAGGGAGCCGGAACGGGTGAATAAGGAGGTTGTAGACACTGTGTCTACAATTCAGAAAATAGCAGGAAAATCATTAAGATCAGTTCAGAGAATCTGTTCGCTTCTGAAGCTTCCCGAGGAGATCCAAAACGCCCTTCGGGAGGGGACGATCGGTGTTTCGCAGGGCTATATCTTTGCGGCCAACCTCGACCACCCGTGCCTGATGGAGATCTTTCAGGAGGCCATCGACAAGGAGGGGTTCACCAATGCCGGGCTGGAGAGGGCGCTGAAGAAGGGACGGAAGCCGACGACGGAGAATGTGAGAAAAAGATCCTTCTCCCTGTACAGGCGCAGCGTGCAGTCGGTGAGGAGCGGTATTGAGGAACAGGTCGACGCCTTCAAGAAAAGCGATCTGAAGGCGCTCCTGAGCGATCTGCGGGAGCTTATCATCCTGGTGGAGGGGCGACTTCCTGAGGCGCTCGATGATGGCGGAACCGCGGTGGTGTCGCCGAAGAAAAAACCGCATCGCGCATAGCGGACACAAGCGCCGGAGCGGGGGACGATCTTCTCCTTCCGTTCCGGTGCGGGGTCATGAATCAAGGCTGGATGTCGGTCTACTCTGAGAGCGTGATCTTCAGGGTGCCTCCCCGGCCGAGGATGTCGTGCAGGTGGATGTAGCCCTTCAGGCGGGTCGCCTCGTCGATGACGACGAGGGTGGTGATCTCCTCCCGCTGCATGTATTCGATGGCCTGGGCGACGGAGGTCTCCTCATGAATCGTCTTGGGAGAGCGGGTCATGAATACGTCGATTTTCTGATCCAGGAAATGATTCTCGCGACGGACAAGCCGCCGTACATCCCCGTCGGTCAGGATGCCGAGAAGGGTCTCCATCCGGTCCACAACCAGGACGAAACCTTTGTTGTTTTGGTCCATTTCGCGAATCGCATCCAGAATGAGCGTTCCCTCATAGACACGCGGGATCTGCGTTCCGCTGATCATGACATCTCGAACCTTGGCCCGGAGTCTGGCGCCGAGACTTCCGCCGGGATGGAATTTGAAAAAATCCTTTTCCTGAAAATTCTTCCGATGGATCAGCGCGACGGCAAGGGCGTCTCCCATCGCCAGGGCCGCCGTGGAGCTTGATGTTGGCGCCAGACCGAAGGGGCAGGCCTCCCTGTCGACTCCGACGTCGATCACGATGCCACAGGCCCGTGCCAGCGTCGATGTGAGGTTTCCAGTGAAGGCAATCCTCGGTACGCCGATGGCGCGGATGCTCTCAACGATCATGTTGAGTTCTGCGGTTTCACCGCTGTGGGAGATGGCGAGCAGGACATCGTCTTTGGTCACGATCCCCAGATCCCCGTGGAGACCCTCGACGGGGTGGAGGAAAAGGGCCTGCGTGCCCGTGCTGGTCAGCGTTGCCACGATCTTCCTTCCGATGAGGCCCGATTTGCCGAGCCCGGCGACGATCACGCGTCCCTTGCAGCGGTAGATCAGTTCAACCGCCTGAGAAAATTCCTCTCCCACCCGGTCAATGAGTTGAAGGATGCTTTCCGCTTCGAGCCGAAGCACTTCCCTTGCCTGGAGGATGGACTCGTCCTTTTCCATGATGCGACCTCTGTAAGCCGATTTGAACCGGCGGTATCTTTTGGATTGCGTTCACTCTTTACGTGGACGGAAGGCTATCAGAAATGACCGACCGTGACAAGACTCATTTTGATCGGCAACGGCAGGGTCAGCATCGGCATTGACACCCATCCGGCCATTCCCTATAATCCATCCGGAAAATCCGGATATCCGGCGGAAGTCGATTTTAAGGCGGCGGACAATGGCAAGAATGAAAAACCGTTGGCACGTGTATGCGGGGGTGGGGGCGATCCTCCTCTTCGGCGTGCTGTTGATCTTTCGCCTGGGGATTCCGGGGAAACTTCTTTCCGGGGAAGGGGAGACGGTCATCCCGATTCAGGCAGGGGTTCCTGTCGGGGAATCCTGGATGAATATCACCCAGGGCAGTCAAAAGATCGGCTACGCGCAGCGGACTTACGCCAAAACGGAAGAGGGGTTTCGCTTTACCGAAAATATCTTCATGCGGATCAATACAATGGGCATTGTCCAGCCTCTGACGGTCCGGACGATGGCGGAGCTTAAACCAGATCGGACCCTGTTGAATTTTCAATTCGATCTGGGGTCGAACCTTTTCAAGTTCATGGCCCGGGGTGCGGTGGAAGGGAAGAAGCTGACCGTGCGGATCGGCGGACCGGGCGAGGAAAAGGTCAGCGTCATATCCCTTCAGGATCAGCCCTATCTGGGCGGGGGTATCCTGGAATCGGTTGGGGTGGCGGGACTTAAGGCCGGGGAGGGGAGGACCTATCCGGTATTCGATCCGGCGTCACTGGGCCAAAGGCCGGTGCGCGTAACCCTGCTCGGTGAAGAGTCCCTGACGATCATGGGAAAAAGTCGACAGACCAGAAAACTGTCGGTCGATTTCATGGGGATGAAACAGATGGCCTGGGTCGACCCGGAAGGCGCGGTGCTCCGGGAAGAGGGGATGCTGGGAATCGCGCTCACGAGGGTCACGCGGGAGGAGGCATTGGCGGGCCTTGAGGGCGCAGTCAGTGCAGATCTGACGGAGATCGCCGCCATCCCCTCGTCGAAAATGATCGATGATGCCGCGGCCTTGAAGGTCCTGAAGATTCGTCTGGAAGGTTTCCCGGAGGGTTCTTTCCTGCTCGACGGCGGCCGTCAGCACTATCGCAGCGGTGTGGTCACGATCCGCCGTGAATCCGCTGCCGATCCTTCAGCCGGTGTGAGAGCCGCCCCCGGGGACCTCGCGGCGCTTCTCAAACCCACCCCCTTTATCCAATCCGATCACCCGAAGATCCGGCAGAAAATGACCGAAATCGTCGGTACGGGGGATCCGGACGGCGTGAAGGCCGACAAACTTCTGGCCTGGGTCCACAAAAACCTGGAGAAGCGTCCGGTCCTGTCGGTTCCCAACGCGCTGGAGACGCTGGAAAACCGCATTGGGGACTGCAACGAGCACGCGGTCCTGCTGGCTGCTTTGGCGCGGGCCGCGGGTCTGCCCGCTGAGGTGGAGGCTGGGGTAGTGTATATGCGCGGCCGTTTCTTTTATCACGCCTGGAATATCCTTTATCTCCGGGACCGGGGCGGTTGGGTCACGGCCGACGCCGTGCTGGGACAGTTACCGGCGGACGTGACGCACATCCGTTTCGTCCGCGGCGAGGCCGAACGCCAGCTCGATCTGGTGGGGCTCATCGGCAGGTTGAAGCTGGACATTCTGGAGATGGAACGATGATCGAACTGACGAACCTGACCAAACAGTACGGACGCACCCTGGCGGTGGACCATCTGAATCTTTCCGTGGGGAAGGGGGAGATCTTCGGTTTCATCGGACCCAACGGCGCCGGAAAAACCACGACGATCCGGATGATGGCGGGCGTCCTGGGGCCGACGGAGGGGACGGTTCGGATTGACGGGATCCCCATGGCGGCGGATCCGGAGGCGGCCAAGCGGATTATCGGTTTTATTCCGGATCGCCCCTTCCTCTACGAGAAGCTGACCGGCATGGAGTTCCTGCGGTTTATCGCCGATCTCTACGGTTTCGGAGACGGGCTCTTCCGGGAGAAGGCCGAAGGGCTGCTGATCCAGTTCTCCCTCTACGACTGGGGCGATCATCTGATCGAGGCCTACTCCCACGGAATGAAACAGCGGTTGATCATCGCCTCGGCCCTGCTGCACGACCCCCGGGTGATCATTGTGGACGAACCGATGGTCGGGCTCGATCCGGCAGGGATACGGATGGTCAAGGACCTGCTCCGCGAGCTGGCCCGGAGGGGAACGACGATCTTCATGTCCACCCATACTTTGGAAATAGCACAGGACCTCTGTGACCGGATCGGCGTCATCCACCGGGGACGAATGATCGCGCTCGGAACCACGCACGATCTGCGGGGAACGGCAAGCCTCCATGAAGGGGATCTGGAGGAGGTGTTCCTGAGGCTGACCGGCAAGGAGACACCATGAAGGACGGCACCGTAAAAAGCCCGGATGCTGCGTTACGCTTCATCCCTCGTCGTTGCGGCGTACGACAGAGTACGCCTCACTCCTCGGAATTAGCGCGCCTTGCCTGCGGGCTTTTTACGATGCCGTCTCATTTTCGATACTTTAATGACCTTGTTTGGGATCACCATGAATGAGATCTATGCACTGCTTCGGCCCCGGCTGCTCTCCTTCAAGAACGGGAGCGCATCCCAAAGCGCCGGAAACCGGCGGATCCGTTATCTTCTCTTTGCCGCAATCGGTCTTGCCTTCTGGGTCGGGGCCTTCCTCATGCTCTATCGGGTTCTCCATTATTTCCAGGGGATCGAGGAGTTCGGCGACGTGCTGGCCCGGAAGCTCCTCTCGATGGTTCTTTTGACCTTTTTTTCGCTCCTCGTCTTCAGCAGCATCATCGCCTCCCTCTCCAAACTCTACCTCAGCCGGGATCTGCTGCTGGTCCATTCGCTTCCGGTATCGACGGGGAAGATCTTCCTCGCGCGCTGGCTGGAAAGCACGGTGGACAGCTCCTGGATGGTAATCCTCTTCAGCATGCCCGTGTTTCTCTCGTACGGTGTCGTCTACCACGCGGGGCCGTTTTTCTACTGGGCGGCGGGGATGGCGCTCATCCCGCTTTGTCTGATTGCCTCCGCAATCAGTGCGCTTACGGTCGTCATTACGGCCGTCCTTCTTCCGGCAGGACGGATCAGAACGGTATTCGTCTTCTTCGGTCTGCTGCTGATCGTCGCGCTCATCGTCGCCTTCCGACTCATGCGGCCGGAGAGGCTGGTCAATCCGGAGACCTTTGCCAGCCTGGTCCTCTATCTGCGGGAGATGGGAACGCCCGGCTCACCGCTGCTTCCCACCACCTGGGCCTTTGACAGCCTCAATGCGGCGCTTTCGGGTCGAATGGGCGAGTCCCTGTTTCATCTCTCGCTCGCCTGGAGCTGCGCGGCGGCACTCGCCTTTGTCGTGACATGGGTGGCTGGGGCCTTCTATTTTGCCGGATACACGAAGGCGCAGACCACGGCGGAAAGGCTTTTCCCTCTCAAAGAGGGTCTGCGCGGGAACCGGCACCGTTTGTTGGAGAGAATCTCCGGACCGGCATGGGCGTTTGCCGTCAAGGAGTTCCGGACCTTCTTCCGGGACCAGACCCAATGGCCGCAACTCTTTCTCATCGCGGCCCTGATTGCAATCTACCTCTATAATTTTTCGGTCCTGCCGCTGGGACAATCCAAGATCAAGACGATCTATCTGCAGAATATCTTTTCTTTCCTGAACATGGGGCTCGCCTCCTTCGTGCTGACAGCGGTTGCCGCCCGGTTCGTCTATCCGGCGGTCAGCTTCGAAGGGGATGCCTTCTGGATCGTCCGGGCAGCACCCATTACACTTAGAACCTTTCTCTGGGTCAAATTTGCCGTCTATTATCTGCCGCTGCTCATCCTTGCGGAGATCCTGATCGTGAGCTCCAACATCCTCCTTCAGGTCACACCGTTCATGATGGCCCTGTCGGTTGTCACGGTCTTTCTGATGGTGCCGGGCGTGGTTGCGCTGGGGGTGGGTCTTGGCGCGGCCTATCCCGACTTCCAGTCCGAGAACCCCGCCCAGGCGGTCACCAGCTTTGGCGGGCTGCTGTTCATGCTCCTTGCGGCAGGTTTCATCGCCTTGGTGATCGTTCTCGAAGCAGGACCGGTCTATGCCGTCTTCATGGCAGGTTTCCATGGGCGGAGCCTTTCCGGACTGCAGTGGGTATGGCTGGTCGTTTCTTTTTCCCTCGTGCTGCTCCTCTGCATCCTTGCCGTGGTCCTTCCGATGCGTCTCGGCGAACGGCGTCTCCGGGGTTAGGGTTTGCGAGCAGAAGGAGTTTTGACCTTTCCGATGGTTTCAACCGTGAAGCAGTAGAGCACCAAGGTGAACACCAGGCACGCGGTACAGAAATAAAAGGCTGCCCGGAAGGCGGGGGCGCCCAGCGATTCACCGGGGTAGAGGTATTGCATGAGGTTGCCCAGCCCTTGCAGAAATACGGCAACGCCCACCATCGTAAAGAAATTGACCCCGGTCATGGCCGTTCCGGCACGTTTCGCGGGCATCCTTTCCTTGATGTGTGCATATACGATCTGTCCGGAACTGGTAAAAAAACCGAAACCAAAAAAGAGCGCCGACAAAACAGTCAGGTTGACGCCCGGAGGAAGGCTGGCCAGGACGGCAAGCACCGAGCACATGCCGGTCAATCCCGCAACAATCACCCCTTTCCGGGTTTGGAATAAAGAGTCGGAAAACCAGCCGCAGACAGGGCTGCCGATGATCAGTCCGACGCCCATCAAGAGCAGCATGTTGCCGGTTGCCACCGGTGAAATCCCGATCACCTTCATCAGATAGGGGCCGGCCCACAGGGCTTGCACCGCAGCGAATATCCCGTACCGGCAGAAGGTAGTCAGGGAAATGATCCAGTAGTCCTTTTCTCTCATCAGATTCAGGATGTCCGCCCGGATTTCCCGCAGGTCGGTCGAGACGGCTTGGGGGATTTCGCCATCCCCCGGCTCTTTCGGCCGATCCCGGACCACGGCGAAAAACAGCATCGTCAACAGCAGATTGATTCCGGCAAAGACCATGAAGGTCATCCGCCATCCAACGGATTGAACCATCAATACCAGCGGGGTTGCCGCGGTCATGTTGCCCAGGGTGCCGAAGGAAAGCACCAGGGCCGAGAGCGTGGCAAACCTCAGCGGCCCGAACCATAAGGTGATCAGCTTTAGAGTCCCCATCAGATTGCAGGCCATCCCGGCGCCGAGAAGAAGCCTTCCGGCGACCAGTGCTCCGATCGAATCCCCAAAGGCAAAAACCAATGCCCCGGCCACCCCCAAAAGCGACAGTGCGGTCATCGCGATCCTCGGCCCGATCGCATCGAGGTACATGGTGATGGGAATCTGCATGATGGCAAAGGTGTAGAAGAACGAGGCGGAAATGAGGCTGAGCCCACGGGTATCCAGTCCGAGATCCGAGATCAGGTTGGGTGTGATCACCGCGATCGAGGCCCGGTAAAACTGGGAGAGCACGAACAACAAACAGGCCATGGAAAAGATTGCCCAGCGGCGGGATATTGAGAATTTCATGGGATTCCTTTCCAGGCTCCTGCCCTTCACGATAGGCTATGCCCCTGGATGTTCCGTTGTAACGACTCAAGAGGGATTCATGTTGATATGGCTGACCAGCGGAAAATGGTCCGAGGGATAACACTTTTTCCACCTCAGTTGAATAATTTTTGCGTCCTGGACACTGACGGAAGAAGGGACAAAAATATAATCAAGCTTGAAGCGGAAAAAATATTTCCGAAACCCATGGAAGGTTTTGACATTACGACGATTTGGATATCGTACCCTGAAGGTATCCATTAATGGTTCCGGATTCAATAGGCTACCTTGTTTGCTAATTTTTATGAGACTTTTACCTTTTAAATATTGGATGGGTGAACTCCTTTCCCTGGCGTTAAAATCACCTGTCAGTACGAAAGGGTCCGGAGAAGGCCGCATATGAATGTGCTGGGTCAAAGAGACCACGCTTTTTTTTCGCGAACGCAGGGATATATGATCCAGATGGATATTGTAGAAATAAAAAGCCTGCTGAGACTCCTTTTCAATGAACCGTGCCCAGGTACAGGTTCGAGGGATGATGTTCCCCCACCCCTTCGACCCCGGAATATCGGGTGTGTCTGAAAACCAGAAGGTATCCTCCGCGGACGGAACGAAACGAGTCGCGTCATAAAAAATGGCATTGTGCAATCCTTTGCTGCCGCCCAAATTTCCAATGCCGACCATTTCGTATCCGGGGAGCATCGTGCGGATTTCAGAAATTTGAAAATCCAGTGCCTCCTGCAGCCCCACAACATCCGGGCGATAATGGTTCAAGATCTCGTGCACCCGGCTGCAGCGAAATATCCAGTGGTTCCTGCCATCTTTTGCGGTTCCGCGTCGGATATTGAAACTCATGATGCTTAAATTCAAGCCCGTATCGGGGCTCTCATGAGAAACAGAATCCGTTTTGGCTTTTGGGGTTTTTCGCAGCGGATTGAAACCCCAAAGCCGAAATATCGGACGACACATTTGAGTTATTGATTTTTTAGCGAATCTGAACCCATTCATCTTTTATTCCTTGCTCCACCTTGTCGGAACTGTATCGGATTATAATTCATTCCATATAGAACAACTTTTGTAAGGTAAGTATGGAACAGGAAAAAAGCAAGTCATGAAAATGTTTCAGACAGGTGGGAAATGCCGCGGAACGCCGGAAATCCGGTGATGTGAAAAGCAGGCAGGCAGCGCCCGGACCGGAGGGGATGACGCAGTTACTCGCCGACAATCTGAACTCGGACGATCCTTTCCCGGGCGCGAACCTGATCGAAATCGGCAAAGTAGATGCGCCCGAACTCACCAAGCTCCATTTGGCCCTCGACCACGGGAATGGATTGCGATCGTCCCAGAAGAACGGATCGGAGATGCGCGTCGGTATTGAGAGACCAGGATGGGAGCTCGTCCCGCCCGGCCGCAGCCTCGATATGTTTGGGGCCGGGATGCAGATACTGTCCTTCCGTCCGGCAGGTGGGAATGATGTTTTCAAGCACGGTTACCAGGTCTTGCATCAACAGCTCCGTACCCCAATAGTTGGTATCGTCGGATGCCTCCTGAATCAGCACACTGCACGTGGTGTGCTGTGAAAACACGACCAGGATGCCATTCCGAATGGCTGATTTACGCAAGGCTTCCTGCACTTGCGCCGTCACATCATGGAATGTCGGCCTTCTGTCCGACTGGATTTTGAATGTCTCATGATAAACCGTCATTGCCAAACCTCCTCTGTGAATCCGCCAGCGAGCCGTTCCCCGCAGCTTGCTGCGGAGAGCTTCAATGTATCGTGTCCCATGCCTCGCGCACGGACCTGATCATCTCTTCGACCATCCCGAACGGATCAGCCGACAGGATTATGCCGCTGGTGGAACCGGTACCTTGAGCCCCGGCTGCGATCACATCATAAACATCCTGACCTCGACTGATTCCCGCGCCATGCAGGACGCGGATTTCAGCATTGATTGCCCATACCGTCCGGTTGATGCGATCAATGGCCAAACGGTCATCCGCATCCCGTTTGCCGACTCCGATCAGAGCGGGAGACTCGGCAATGATGATATTGGGTTCCATCTGCGCAATCATTGCGGCATCCTCCAGGGTGTCTGCACACACCATGGTTGCAAGCCCGATTTGATCGGCTCGTTTTATGGTATACTCCAATTCATCCTTCAATAATCTTTTCTCCGCGTGATTCAACAAAACCCCAACGGCGCCTGCTGCTTTAAGCGCTTCCGGCAGAACGGAGCCGACACCTCTTCCCACCTCCAGCGAATCCATGTGCTGGGCAAAAACCAGAACATTCTCCATATCGTGTGCAAGGAGAGGAATGTCGACGTATTGCGGCGTGATGATCACTTGAACGTCATATTTCCCGCCGACTTTGTCGGCGTGTCGGGCAAGCTCAAGAACATCCTTGCCATACAGATAAGCCTTCGGGCCGATTTCAAAGAAGGGTGGGGTGATCTCAAGTCCCCTGTACATGATGCGCTCTCCTCGCTATACCAGAATGACTTCCACGCCCCTGTCGCGGATGGATTGAACGATATCCGGCGGCGCATTCGTATCGGTGATCAGCATGTGGAATGCGCTGACCGGCTGGACCGGAATAAAACCGACGCGGCCGATTTTGCTGCTGTCGGTCACCAGGATGACCTGGCGGGAGCGCTCAACCATCATCCGGTCCACCTCCGCCATGAAGATATTGGCCGTGGTTGCGCCGCTGCCGAGGGTCAAGCCGTCGGTTCCCAGGAAAACCTTGTCTGCCATCAACTCCTGCAGTTGAGCCAGCGTCTGCGGCCCGACGGTGGCCTGATAATCGGGCAAATAGAGTCCGCCCAGGATGGTCAAATTGGGCGAAGGCCAGGTCAGCACCTCCTGGGCGATGGGTTGAGAGTTGGTCACGAGCGAGATCAGATTGCTGCTGCGGAGCGCCGAAGGGACATGACGGATGACCTGCAGGGTGGTGGTCCCTGAATCCAAGAGCAGGATATCCTTCGGCTTGATCAAGCCTGCTGCCACTTTGCCGATGCGTTCCTTGGCCTTGATGTGCAGTTCCATTTTTTCGGAAAAGGAATCGGTGCGCGTGGTACCGGGCAGGGGAATCGCCCCGCCATGGACGCGCTTCAGGCGGCCGCCGGCTTCCAGCAGGGTCAAGTCGCGGCGGATGGAGGTTTCGGTGACCCGAAACTCCCGGACCAGATCGGCCACGAACACCTGACCCTGCTCCAATACCTTTTGCGCGATCAGCGATCTTCGTTCCGCAGCGCTCGGATCGTCCATCATATTCGTCCCACCAAGTTGGTTCTCATTTTTGTCCATCTCAAACCCTGCCGTGCGCCCGGGGGATTTCCGGGCGCAGATGATCAGATTTCGACGATGTCCAGACCTTGCATTGCCGCATAGGTTTTGATCTGCCCGGACAGGTGTCCGTATGCCAGCGCCATATGGTGGGGGGAGCCGGCTTTGCACCAGGCATCACACCACTCCTGAATCGGCAGGCTCTTGGGTTTAAACAGCATCTGCGGCGCCGCCACCGGGCGCGGTTTGATCGCGATGGACTCGCCTTCGGCAATGTTCAGCCGCCAGCGTCCTGCGACGTTGACCAGCGCCAGATTGGTGACCGGTCCCGGGGCATAGGCGTACTCGTAACTGGCGCCGAAACCCTTCACCCCCTGATAGTAGATGCTGTGCTTGATCGTGACGTCCGCGGGTTTGGCGGCCAAGGCAGGATTGCCGTGTCCGTCATGCGAAAGGATCATTGCATCCTGCTTGAAGTCAATAACATAATTTTCAAGGAAGGTGGCTTTGCCGGTCAGTTCCTGGAGCATCAGCATCGCGGTTACCGTGGTGATATCCGCCTCGGTGGAGCAGGGGAGGCCGATCTCGCACAAACGTCCGGTGGCATAGGCGGGGATAATTCCGACGCGCGGGTCGGTCAGCCAGACCTGGTCGAAGGAGGCCGCCGCATCAAACTTGCCGTCGCGGGTCACCTTTTCCAGGGCCAATGCCAGGCGGCAGGAGTGTTCGAACTGAGCGGCATCCATATCGATTTTATAGCGCGCGGTTTCGTTTTTAACCAGTGCCTTGAGATCGGCCGCCGAAATGCCGTCCATGGCGACCGAGACCTTCTCGGGCTCCACAGGCCAGCAGACCGGACCCACAAACTGGCGCAGGCTGAGCTGATCGATCATCAGGTCCGTCATGCCTTCGAAGGCATGTCCGAACACCGCGATGCGCGCGGTCTTCAGCCGCCGCATCACGCCGGCCGCGGCAATATACCCGGCAAGTTTTTTTTGACCGGCCGGATCGTCCATCCGGGACGTGACCATCCAGAAGGGTCGTCCCATCCGGAGCAGGGCGGAGGTCATCTCCGGCACGCCGGCCATCCCCGAGTTGAGCATGATCAGATCGAAATCCGCATTCTCGGGTAGAAACTCGATCTGCTGTGTATTCCAAACCAGCACCGGCGCCGTGGTATCCAGGAAGCAACGGGTCGGCACCAGCCCTTTGGTGTAGGCCACCTCGACCGCAACAATCAGGTCGACACCGGCCGCGTTGAACATCTGCGCCGCGGCAGCGGCCTGATATTCCTCCTCGACCAGCGGGGGACAAACCGTCTCGGCATATCGACCGATGATGCCGCCGATCTTATCGGCCACCTGTTGCGCCATCGGCCGGACATGCGCCGTCTTGTTGTAGTCGTCTTCGAGCAATGCCATGACCAGTACGCCGATTTTTGGTTTGATTGCCATTGAAATCTCCCTTTCGATCAATGAGGTTTATCTACTGGACCCCGCTATGCCTGATGGGCATAGCCCCGCTTGAAATAATCGGAGAGCCGCTGATCCAAATCGCAGTACAGATGATAGGGATCGATATAGGCACCGGCGTCGCCATTGGGTTGAATGCTTTCCTTTACAACCACCATCGAATTACAACCCTCTTCGATGGACCGGAACAGGCCGCTTGCAACCCCCGCCAGGATGGCATCTCCCAGCAAAGCCGTCTCTTCGTTCGCGAGGGTCACGATCGGCCGGTTGCAGACGTTGGCCTTGATCTGATTCCATAAACGGCTGCGCGCTCCGCCGCCGGTGGAGCGAATTTCAGGGATCGCCATTCCGGTACGCTCGATATACTCGAGGTTTCGCATTAACAGAAATGCCACCCCCTCCAGCAGCGCGCGCACAAAATGGCCGCGTGTATGATGCAATGTGAAGCCGGTAAAGGAGCCGCGCGCCGACAGATTCGGTTCAGGGCTGAAGGCGCCCATCAGATGGGGCAGCATGATCAAGCCGTCCGAACCGGCCGGAATCGCTTCTGCGAGGCGGGTCAGGCGGTCATAAGCATCGGTTTTTTTATCACCGGCCCTCTTGATTTCATCTTGAAAAAAGGAATCCCGGAGCCATTTGAAGGCCATGCCAGCCGTTGGACAAACCGGAACCAAGAGATACTGCCCGGGTACGCTGTGGCAATAGACGGGCACCACGCCGGATTGGTCGATCATCGGGTCGGCTACGGTGGCCTGGATGGCAAGCGCGGCGCCGGTCGATTCGGAAACCCTCCCGGGCTTGAAGTTTCCCGCGCCGATGGCGCCGACGGCCTGATCCATGCCGCCGGTCACCACGCAGGTCTCCGTGGTCAATCCCAACTGTAGCGCCGCTTCCGGGGAGAGCGTCCCTACCTTGGCGCCCGGCGGGACAATCTCGGGAAGCTGTCCCGTTTTGATACCGATGGCATCCTGGACATCCGTCCACCAGATATTGTTGACAAGATCGTAATTCAGCGTGGTACAGGAGACGGAGCCGTCGGTGACGATCCGGCCGGTCAATCGGTAAATCAGATAATCCTGAACGAGCAGGAACTTGTCCGCCCGGGAAAAGACTTCGGGTTCGTTCTGGCGCAGCCACAATATTTTGCAGGCGGACCAGGTGGGTACAATCTCCGGAATCCCCGTCCGTGCGTAGACTGCCTTGCCGAATCTCTCCGCCAGGAACGAAGCCTGAGCGGATGCGCGGTTGTCCAGCCAGACCAGGGCCGGATAAATCGCCTTGCCCGTAGCATTGAGCGTGATCGTGGTTTCGCCTTGGCTGGAGACCGCCATAGCTTTCACCTGTTTTGGCGTCACGCCGGGCTGTCGGATCGCTTCGCGTATGGTTTTCAGACAAGCCTGCCAATAAACCTCGGGGTCAAGCTGGACGCGGTCGGGGGCAGGCGTCTCGAGCTGATATTCCTGTCGTCCAATCCCCAAACAGCGACCATCCGGTGCGAACAGTCCGGCCTTGACCGAGGTCGTTCCGGCATCTATGGCGAGAAGCAATTCCATCTTTAGTCCAGTTTGTACTTTCCGGCGACTTTATCCGGCGCCTTGAATTCCTTGACCACTTCTTTGAGTGCATCCAGCAGGCGATCCGGGGCCTTGGACTGGATCACATTTCGTCCGAACACAATCCCCCGTGCCCCCGCTTCGACCGAAACGGCCGCGAGCTTGAGCGCATCGCTCTCCTTGGCGAATTTTTTCGCGCCCAGCGCCAGTATCGGCACCGGTGTGGCCGCCACGATTTCGTTGAATCGCTTGCCCGTATAAAAAGTCTTCACCAGATCGGCGCCCAGTTCGGCAATAATGCGACAACCGATGAAAATCTCATCTTGCAGATCTTCCGGCTGATGATTGTCCCCGCCGGTGGGATAGACTTCACCAATCAACGGAATGCCGAGTGCACGCTTCTGGGCAACACAATCGGAAAAGACTTTTACATTCTGGGCGTCTTCCGCTTCATCGGGATTCTTCAGGCTAAGGCTGCCGATGACCAGGTCAGCGCCCTGGGCCACTGCATCGGCCACGGAAACCATGGGGACGCTGTGGGAATGCTTGTAGTTCCACATGGCCGCATAGTTGGAGCCCCAGTTCAGGCGAATGATGCAGGCAGGTGCGCCGCGCTTCGAAAAGACCTGCTGGCAATGTGCGGGCATTCCGGGAGCCATCAAGACGGCATCCGCGCCGGAGACCTTATGGATGACCGAAGGCAGATCGATCATTCCCGGCAAGGGACCAAAATAAAGACCATGATCCACGGCCACGACGACGGCATTCTTGCCTTCGGAAAATAATCTTGACAAGCGTATTGCTTCACCTGTTACAGGCATAACGAACTCCTCCATATCCACTGAACGCATTATGGCAAATACAACTCAAATAACGTCTCGAATTCCACGGGCCGGTCACGTTGCCGGGATGGAGCCGAGGTAAGCGGCTCCATCCCGGCAACCGACTCTTTATACGTTTATTTTGCAATCAACGTCCAGCCGTCTGCAATTGCGCTTCCGGCTTTATCGAGCGCCACATAGTCCTTGGGGAAAGAAACGGACTTGTAGGCCGCTGCCGGGGGGAATTTCGCCAGCAGATCCGCGGGAAGTTTCACGCTGGTGCGAATCGGGTGCACGAAACCCTGGGCGTACGCCAACTGGCCTTTATCGGAGTATTCATATTCCATCAGGAGTTTGGCGGCATTTGCGTGCGGGGCGCCGGCCGTGACGAACTGAATATACAGCCCGGCCACGGTGCCATCCGAGGGGATGACCACTTGCAGGTTCATCTTCGGGTTTTGATCCTTGTTGCGCAGCGCCTCGAAGTCCCACTGAATGGTAATCGGGCACTCCCCTTTCTGGATGTTGGCGGAAGAGGGCGATACGCCGTTGGGAATACCCCGATCAATCATCTTCTTGAAGTAATCGAGCCCGGGCTGGACATTGGTCTCGCTGCCGCCATGGGCAAAGGCGGCGCCCAGAACGGACATCTGGGCCGTAGCGGATGAACGCGGATTCTTCATGCACATCGTGCCTTTGTACTCGGGCTTCAGAAGATCATCCCAGGTTTTGGGCACGTTCTTGACCTTGTCGGCGTTGACCAGGAAGCCCATCACGCCATAGAATGCCGCGGACCAGCGCCCCTTCGGATCCTTGGCATAGGAGGGGATCTCAGACCAATAGGAATTCATGTAAGGTTTTGAAAGGTTTTTGTCTTCCACAAGCTTTGCAAAGGCCAGCCCCAGGTCGGTCGTATCCGCCACCGGAGACGAGGCCTCGGCGATCAGCGTGTTGATGATCGTGCCGCTGTCCATATCGGTATCCTTGTGGGTGATGCCGTAATCCTTGGTGAACCCCTGGAGAAGCCCGCCATAGTTCACCCAACTGTTCGGCAAACCGTAGGAAATGATCGTCCCTTCGCTTTTCGCCGCCTGAATCAACTGGGCCGAGGGGCCGGCAGGAGGTGCAGCAGCGACGGGAGTCAGCTGCAGCACCGTTAGAACGAAGGCTATCAATAATCCGAATGGTACTTTTTTTATAGACATCTTAATTCTCCTCCTCTTTAAAATTTCAGATCCGGGATTGAACCGTTGAACTGCACCCATGGGGTCCATGAAACCATTTTGCATTGATTGGGCGGCCCACCTCCTTTCTCAATCGAATACGCAAAAATATCCATTTGTATACGTTGATCATCGTTCGTCTACGGCCATCACCTGACAGGCCGAGGGCGGGAACAGGAGCCAGATTCTCTGGTTCAGGGAGATCGGCTTGGTGTTGGCGACCGTGATATCCGCCACCACCCGTTGCCCATGTAAATTGACCCCCAGCCGGGTCACCGCACCATGGAACGTAATGGTTTCCACCTCGCCGGGAATGGCGTTCCAGCCGTCGCGTTTCGGCTGCTCCGGTTCCACATGGATGGTTTCGGGGCGGACCAGGACCACTGCGCGCTGCCCATCGCTGAAACCTTTCACATCATCCGCAAGCAGGGTGAAGTGATCGCAGATGACCGTGTTATTGCCGGAAACCTTCCCGAAAAACTGATTGGCCGTGCCGATGAACGTGGCCACGAAATGCGTTTGCGGCCTGCGGTAGATCTCCTCCGGGGCGCCGATCTGTTCGATGAGACCCCTGTTCATCACCACCACCTTGTCCGAGATGGAGAGGGCCTCTTCCTGATCGTGGGTGACATAAACGGTGGTGATCGCCAGTTCCGATTGAATGCGGCGTATTTCCCCCCGCAGTACGACGCGCACCTCGGCATCGAGCGCGGACAGGGGTTCGTCGAGCAGAAGAACCCGTGGCTGGACGGCCAGCGCGCGCGCCAGGGCGATGCGCTGCTGCTGCCCGCCGGAAAGCTGGTGGGGGAAGCGATCGGCCGCGTCCTGCAGGCGCACCATGTCGAGCACATTATCCACCCTTGTTTCGATCTCCTTTTTCGGCATCTTTTTCATCAGAAGACCGAAGGCGATATTCCTCCGTACCGTCATATTGGGAAACAGCGCATAGGCCTGGAAAACCATTCCAATGTCACGGCGGTTCGGCGAAACGGCCGTGATATCTTCCCCGTCCAACAGGATGGTACCTTCATCCAATTTTGTGAACCCGGCAATCATCCGGAGTGTTGTGGTTTTGCCGCAGCCGGAAGGTCCCAGGAACGAGACGAGCGATCCCTTGTCGATCTCCAGATTGAAATCATGGACCACGTCCACGCCGGAGTAAGATTTGTACACGTTCTTTAAATCCAGATAGGCCATGCCATTATCCTTCGTTTATCGGGCTTGTATGGTTTCCGCCGTTCCGTCCTGCCCCTTGGTTCCCACCCAGAGGATCAGGATGGAGACCAGCCAGGCGATGGTAAAGGAGACCACCGAAAAGGCCGCTGCAATATTTCCATTGATGCGGGTATATTCCACGAGCAGCAGCGGGAACGTTTTGAATTTGGCGCCGACAATCAGGGAGGTCAGCGTATATTCCGCAAACACCGTCGAAAAAACCAGGAGGCTGCCGCTCAGGATTCCCGGTAGAATGTTGGGAATGATGATCTTGGAGAGGATCTGAAAAACATTGGCTCCCAGGCTCTGTCCCGCTTCCGTGAGGGTAAGGGCATCGATCGCCTGCATGGCATTGGAAACCGGTCGGTACATGAACGGCATGGAATAGACGACGACGGCGCCGATCAGCAGAACCGGCGACCGGGCAAGAGGCGGAACATTGTACACCTGGACCAGGGCCAGTGCCAGCACGACGGTGGGAATTCCGAACGGAAGAATCATCAACACGTCGAGCAGGGGTTTGAAGCCGGTCAAACGGGTATGAACCCAGTAAACCGTGGGTACGATGACAATCAGGCTGACCAGGATGGTCGCGACGGACAGGATGAGCGAGTTCCTGAGCGTCGTGACAAAGTAGGAGGTTTGAAATGCCCGGAGGTAAAATTCGAGGGTGTATCCTTCCGGCAGGATCGTACGATCCCAGCGCGTGGCTACGGAAAAAATATAGGTGGATACGATGGGAAGCAGCATGTAGAAAAGGAAGAGGGCGATGGTGATGATTTGCCAGCCGGCCGGCCGGATCCACGTATTCAATTCCTGTGACGGTTTTTGCGGTTTCTTCATGAGCGTCCGGTTGTCCCATTCCCTTCAAAAAGGGTTTACGATTTTGACCAGCGGCGTGCGCGGGTGGTCGCTGCCTGATAAATCCCGATGCTCAAACCCATGATGATTAAAGAGACAACGGCCATGGCCATGCCGATGGCCGGGTCCTTTCGGACCTCACCGGCGATCATATATCCGATTTGAAGCGTTACGAGGGACAGCTTGGCCTCGACCAGGGTGTAAGCGGTGGCATAGGCGCCGAAGGCGTTCGCGAAAAGGAGGGTTACTCCGGCGATGAGGGACGGCATCAGCACCGGGATACCGATATACCGCCAAAACTGAAAAGTATTGGCGCCCAGGCTTTGGGCGGACTCCCGCCACTCTCTCTTGATCCCGGCAAAGGCGGGGAGTATGAGCAGAACCATGAGGGGCAATTGAAAATAGATATAGGCCAATGTCAATCCGGAGAAGGAGTAAATGCTGAATGTGGGGTAGAGTTCATACTGAAAATATTCGAGAAAGAATTGGGTAATGACGCCGTTCATTCCCAGAATCACCACAAAGGCAAAGGCCAGCGGAGCCCCCGCAAAGTTTGTGGTCACATCCGAAAGGGTGATCAAGATCTCCTGGATACGTTTGGAAGGCCAGCGATAAATGGCATAACCGATGAATGTACCGAACAGGACCCCGACAATGGCCGTCAGACCCGAAATCTTGATGCTGTTCAAAAAGGAATTCAGATACAAGGGTTGATTCAAAGTGAGATAATGCTGGATGGTGAGTTGGCTTGTGTTTCGATCCACGACGCTTCCGCGGATCAGAAACAAAATCGGCACAATCTCGAATACCAGGCAAAAAAGCAGGAACGGGATCAGACGCACCCAATCTGAATTATAACCGGTTTTTCTCTTTGAAGGCGGCATGCCAGGGTTCTCGCTTTTTTTTGTATTGTACGCCGCATATTTCGAATGTCAACAATAATTATTTCGTTTTATTTCGTTTGACGTTTCGTTTTGTGGATGTTAGAATGCAGCATCTCATTCATTTGTGTACGGATCTGGAACGCCGCATTAGACATTTTATCAACAAATCAGGAGGTTTCGACCATGAAGGACACGCTCGAAAGGCTGGCGGGGCAATATCCCGATCTGGCGAAATTCATGCAAGGCGTTCAAGAACGGATCGGTGAGGGATATTTCCGGAAAGGCGTCGACATCCTGATCAACAGAACCCCTGGGCGATTGGATTTGATGGGAGGCAATGACGACTACACCGGCGGCCTGGTATTCGAAACCACGATCCGGGAAGCCACCCTGGTGGCCGTCCAGCCGCGTCTGGATCAAACGGTCTGTTTTTTCAATCCGGCGGTAAAGTCTCTGGGCTGGAGCGAACGAATTGAATTTTCCCTGGCCGACCTGATGGAGAGCGATAGCGTCAAACCGCTGGAGGCCGTGCGCGCCTGGATCAACACGGACCCGACGCGTTCATGGTGTGCCTATGTGCTCGGCAATCTGTATTTTCTGCTCAAGCAATACCCCGGGAAGGTCAAGCACGGCTTCTCTCTCTACCTTGAATCCGACGTGCCGCTGGGTAAGGGGGTCAGTTCTTCCGCCGCGCTGGAAGTCGCTCCGATGAAGGCCATCGCGGAGATGTACGGTATTCAGGTTGCAGGCGTGGAATTGGCCTCCTGGACGCAATGGGTGGAGATCGCCCTGACGCAATCCGCCTGCGGCATCATGGATCAACTCAGCGTTGTGATGGGAGATGAAGGCTATTTTGTCCCCATGCTCTGTCAGCCCTGCCAACCCCAGCCGCTCGTTCGGCTGCCCGAAAATCTGCGGCTTTGGGGCATGGATTCCGGTGTCCGTCATTCAGTGGCAGGAATTGAATACGAATCGGCCCGCGCAGCGACCTTTATGGGATACCGTTTTCTCTGCGATTGGGAGAAACTTGCACCCACACTGGATGAGAGCGGAGCCCTGCCCCGCTGGGTGGAGACCAGATGGAACGGTTATCTGGCAAACATATCTCCCTCCCAGTTCCGCATGCACTATGAAAGCCGTCTTCCGGAAAACATCTCCGGCGAGGATTTCACCAGGATCTATCCCATACATCTTGATCCTTTCACACCCGTCCGCCCGGAAGTGATTTACCCGGTGCGCGCCGCAACCCGCTATGCCGTAGAGGAGAACTGGCGTGTGCACAGTTTTTTCAGCCTCCTTTCCAAGCCCGCGACGATGATCGAGGGTACCACGGGTTTTCTTCTGGGTGAACTGATGTATCTTGCCCACCTTGGGTACAGTGAGTGCGGATTGGGGTCCGAAGCCACCGATAAGATCGTTGAACTGGTGCGCGGTGAGAAAGACAACGATCTGCTGGGCGCCAAGATCACCGGCGGCGGAGCCGGCGGGACGGTAGCCATCCTCGGGTGGAATACACCTGAGGCGGAAAAGGCCTTTCACCGCGTGCGGGACAGATACGCCTCCTGGAGCAATACCATCCCGTATGTTTTCAGCGGCTCTTCCCCGGGAAGCGATAAATTTGGCGTACTGAGATTCTCTTGTTCCTGAGGCGAGATCGTAAATAGATCCCCTTTGAAAACGTTTCGTGCGGTTTATTTTCCGGCAGCCGCCCGGATATGTTTCGCAATAAGGTCGATAAAACGGATCTCACTGTTGTCTTGCGGTTCGTAACCGATGACTTTCCGGGCATTGGCGATGCTCCAAAAGGCATGGGGATTGTTGCTGATTCCGTAGAAGATCTGAAAGGGAACCCCCTGCTCATTGCGGATATCCCCGGTTTCGATGCTCTTGATGAAAAGCTGCTGCATATCCCGGTCGCTGATATAGACGGCCAGGGCTCGCCGCATGCTGCGCAAATCGCCCAACGGGCAATTTGCGACATCGGTCTCCCGCGGACCGCCAATGCGGATCTGCAAATTTTCCAGCGGCTTGCCGGTTTGGTGGCCGGTGGCAAATACGAAACCGAGATGTTCGTAAACCTCCTTTGCCCAGCCGTAGAAGTTATCGGATTGGGCGCGCCCGTTTGGATCGACAAAGTCCAACTTGCCATCCAAAATAAGCGATTCGAAGTAGTCGGCGGCGTGGTTGGAACTGGCCACCACCACCCGTTTTACACCTTCTTCCAAAGAGGTTTGGTAAATGTTGTAGGCCATTTGCACATTGTCGAGTTCGTCCCAAAAATGGGCATCGGGCTGTGACCGGTCGTTGCGGATAAAGCCAAAGTGGACCACCGTGTCGATCCCGTGAAAGTGATGGCGATAGCCGTCTCGTTTGCGATTCACCAGATCGGCCACCTGCACCCCTTCAATCAGGTTGCCGCTTCGATCCGCGGTGCGGACGTCAAGCAATGTCAGGTCGTACCGAACGCGCAGCGCCGGCAAAACCTGGCCGGCAATCACACCGGCGGCGCCGGTGACCAATACTTTTCGTTTCGCCATGATGATTTCTCCAAGGATAACCCGCCAACATTCGTCAGCCCTTCTTTGCCTTCTTCTCCATCGCCTTCTGAAGGGCCTCCTGGATTTCGCGTGTGTTCAGGAAGGCGGAATTCCAGGCGGCGACATACTTGAGACCGTCGTCCACGCTGTGGTCTTCCATGTAGGCCAGTATCCGCTTCGATCCCCGGACAGCGGGGGCGGGGTTGTCTGCGATTTCGGAGGCAAGCGCCAGAGCCCCGGCCATAAGCGCCTCCCGGGTTTCGTAGACTTCATTGATGAGGCCCATCCGCAGGGCTTCTTCAGCGGTGAAATCCCGACCGGTGAAGGCCATCATCCGGGTATTTCCCTGACCGATGATCCGCGGGAGTCGATTGAGGCTGCCCATGTCGGCCACGATGGCGATTTTCGTCTCCCGAAGGGAGAAGACGGCATCCCGTGCGGCAAGGCGCAGGTCACAGGCAGCACTGATGTCGAGACCCGCGCCGATGCAGTGCCGGTGAATGGCCGCGATATAGATGTTGTTCCCGGCGGTCATCCGGTTGAAGCCCTCCTGCATGCGGAGGATGAGCCTGTAGAGCTCCTCCCTCGCGTCTGCGGTTGCCCCGGTTAGCGCGTTCTGGTTGTTCATGAAGAATTCAAAGACGTCGATGCCGACACTGAAGGATTTTCCCAGTCCGGCGATGACGACGACACGGATCGCGGGATCGGATTCCAGTTCGTCGATCACCCGGGGAAGATCCTGCCAGAAGGACCAGTTCATTGCGTTGAGTTTTTCAGGACGGTTGAAATAGAGGATGGCCATCTTTTTTTCCGGAATTTTCTCCACTTGAAAAAACGGATAATCGCTCATGATTCTGATCTCCTTTTCACGTTATCGTTCATGAAATTCATCCTTCACCCTGGAAACCGTATATGTGGGACCGATGTTCGATTGCGAAGGGGTGATTCAAGGTACCTCATTCATCCCGTAAAAACGGCCCAAATGATCGCGTAGGGCAGGGCCGGGAGAAAGTTTCCGATACGAATCCGCGCCATTCCCAGGAGGTTGATGCCGATGCCCAGGATCATCAGACCGCCGGTCGCGGTCACGGCGTTCAGAACGAGCGGTTCTTGCAGAAAATAAAGGTGCGAAGCGAGCAGGGTAATGGCGCCCTGAACGACCAGGACGGAAAGAGCCGAGAAGGCCACACCGATGCCAAAGGTCGAAGAAAGTGCGACAGAGGCCACACCGTCGAGAAGGGACTTAATATAAAGGGTGCTCGCATCCCCCACCGTACCGTCCTGGATCGAGCCGACGATGACCATGGCCCCCGTCAGGTAGAGTATCGAGGCTGTGGCGAATCCCTGGACGAAGCTCGTAGAACCGGAACCGGCTCGTCTTTTCAGCCACGAGCCGATCCGCTCTATCCCCTGTTCGATCCGGAGAAGCTCGCCGGTCAGGGCGCCCAGCAGGAGACAGCCGATGGCTGCCAGCGATCCCTGCTCCGGGAGGGCCATCCGCAGGCCGACCAGAATGACCGAAAGACCGAGCCCCTGCATTGCGATGGTCTTGAGCCTTTCGGGGAGATGTTTCCCGGCGGCCATTCCGATCAGGCTGCCGGCGAGAATGGCGCCCGTATTGACCAATGTTCCCGTCAAGGGAATACCTTCTTTGTTGTTAAGGTTGCACGGATCAGGATCCTATCCGTTTTAAACGTCCTTCTATCGGATGCCGAGATGGGTTGTCAACGAATATTCGGTATGGAGGCGCTCATTTCGGGAAAGGAAATAACGATTTTTCTTTTGCTCCATTTTCATTTGTGGTAGGAAGCGCCATGGTTGAACTTGGAATAAGATTCCTGCATTTGACCTCTGAAAATGAGGCCCTGGATGCCCTGAAACGGGCGGAAGTGGATCCTTACGGCATTGAGGCAATGCTCCCGAAGATGTTTCATCTGAACATCATGATCGAGGAGCTGGAGTGCCGGGTTGCCAACATCATCAAACAGGAGATGCTCTCCCTGGGAGGAGACGCCGCCGTTGCGCGGGGAACGGTTGCATGCAGCGTCACCCGAACGGATGTGATCCTGATGGGGACGCACAAGCAGATACAGCGATTTGCCGATAAGATTTCAGCGCAGCCCTTCGGTTTGGGTGCGATTTCGGAAAAGCTCCGGGGGATATTGAAAAACGTCTTTGCGGATTCGTTCCAGCTTCGGACACCCCGCAGGGAAATCATTCTCGGGGAACGGACCCTGATCATGGGGATCATCAATGTGACACCGGATTCCTTTTCGGACGGCGGCCGGTTCGATTCCCCGGAAAAAGCCGTTGAAGAGGGGATCCGGATGGCAGAGGAAGGGGCGGATATCCTTGATATCGGGGGAGAATCCACCCGCCCCGGTTCGGATCCCGTTTCCCCGGAAGAGGAGATGCGGCGGGTCATCCCGGTCATTCGAGCCCTTGCATCGCGGACCGGTCTTCCACTCTCAATTGATACCATGAAGGCGTCCGTGGCACGGAAAGCCCTGGAGGAAGGGGCGGAAATCGTCAATGACGTCAGTGCGATGGGGTCCGATGGGGCTATGGCAAAGGTTGTGGCCGACGCCGGTGCGGCCGTCGTACTCATGCATATGCGGGGGATGCCGAAGTCAATGCAGGCGGGGGATCTTGCATACCATTCCCTGCGGGGTGAGATTATCGCTTATTTAAGAAAGAGGATCGAATGGGCCGGGGATGCGGGAATCGATCCGACACAGATTATGGTCGATCCGGGCCTCGGTTTTGGCAAAACCGCCGAGGACAACATGCGCCTCATCCGCTACCTCCATGAATTTCGGATTTTGGGAAGGCCGATTCTGGTTGGCGCGTCCCGCAAGGCCTTTATCGGCCGGGTCACGGGGGGGACGCCGGTGGAACGTGACGCGGGAACGGCAGCGGCGGTCACGGCTGCGATCCTCAATGGAGGACAGGTCGTTCGGGTTCATGACGTTGCGATGATGAAGAAGGTTGCGGCCGTAGCGGACTCCGTGCTGAGGGCGTAAGATGATTTCGGGCGAGCGATCGGTTATTGTGCTGTTATCAAAAAGTCCGGAGGAGACCTTTCGGATCGGACGCGTTCTGGCGAATGGCCTGAAGGCGGGGGATGTCGTTGCGCTGACCGGAGAACTGGGCTCCGGCAAGACTTGCATGACCCAGGGAATTGCATGTGGGCTCGGCGTTCCGGAGGGCTATGCGGTTACCTCGCCGACCTTTACGCTGATCAACGAGTATCCGGGACGGCAGATGCCCCTGTATCATCTGGATGTCTATCGCCTGGCCGGATGCGCCGACCTTCCCGACATGGGGTATGATGAGTACCTGTCCGGCAGAGGCGTTATGGTCATTGAATGGGCGGAGAAGATTCGGGAGGCTGTTCCGGTCGGCGCCCTATTTGTTTTCATGACATATCTGGATGAATATATCAGAAAAATCGAGATTTCCTGCTGCCCGGACCGAATCGGTTTCTGGCAGCGGACCCTCAAGGAAGGAGGATGTTAGCAGATGGCTCTGGTGGTTCAGAAGTACGGCGGCACCTCGGTCGGCAATCTCGATAAGATTGCGAACGTGGCGAAAAAGGTGATCCGGACAAAGGAGGAGGGCAATGACGTGGTCGTCGTCCTTTCGGCAATGTCAGGGGAGACGGATCGTCTGATCCAACTCGCGCAGAAGGCGGCGGACGAACCTGATCCCAGGGAGTATGATGCCTTGATCTCCACGGGCGAGCAGGTAACGGTTACCCTGCTGGCAATCATGCTGAAGGGCATGGGATATCCGGCAAAATCTTTCCTCGGATTTCAGGTGCGGGTCTTGACCGATCAGGCCTTCCGGAAGGCTCGCATCCTGAGCGTGGATACGGAGGCCATCCGCAATGAGTTGAAGAAGGGGAGCATTGTGGTCGTGGCCGGCTTTCAGGGGGTGGATCTCGAAAACAACATCACGACCCTGGGGAGAGGCGGATCGGACACCAGCGCCGTAGCTCTGGCCGCTGCACTCAAGGCCGATGTTTGCGACATCTATACCGATGTTGACGGGGTTTACACGACGGATCCCAATATCTGCAGCAACGCCCGAAGGCTGGATCGGATCACCTACGATGAGATGCTGGAGATGGCCAGGGCCGGGGCCAAAGTCTTACAGCCGCGCTCCGTTGAGCTGGCTAAAAAATTCAATGTGCCGGTGTATGTAAAATCCTCTTTTACGGATGAGGGAGGAACCTTGGTGACCAGGGAGGAAAAGGATATGGAAAAGGAAGTGGTGGCAGGTGTAACCTATGATCGAGATCAGGCCAAAATCACGGTGATTCATGTCCCGGACCGTCCCGGGGTGGCTGCCCGGCTGTTTACGTCCCTCTCGGAACACAACATTCTCGTCGATATGATCATCCAGAATGCGAGCATCCAGGGACATACGGATCTCACGTTTACGGTTTCCCGAAAGGATATCCGCGAGGCGACGAGGATTATCACCGAGGTGATGCGGGAGGTCGGCGCGGAAAAAATCGAAGTCGATGACAATGTGGCGAAGGTATCGATCATTGGCGTCGGCATGATCAGCCACTCCGGGGTTGCGGCCCGGATGTTCCAAACGCTTGCGCGTGAGGGAATCAACATTATGATGATCAGCACCTCCGAGATCAAGGTCTCTTGTGTCGTAGAGGCGAAGTACACGGAGCTGGCCGTCACGGTTCTTCACGACGCCTTCGGTCTGGGCAAGGAATCCTGAATGCTGGTCTCCGATGTGCAAAGACTGGGTGTCATAGCGGTTCTGATGATCTGTCTGACCATTTACGGAATCTCTCTTCTCCATGCACGGCAGCCGTTCCGGGAAACACCACTCCCTTGGGGAAATCAGGAGCAGGGGTTGATGGCCGTGGAGGTCAAAGGTGATCATGGAAAGGAGGGAATCTATTTTCTGCCGGAGAGAATGACCGTCGATAACGTGTTGGATATTGCCGGTATTACGCGAATGAATTACCCGGGGAAGACCGACCGTGTGGAAATTTCCGCTGGTTCAGTCTTGATGGTCTCTCCCCAGGAGGAGGTGAACATCGGGGAGATGACCGCAGCAAGGAAGCTGGCCCTGGGTTTGCCGGTCGACGTCAATCGCATCTCGGAGGAAGAGCTTTCCCTGGTACCCGGCATCGGCGAAAAAATGGCTTATCAGATCATTCAGTTGCGTAGGGAAAGGGGCGGATTTCAGGATCTTACGGATCTCGTGGCGTTATCCGGAATTAAAGAAAAAAAACTGAACAGTCTCAAAGGGTATCTGATTGTAAGGCCGGCACCTTGATCGATTTCAGGGGGTACCGCTCATCTTGCTGTACCCGTCGAAATAACTCAGCACACGTTTCACGTACGTCTGCGTTTCCGGATAGGGGGGGATTCGGTTGTTGTGCCGCATGACAGCGTTCTCACCTGCATTGTAGGCTGCCAAGACAAGCGGAAGGTTGCCGTTGAACATATTCATGAGGTAACGGAGGTAGCGGACGCCGCCGTCGATGTTGGTCTCGGGATGAAAGGAATCTTTTACCTGAAGCGTTGCCGCAGTGGCGGGCATGAGTTGCATCAATCCCCGTGCGCCGACGGGTGAGACGGCCCGGTGATTGAAGTTCGATTCCGCCTTGATGACCGCTTTCACGAGAGCTGAATCTATCCGGTATCGTTCCGAGGCCTTGGCGATCAGATCGTCGTAAGGCACGATATCCCCCTTCAACTGAATAATGACACGCTTCTCCCTCATGACGAGAACATAGGGGACATCGTGTTCCGTCGGGACATTGGTCAGATGGATGACCCCCTCCGCGTCTGTATATTTGTAGATATCCGCATGGCATAGGGGGGCCATGAAGAACAGTACAGCCAGAAAAATTAAAAACGGTGTTTTGTACATATACATCATCCTAATTTACATTGCCTCCAGCCATTGCATAGCCGATGACTGATATCTATATATACTTGAACCATTGTCTGAATTCAAGTATTTTGTATCTCAGCCCTTGACACGGGTCATGGTTGGTGGTAAGAGCGCTGAAAATTGAGCTGATTCATGTCGGGGCGTGGCGCAGTCTGGTAGCGTATCTGAATGGGGTTCAGAGGGCCGGTGGTTCAAATCCACTCGCCCCGACCAATGAAAATAAAACCGCCGAAAAGGCGGTTTTTTAATATTTTACGGATGTTTCTCCGATAATGGATATTGACAATCCGTGGGGCAATGTTTATAAAAGTGTGGCTTCTACCATGCGAGAGTGGCGGAACTGGTAGACGCACTGGACTTAGGATCCAGCCCGCCTGAGCGGATAGGGGTTCAAATCCCCTCTCTCGCACCAATCTGTGGATCATCCGATTACATTATATTTGAAAAAAGGAGCAAATTGCCGTGAGTGACATCAGTGCCGCCGTAAAAATCGATGATATCAGTACCGTAAAGAAGAAACTATCCTTTGATATCCCCTGGGCGGATGTGAAGAATGAACTGGATGCGGTTTACCGCAAGGTGGGGAAGAAGGCCAAGATCAAGGGATTCAGACCGGGCAGAATTCCACGAGGTCTCCTCGAGGTGCATTACCGCGAAGAGGCAGAGGAAGAAACGGTCTCCAACCTGGTGAACCGGTATTACTGGGAGACGCTACAGGAGAAAGAAATTCCGGTGGTGACGCAGCCGGAGATCGAACAGAAGGGAATCGAAGCAGAAAAGAATTTTACCTTTTCGGCCACGGTCGAAATTGAGCCCGTCGTTGAACCGAGGGATTATCTTGGACTTGAACTGGAGAAGGAAGAGCCGGTGGTGACCGGAGAGGACCTGGAAGCAAGGATGCAGGAAATCCGGCAGATGTTTGCCACCATGGAAGAGGTGGGTGAGGATCGCGGGATCCTTGTAGGAGACTTCGTTACTCTCGATTTTGAGGGAGCCCTTGCCGGTGAGAAGCTCAAGGAGTTGAAGGCGGAGAATTACCTGCTCGAAATCGGTTCGAAAACCTTTATCCCCGGTTTCGAGGAGCAGTTGATCGGCATGAGGAAAGATGAGTCGAAATCCGTTGCCGTCAAGTTTCCGGAGAACTACCACGCCGCGCATCTGGCCGGAAAAGATGTCGAATTTACCGTCTTGATCAAAGGCATGCGGATCAAGAAGCTTCCGGAAATCGATGAGCAGTTTATCAAGAATTTTGAAAAGTATGAATCCCTGGAGGCCCTCAGGGACGATATCCGCAAAAACCTTGAAGAAGAGAAGAAGCGGAAGATCGATGCGGCTTTTGAAAGACAGATCAGCGACCGACTCCTGGAGAAAAATGCGTTCGAGGTTCCGGAATCTTTTGTGGAACGTCAGGTCTACTACATGATGTCCGACACCCAGCGCCGAATGGTCTCCGGCGGAATGGATTCGAAAAAAGCGGCTGAATTCAGTTTCAAGCTACATGATCAGTTCCGGGAGGAGGCAGCCAAGATTGTGAAAACGGTGCTTCTGTTAAAAGGTATTGCCGGCAAGGAGGCGTTGACCGCGGGAGACGACGAGGTGGAAAAGCATATCCGGGAAATCGCCGCGCAGAGGGCCCAGGATTATGAAACACTGAAGAAGTCACTCGAAAAGGACGATCTGATCGACAACATCCGGAGCGAAATCCTCAACCGGAAGACCTATGAATTCCTGGAGGCAAATGCGAAGGTAATCACGGTAAAGAATGAAAAGCCGCAGATGACGGAGGAGGGGAAATGACTCTGATCCCTATGGTGGTCGAGCAGGATGGTCGCGGGGAGAGGGCATTCGATATCTATTCGAGGCTCCTCCGGGATCGCATCATCTTCCTCGGGACGGCCATCGACGATGAGGTGGCAAACCTTGTGATCGCGCAGATGCTTTATCTGGAATCGGATGATCCCGACAAGGAGATCTTTTTTTATTTGAATACCCCCGGCGGTCATGTCAGTTCGGGGATGGCGATTTACGATACGATGCGCTACATCAAGCCTGCGGTATCTACTGTCTGCATGGGACAAGCGGCGAGCATGGGCGCCCTTCTGCTGGCGGCGGGCCAAAAGGGAAAGAGGTATGCCCTGCCCCATGCGCGAATCCTGATCCACCAACCCCTGGGGGGATTCCAGGGACAGGCGACGGATATCGACATTCAGGCCCGGGAGATCCTGCGGTTGAAAGATGAACTGAATCAGATACTGGCGAATCTGACGGGCCAGCCGATGGAAAAGATTACGGCCGATACCGAACGGGACTATTACATGACGGGGGATCAGGCGAGGCAATACGGCATCGTCGATGAAATCATCGTCAAACGAGTTCAAGAGAAATGATTTTATAAAGAGGGTATTGTCGTATGGTTAGAAAAGGAAGAGATCCGCAGACCGGACGGGGACTTTTGTTCTGTTCATTCTGCGGGAAGAATCAGAGCGAGGTCAAGAAGCTCGTTGCCGGCCCAACAGCCTATATCTGCAATGAATGCATCGAGCTCTGTCGCTGCATCGTGGAGGAAGAGTGTGAGAAACCCGGAACGGAGGAGTTCCGCAAGGGAATTCCGGAACCGAAGGGTATTGCAAAATTTCTCGATCAATATGTCATCGGGCAGGAAAGATCGAAGAAGGTTCTGTCCGTTGCTGTTTACAATCACTACCGCCGGTTGTTTTCCGGCATCGATATGGACGGAGTCGATATCCACAAGAGCAACATCCTGCTGATCGGGCCGACCGGGTCCGGCAAAACGCTGCTGGCGAAGACCCTTGCCAGGATCTTGAATGTCCCCTTTACAATCGCCGATGCGACAACGCTGACTGAGGCGGGCTATGTGGGGGAGGACGTGGAGAATATCATTCTCAGCCTCCTCCAGAATGCCGATTATGATGTTGAAAAGGCGTCCAAGGGGATCGTTTATATCGACGAAATCGACAAGATCGCCAAGAAATCCGGAAATCCATCCATCACGCGGGATGTTTCGGGAGAGGGGGTCCAGCAGGCCCTCCTGAAGATCATCGAAGGGACGACGGCCAACATTCCACCCAAAGGGGGGAGAAAGCACCCTCAGCAGGAATTCATCCAAGTCGACACGACCAATATCCTGTTCATCTGCGGAGGGGCGTTCAATGATCTGGACGGCATCATCGCGCGCCGGACCGGCTTCAACGCGATGGGTTTTGGGGCCGAAATCCGCAGCAAGCAGAATAAAAATACGGATCAGTTGCTCAAAGAGGTACGTCCGGAAGATCTGCTGAAATACGGCTTGATTCCTGAGTTTATCGGTCGACTCCCGGTGATTGCCTCGCTGGATGAATTGTCGCAGGAAGATCTGATTCGAATCCTTGTTGAACCCAAGGACGCCATTGTCCGACAGTATCAGAAGCTTTTTGAACTGGAAGGGGTCAAACTGAAATTTACGGATGGCGCGCTTCGCGCCATTGCGACACTGTCCGTCGAACGGAAGTCGGGTGCGCGAGGTCTGCGTGCGATTCTGGAAAATACGATGCTCGATATTATGTATGAACTGCCGTCCACGCCTGACGTGAGGGAATGCGTCATCAGCGAGGAAGTCGTGATGAACAAGGAAAATCCGATACTCCTTTTTGAAAAGAAAGCGGAAACCGCTTGAATTCAAGCGAAACAGGAAGATGAGATGATGTTCAACAATGAAGAAAACGGGGACAGGAGCGCGGTAACGCTGGGCATTCCCCTTCTGCCCCTTCGGGATGTGGTGGTCTTCCCCCACATGATCGTTCCGCTGTTCGTAGGGAGGGAAAGATCGATCGCCGCGCTGGAATCCGCGATGAAGGACGAGAAAGAGATCTTCATGGTTGCCCAGAAGAGCGCCCATAAGGATGATCCGGGTGAAGATGAAATCTATCGCATCGGGACGATCGGGATCATCATCCAGTTGCTGCGCCTGCCTGATGGTACAGTCAAGGTTCTGGTTGAAGGGAAAAAACGTGGGATCATCCGCGAATATCTCCCCTGCGAGGAATATTTTCTGGTCCAGGCTGACGAACTCGAAGAGATTGGCAAATCGGAAGATGTCAGAATCGAAGCCCTGATGCGGAGCATCCGGGAATCTTTTGAAACCTACGCCAAGATGACCAAGAAGGTCCATCTGGAGATGGTCGGGACCATCGCTTCGATTGAAGACCCCTCGAAGCTTGCCGATGTCGTCATTTCGCAGATCAACGCCAAATTGGAAGACAAGCAGAAAATTCTCGAGATCTGCAATGTGCCCGAAAGAATGGAAACGATCTATGAACTGATGCTCTCGGAGATCGAGATCCTGCATGTTGAGGAGAAGATCAAAAGACGGGTCAAGAAGCAGATGGAAAAGACCCAGAAGGACTACTACCTGAACGAACAGATGCGGGCGATCCAGAAAGAGATGGGAGAGAAGGACGATTTTCGCAACGAGATCGTAGAGCTTGAAAAACGGCTGAAGCAAAAAAAACTATCCGAAGAGGCACATCGGAAGGTTAAGCAGGAAATCAAGAAGATGCAGATGATGGCCCCGATGTCTGCCGAGGCAACGGTCGTCCGCAACTACATCGACTGGCTGCTCGACATGCCTTGGTCCGAAAAAACGGAAAACAGCCACACCCTGAAGGCGTCGGAAGCCATTTTGGAAGAAGACCATTACGGTCTCAAACAGGTCAAAGAGAGGATCATCGAATATCTGGCCGTTCAAACCCTCGTCAAGAAGAACAAGGGTCCCATCCTCTGTCTCGTCGGTCCGCCGGGTGTCGGGAAGACCTCCATCGCAAAATCCGTCGCCCGCGCAACCAATCGAAAGTTTGTCCGGCTTTCCCTCGGCGGCGTCCGGGATGAAGCAGAAATCCGCGGCCACCGACGGACCTATATCGGGGCCATGCCGGGGAAAATCATTCAACTTCTCAAGAAGGCCGGCACGAACAATCCCGTCTTCTGTCTCGATGAGGTGGACAAACTGAGTTCCGATTTTCGGGGGGATCCGTCTTCGGCGCTGTTGGAGGTTCTCGATCCGGAGCAGAACAATGCCTTCAACGACAATTATCTGGAAGTCGACTATGACCTCTCCGATATCATGTTCATTACCACGGCCAACGTCCTGCAGACCATCCCCGCTCCACTTCAGGACCGGATGGAGGTCATCCGTCTTGCCGGTTACACCGAACAGGAAAAGCTCAACATCGCAAAACGTTTCCTGGTGCGTAAGGAGATGGAGGCGAATGGGCTGAAGGAAAACGGCGTGGTCTTTACGGACGGGGCATTGTTGACGATCATCCGTCAATACACCCGGGAGGCGGGTGTCCGAAATCTGGAGAGGGAAATCGCGTCGATCTGCCGGAAGGTTGCCCGGAAGATTGTGGCGGACGGGGGCAATAAACGGATCCGGATCTCCTCAAACGCGGTTCACGGGTATCTGAGCGTGCCGAAATTCCGTCACGGGGAAACAGAAGGACGTGACGAAATCGGACTCACGATTGGGCTCGCCTGGACCGAGGTCGGAGGGGAGCTGCTGGTCATCGAAGTCTCCATCATGCAGGGAACCGGAAAGATGACCCTGACCGGAAAGTTAGGGGATGTCATGCAAGAGTCGGCACAGGCGGCGCTGACGTACGTGCGTGCGCGGGCAGGGCAATTCGGATTGCCGGAAAGTTTCTACAAGGAGACGGATATCCATGTTCACGTACCGGAAGGGGCGATTCCCAAGGACGGACCTTCCGCCGGCATTGCGATGGCGACCTCCATTGCCTCTGCCTTCATCCGCCGGAAAGTTCGCGGGGATCTGGCCATGACGGGTGAAATCACGTTGCGGGGGAGGGTTCTGCCGATCGGGGGACTGAAAGAAAAACTGCTTGCGGCCCATCGGGCGAATATTCGGACCGTGATTATTCCCAAGGACAACGAAAAGGATCTGGCGGATGTTCCGGCAAATGTATTGAAAAATTTGAAAATTATCCTTGTAGAGCATGTCGATGAGGTCCTTAAGGTTGCGCTTCTGCCGGAAGAAGAAACGAAAGGGCAGACCGATTCGCGCTCTGAAGCGATGATGCCAGACGATGATCCGACTGGAGGGGAAGCCTCTCCCTCTCTTAGCAGCCATGCCGTTGAGCGGCGGGGATTCAATTAATCCTTGACAACAGGGGGAATCGCTGTTAAGTACCTCGCGAAAATGAAGGTGATCCGGGCGGGTAGCTCAGCTGGGAGAGCGCCACGCTTACACCGTGGAAGTCACAGGTTCAAGTCCTGTTCCGCCTACCATGGAAATAGCGAAATCCTTAAAGCTTCTCCGGTCCGAATCACAGGGAGCTGCAAAAGCGGGTTTCAAACGGGAATAGAGTTACTTATTCGGGGTCGTAGTTAAGCTGGTTATAACGCCGGCCTGTCACGCCGGAGGCCGTGGGTTCAAGTCCCATCGACCCCGCCAATCGACAAAAGGGGGTTGACCAACCATGGTCAGCCCCCTTTTGTATTGTGAACTGAAATGATCGATACCTGCTCCGGAACGAGCAGTCGGAAAGGGATGATCTGAGGCATGAAGTACGAAGGGATCATTATCAGACCACCGAGCGAGGCGGACAGCCTGCTTCTCCAGGTAACCGTGGGCTGTTCCCACAATCGTTGCACCTTCTGTCCGACGTACAAGTGTGGAAAATTCAGGATCAAGACCTTTGCGGAAATCGAAGAGGATATTCGAGAGATGGGAAGAGGCATGTCGGTTCACCGCATATTCCTTTGCGACGGAGATGCCATGATCATTCCACAGACGAGGCTCCTGGAGATCCTTGCCTGCATTCAAGAGCATGTTCGTGGGGTTGACCGAATTGGAACCTACGCCAATGCGAAGAGCATCCTGAGAAAATCACCCGAGGACCTTGCAGCATTGCACTCCCTGGGCCTCAGGATGGTCTATATGGGCGTCGAAACCGGAAACGAGGAGCTTCTCCGGACAATCGCCAAGGGGGCAAATGCTGCGCAACTGATCGAGGCCGGAAGGCGGATCAAGGCGGCCGGAATGACCCTCTCCGTGACGATTCTTCTGGGGATCGGGGGTATTGAAAAAGGCATCGAACATGCCTTGGACACGGCAGGTATTCTGACTGAAATCGATCCCGATTTTGTCGGCGCCCTGACGCTGATGCTGGTTCCCGGAACGCCGCTCTATGATGATTATACGCATGGCCGGTTTGTGCTGCCCGACACCTTTGGGTTTCTCCGGGAACTTGCTTTGATTGTGCAAAACTCCTCCTTCACCAACTGTTTTTTTACATCCAACCACGCATCCAACTATCTTCCCGTAAGGGCGCGCCTTCCTCTGGATAAGGAGAAGACGGTGCGGATGATCGAACACGTTCTGGAGCAGAGAAATCCAGGAACGCTCCGGCCGGAATTTTTACGTGCGCTTTAAGAAATAATAATCCATGACATTGAATAAGACGCATTTAAAAGCATTTTCAGGTCCGGCGATGGCCCTGTTGTCCGGTCTTCTTCTGTTTCTCTCTTTTCCGAAGTTCGGAAACGGAATCCTGGCGTGGGTGGCGCTGCTCCCCCTTTTCCATGCCCTACGGGATGCGAAACCAAAAGAGGGGTTAAAAATTGGTTTTCTAACCGGTCTGATCGCGCACATAGGAATCCTCTACTGGATTGCCTATGTCGTGGTACAATACGGTTATCTTCCCATTTACGCTGGGATTGCGGCTATGCTTCTGCTTGCCGCGTACTTGAGCCTCTATACGGCATTTTTTGCCGTGGGGGTTGTGTATCTGCGGGAAAAAGGAACCCCTGTTTGTCTGTCGGCATCTCTGCTATGGACTGCCCTCGAATTTGTCCGTTCTCATTTTCTGACCGGGTTCCCCTGGGAAAATCTCGCCTATTCGCAGTATCTCTTCGGTAACATCATTCAAATTGCCGATATCACCGGAATCTATGGAATCACATTTACGATCGTTCTGATCAATGCGGTTCTGTACAATGTCCTGACGGCAAAATACCACGGAACACGATATTCGGGGGTTGAAATTGTGACCGCGTGCGCCGTGTTGGCGGTGATCTACGGATACGGCCATTTTCGTACGGCGGATATTCAGGAATCGTTGAAGAAAGCATCCCCCATGGAGGTGACCCTGGTTCAGGGGAATATTGATCAGAACATCAAATGGGATGCACGATACCAGTCGGAAACACTGAATATTTACCGTTCGCTTTCGTTGCGTGCCATCCCGGCGCCGGGCGGACTCATCGTCTGGCCGGAAACGGCGGCCCCCTTCTACTTTGAACGGCCCGATCCGCTTCGGGAGGCGGTGATTGATCTTGCCCGGATATCCGGCCGACCGCTTCTCTTCGGCAGTCCGAGTTATGAAGAGGAAAAAGGAAGGGCTTCCTTTATGAACAGCGCGTACCTGCTCCGGTCCGATGGGATCGTTGCGGGTCGGTATGACAAGGTGCATCTGGTTCCTTACGGGGAGTATGTCCCCTTAAGGAAACTCTTCCCCTTCATCGGCAAACTCGTGGCCGGAGTCGGCGACTTCCGGCCGGGGAAAGGATTCGATCCTCTCGTCATCGACGGCCGCCGTCTCGGTGTCCTGATCTGCTATGAGGGTATCTTCCCGGAAACCGCAAGGGATTACAAACGCAATCGGGCCGATCTTCTGGTGAATATCACGAACGATGCCTGGTTCGGAAAAACCTCGGCCCCATACCAGCATCTCTCGATGACGGTTTTCCGGGCGGTTGAAAACCGCCTCTATCTGGTCCGTGCAGCCAATACCGGGGTTAGCGCGGTGATCGATCCGACAGGGGCGATTCTCTCCCGGACGCGTGTCTTTGAAAGAACGGTTCTCAAGGGTGAGGTGAAATTCATTGACGAAAAGACCTTTTATGCGGCATATGGGGACCTGTTTGTTTACTTGTGCGGATTGTTGTTGATCCTGAATGTCTACATACAAAAAAGGAGAAGGAACCATGCTGGAAGGAATTCATGAAACGTTGATCGATCTGGCCCGGAGAATCGAACATTTCGGAGTGTGTCTTTGACATTCCGGAAAAGGAATTGCGTATCCGAGAACTGGAAAAGGAATCCCAGCGGGATGGTTTCTGGAATGATCCGGAGAAGGCCAGCGGGATCCTTCGGGAAAAGAGTCGGTTGACGGATGCGGTTGAGAAATGGAAGGGGCAGAAAAGCAGTCTTGACGATCTGCGGATTCTTTCCGAAATGGCCTCCGAGGAACAGGATGACCAGACTCAGGAAGAGATCCGATCCGAATTGGAATCGCTCAATGCCGCCGTTCGTGATGATGAGTTGAAGATGATGCTCGGTTCCGAACAGGACCCCATGAATGCGATCCTGTCGATACATGCAGGAGCCGGTGGAACGGAGGCGCAAGACTGGGCGGAGATGCTGCTGCGGATGTACCTGCGCTGGGCGGAGAGAAAAGGCCTCGAAGCCACCATTATCGATTACCTGCCGGGTGACGAAGCCGGTATAAAGAGCGTGACTTGGACGCTACGGGGCGAATACGCATACGGTTATGCCAAGGCGGAAATCGGAATCCACCGGCTGGTGAGAATATCCCCTTTCGATGCCGGCGCCCGCCGTCATACGTCATTCGCGTCTGTCTTTGTCTATCCCGAGGTCGACGATCGGATCGTGATTGAAATCGATGAGAAGGATTTACGCATCGATACCTATCGATCAACCGGCGCCGGCGGCCAGCATGTTAACAAAACGGATTCCGCGGTAAGGCTCACCCATCTTCCGACGGGAATCGTCGTCCAGTGTCAGAACGAGCGTTCACAGCACAAGAACAAAGCGATGGCCATGAAATACCTCCGCTCCCGTCTCTATGAGATGAAGCTCCGGGAGCAGAATGAAAAGCTTGATGAGATCAACAAGACGAAAAAGGATATTGCCTGGGGGAGCCAGATCCGCTCCTATGTGCTGCACCCTTATAAAATGGTCAAGGATCATCGGACGAATGTCGAGACCGGCAACGTAAACCGTGTTCTGGATGGCGATATCGATGATTTTATCGAGGCGTATCTGTTGCATTAAAATTAGGGGGAAGAGGAAAAATATGGTATAGCACTGCGCAGCCATAAAAACGGCATTTTCATCATGGGCGGATTTAAATTTGACAGCAAGGAGTCGAAGATGTTCCGAAATAAGATTTCGATGATCCCGATTATCCTTATAATGATTTGTTTGTCCGGTTTGACGCTGATGTCATGCGTGGCATCCAGCCATGAAGCCTTGAATATATTACCCCCCCCGACCATTCAGGAGTCGGCTGGTACGGAGTCTCCGTTGCCTCCCCAGCCTTTGGGCAAAGAATCCGCTCTGAATCAAAAGACCAATCTTCTGGAGAAAGGTGGCGTGGAAGGGTCTTCACATCCCGTGAACGACCTTCCGATTAAGAATGCCACCGATATTCCGAAAAATAATAGTGAGATGATAAAATCTGTTCTCCCGGCAGGAACTCCTCCAACGACCCCATCGTCGGAGATGCCCAAGAAAGGCCTGACGGTAATAAACAACAATATTAAGAATCCCTTAAAATCGAATCCTCGGGAAACGCTTAGTCAGCGCGAAGAGGAGACGGAAAGGGATATCATGGAAGAAGCCCTCTTGCTTCTGGATGAGTCACATGCATATTGGGTCAAGGGTGAACTGGAAGATGCCCTCCAGATGCTGGATCAGGCCTATGCCCTGCTGCTCGACACCAACGGCAACATGGACATCTCGCGGCAAAAGGATGATCTACGGCTCATGATTTCGAAGCGAATTTTGGCCATATACGGCTCACTCCAGTCCGTTGCGAAGGGCAAGCGCGGGGAGATTCCGATCATCACCAATGCGGATGTCGAAAAGGAGATCCGTCTCTTTCAGACGGCCGAACGCGATTTTTTCATCTCATCTTATCAGCGGTCGATGATCTATCGGCCCGTGATTTTGCGGGAGCTCAAGAAGGCGGGTCTGCCGGATGAGCTTTCCTGGCTGCCGCTGGTGGAAAGCGGCTACAAGATCAGTGCGCTGTCGTCTGCAAGGGCCCTTGGCTTATGGCAGTTCATCCCCTCCACCGGTTATAAATATGGACTGAACCGGGATGACTGGGTAGACGAGCGGATGGATGTCGAAAAATCCACACGCGCGGCCATTGATTATTTGAAGGATCTGCACGCGATGTTCGGCGACTGGCTCACGGTCCTTGCCGGATACAATTGCGGTGAGGGGCGCGTCATGCGGACGATCGCCTCTCAGCACATCAATTACCTGGATCGGTTCTGGGATCTATATCAGCGTCTTCCCTACGAAACAGCTCGGTATGTACCCCGCTTTCTGGCCACCTTGCTCATTGTGAAGGATCCGCAGAAATACGGCATCGACCTCGGATCGGGGGATCCCAAAAAAGATATCTTGTCTTATGAAGTTGCGGACATCAACCGCTGCATGCGTTTACAGGATATTGCCCAGAAACTCGATACACCGGAGGAGACCATCTACATTCTGAATGCCGAGCTCCGACATCGAATGACGCCGGACCGACCCTACAAACTGAAAGTTCCGCCGGAGAAGGCGGATTTGATGCTCAGGATGGTCGCTGAAATTCCGCAAGTGGATAAACCGCATGCCTCTTTCCGAGCGGTTCGCGGAGTGGTCATCAAGCACAAGGTGCGGCAGGGGGAAACCCTCGATTCTATTGCCCAGAAATACAAGACCTCCGTCGGGGCGATCCGTTCCGCCAACCAGTTGTCAAAGAAGCGTTTGGTGGCGGGTCAGAAGTTAAATGTACCGCTCCGGAGCCAAAAAACGTCGGCTACAGCGGAGAAGGAGATCAAGCCCGGCAAGACCATCCGGGTTCAAAAAGGAGATACGCTGGCCTCCCTGTCTCGAAAATATGACATTTCCGTTGCAGAGATCCGCAAGCTCAATAACCTGAAGGATGACACCCTGAAGATCGGCCAGACACTTCGATTTGCGAAGGGTAATGAAGAAGAAGTTCAGGAAAAGGAACGGAAGAAGGGGGAGAGTCCGGAAAAAAAGGGGAGTGCCAGGACGGGGACAAAATCACCGTCAGTAAAAGATTCGGAATCGACGGCCCCGAAGAAGTACACGATCAAAAAGGGGGATAGTCTGAACCGGATCGCCCGGGAAAACAATATGTCGCTTGAGAAGTTGCTCACACTGAACCGAATGGCGCAAAAGGATAGTATCCATCCCGGACAGGTTATCCTTCTCCAATAGAGGGGGATGTCAGTCAAGTCTATAATGCCTTAACATAAAAAAGAGTTCCCGCTCGCGGTTTTTCATTTTCTCCGCTTCATCGGCACCTGTGTTTTCATGATTGTATCCCATGAGATGGAGAAGACCGTGGATGAGCAGAAATTCCACTTCATCCATAAAATCAAGATGGCCGATCAGGGCATCCCGGGCTGCAGTTTCGGTGGAAAGGATAATGTCCCCCAGCATCTCCGGATGGATGTGGCCGAAAGAGCCCTCCGTCATCGAAAAAGAGATCACATTGGTTGGGTAGTCCCTTTTAAGATAAGCCTTATTGATCTCACGGATCTGATCGTCGTCGACCAGAAGGAGACTGATTTCGCTATCCTTGCAGTTGAGTTCCCTCAGAAGCCGCTTCAGGCTTCTCCGCACCCTGCCTGTGTCTATCCTTTGCCTTTTCTGTCGATTTTGAATAGAAATGGACATCTGACCTTCCATTCACCTTATCGATATTTTTTTGTTTCCTCTTTAAGTCGGCCATCCGTCCTTTTTTTTTGGTGATCCATGTGGTTGTAGGCACGGATCACCTCCTGTACCAGTGGATGCCTTACCACATCCAACTCGGAGAAGTGGACGAAGCGGATACCTTCCGTTTTGCGGAGGAGTTCCTCCGCTTCCACAAGACCGGATATTTTGTCGGTCGGGAGATCAATCTGCGTCACATCCCCGGTGATCACTGCCTTGGATCCATATCCGAGTCTCGTCAGGAACATCTTCATCTGCTCTGTTGTCGTATTCTGGGCCTCGTCGAGGATCACAAAGGAGTCGTTCAATGTCCGTCCTCTCATGAAAGCGAGCGGAGCAACTTCGATGACTCCTTTGCGGATCAGTGCCGATGCCCGGTCGAAATCGAGCATATCGAATAGGGCGTCGTAGAGGGGACGCAGATACGGGTTAACCTTTTCTGCAAGATCGCCTGGAAGAAAACCAAGCTTCTCACCTGCTTCGACTGCGGGTCTGGCCAGTGAAATGCGGGTGACCTTCTGATCCAGCAATGCGGCTACGGCCATGGCCATGGCCAGATAGGTCTTTCCGGTACCGGCAGGTCCGATACCAAAAACCATGTCCGTATTCCGGATGGCGTCGATGTAGAGTTTCTGCGCGATGCTCTTGGGGGTGATGATCCGTTTTTTCGATGAAATGAAGACGGTGTCGAGAAAGATCCGCTCCAGATCCGCGGTGGCATCTTCAGAGAGGATCCGATGGGCGTATTCAATATCGGGAGGGAAAATGAGGTATCCCTTCCTGGAGATTTCATTCAATTGCGAGAGCAGATTCCGGATATGAAGAACGGAGCTCCTGTCGCCGCTGATGGAGACGTTACTCCCACGGACTTCCAGTCTGACCGTCGATAATTTTTCGATGAGTTTCAGATTCTTATCATGTTCCCCGCAGAGATTTCGCAGGACATCATTGTTGGCCAAATCAACCTTTTCCGTGATGACGGTCTGCTTCTTTTCCATGAAATGGCGTTCATCCTTTGTCGTTCAGTATGGTTCCGATCCAAGGTCCCGAATTAATGCGGTATCTTTAAAATCTTGCATCAATCCGGGTGACCTTGCCGAAGTTTGCAGAGATCTCCTGATAAACCCGGTCGCTTCCGATGATCAGGATAATCGCCCGGGCCTGGGAAAGATACCGCACCGCATTATCCCGGATATCTTCGGCCCTCACGTTTCCGATTTTGGAGCGATAGGTAGTGAGAAAATCGTCGGGCATGCCATCATAATCGATCATCAATCTCTGGAGGGAGATCTGCTCCGCGGATGTAAAGGAAAAAATGAAACTGTTCAGCATTGCCTTCTTCGCCCTTTCCAGTTCCACTGGGGGAACCGGTTTTTCGCCCATCTCTCGGAGGATGTCCCGTATGCTTGTGAAGACTTTGAGGGTTGATTCGGATTTTGTCAAGGCATAAGCGGCGAACAGTCCGTAATCCGAACTTGATTTGTAAAAAGTGCCCGTGCTGTAGGCAAGACCCAGATTGGTCCGGATCTCCTGGAAAATCCGGGAGCGGAATCCACCGCTGCCGACGATAAAGTCCAGCACCTCGAATGGATAGAACTGGATGTCCCTTTTGGCAGGCGCCGGCCAGCCGAAGATCACAATCGATTGTGGAACATCTTTGGTCAGGAAGAAAATATTCCCTTCCTGGGTTCGGGGGAGGGGAGGGGTTTCCGGTTTTTCTTCCATCGCCGTCCATGTCCCGAGGTAGCGGTCCATGAGGATTGCCGCTTCTTTGCCATCGATATCTCCGGTAATTGAAATCATGATGTTTTTCGGGTGAAAAAATAACCTGTGGCAGCGAAGCAGATCATCCCTGCGGATTGCGCGAATGGAGTCACTTGAGGGAAGTCTCCCGCGGGGACTTCCCTCATGCATGAGACGTCCGAACTCCCGGAAGGCAAGTTTTTGGGGATCGTCAAAGATTCTTCTCAATTCCTCGATCTTCAGATCCTTGCCGAGGATCAGCTTGTTTTCCTCAAAAGAAGGTTGCCTCAACATTCCGGAAAAAAGTTCGAATCCCCGGTCAAGGTTTTTCTTCAAAACCGAATAGGAAAAAACGGCTGAATCTCGATTGACGGTGACCTGAATGTTTGCCGCCATGGATTCCAGCGTCTCATCAACGGCATCTCCGCTCATGCCGGCTATTCCTCCGGTTCTCATCGTTGTTGCCGTCAGCTCGGCAAGTCCTTCCTGGCCGGGGGGATCATACATGCTGCCGGTTCTGATGACGGCCTTGATTTGAACCAGGGGAAGTTCTCTGTCGGGAAGGATATAGAGGCGAATCCCGTTGTCGAAAAGGACGCGTTCCACATGGGGTGGTTTAAACAAAAGAGATTTGTAGCGAATACGGTCGGGGTCGGGAAAAGGCGGAGGGGCTGCTGCCAAGGCCAATCCGGAACAGACCAGAAGCCAAATCACACCCAGGGAGATGAGGGGTATCCGGGGCGATGGGTTATGAAAAATGGGTGTGTATCTCATGGTTCAATGTCATTCAATGTTTGTTGACCAGTGTGGCGACAGTTCGGTTTTCCTTCGTCAAATAGGTTTGTGCGACCTGGAGAATCTCCTCCGGGGTGATCCGGTCGATGGTGTCGGTATAGTTGATAAAGTAGTGAAAATCTCCGAGCAACGCCTCATAATAGGAGAGCACGCCGGCAAGACCCTTGTTGGAGTTGAGCCCTCGGATGAAATCCGTCCGGATCTGATTTTTAACCTTATTCAACTCCTTGTCGGAAACGGGTTCGCGCTTGAGCCTTTCGATTTCCTGATCAATCGCCTGCTCCAGGTCGCCGCAGCCATGGGGGTTGCGCGGTGTTGCAAACAGTAAGAATTGATTCGGATAACGCGCCCCCGGCAGGCCGTTTGCCGCATGAACGCTTTCAGCAATACGCTTCTCATCGACGAGTGTTTTGAAAAGTCGCGATGTCCGCCCCTGGGTGAGGAGGGACTCGATGACATCGAAGACGTAATCCGCATATTCAGGCGGGGGAGGTTTGTGGTAGCCCAGGATCATCTGCGGCTCAGCGGCAAAAATCAGTTCTACCCGCCTTTCTCCGGACTGGCGGGGTTCTTCCGTGATCAATGCAGGAGAAAGCCTCTGCGGGGGGATCCGGCCGAAGTATTTCTCAACAATCCTCCGAACGGCAGAGGGTTGAATATCCCCAACAATGGCGATGACCGTGTTGTTCGGGGCGTGTGTATTTTTGAAAAACCTCTTCATGTAGGCCATATCGAGGTATTTCATATCCGACGGCCATCCCAGAACCGGTCTCCGATAGGGATGGGCGAGAAAAGCCGCGGCGAGATAACCTTCGAGAAGTTTACCATCCGGATCCGATTCGGAACGCTGTCTCCTCTCCTCCATCACCACATTCCGCTCGGAATAAAATTCGCGGAATACGGGATGAACCATTCGATCCGATTCGATTCTGGCCCAGAGTTCGATTAGGTTTGCGGGGATACTGACCTGATACGTGGTGAGGTCCTGTCCTGTGGAGGCGTTTAAACCTACAGCACCATTTTCCGTGTAGAGACGGTCAATCTCATTCGAAATGGCGAGAAGCCGCTGTTCCTTCTGAAGCGCAGTCAATTGATTTGTGAGCGTTTTAATAAGGGCCGGAGCGGCTGCCTTGCCTTTCGCATTTTCACGATCCAAAGCCGTTCCGATCTTCTCGATTCGGTGGAGAATCTTCTCTTCTCGACGGTAATCCCGGGTTCCGATGGTTCTTGTTCCCTTGAACATCATGTGTTCAAGCAGATGCGCCGTTCCCGTCTTACCGTCCGCCTCATCCGCGGCCCCGGTCCGGTAGCGAATATAAATGGCAACCGTGGGACTGAGATGCCTTTCCAGCATGATCAACCGGAGGCCATTTTTGAGCGTGAAACGTTGAACCTTTTTCCCCAACTCCTGAGCTGAAATGCGAGAAGGGAGAAGCAGCAGGAGAAAAATTCCCAAGGCAGTGAGGAGGATGGCGCCGGAAATGAACGGACGTTTACCAAAGGGATGGTGAAAAGCAAAAGAAACACTATTTTTCATCTTGATAGACTTTGCCCGCTTTAAGGTAGGCATGGACTTGAAAAACCGGATAGAGAATTCCGACAATACTCACCAGAATCATGAGACTGGCGGAAAAGAAATACATGATGAACTCCAAAGGGTTTTTGAGATGAAAGGCTCCGATCAGGGTTTCGATGCCGAATATGAGAAAAAAAAGGGCAAAAAAGCCGAGCAGGATCATTTTCCCCCACCAGAAGTATGAACCCATGGATTTCATCTCTCTTCATTGGACCGGCCCTAACTGCAACTCATCAACGGGCGTAGATAATCCTTCGTCGGCTCTGTATACCGATATCAAAACCGGTTGTCAAGGGTCTTCAGGCTGAAGCGGAAGACGCGTCATCATTTTCAGTGTCTGGTACATTCCGTATGTCAGAGAGGCGCTTTTGCAGGGGAGGAGGGTATTGTTATGGAACAGGGGTTCCGTATCGATCGGATAGGGCGAAGATGCAACGGCATCATTCCACAATGCCGATCCCGGTATCGGCGAATATTCGGCCAAGAGCGGGCGCGCCCCTGAGGAGCGGACAAAGCGGATGCTCTCCCGGACTTCATCTGCCGGTTGTCCGGGAAGCCCGCAGAGAATATAGACGCCGATATCCTGTGGTCGATAGCCCGCAAGCTTCAAATGTTCTATGCCTTCGATGAATTCATCATTGCTGATCTTCCCCCCGGTTTCTTTCTGTCGGATCGAATCGGAGGTTTCAAACCCGAAACGGATCGTTCGGAATCCGGTTCTATACATAAGCGAGCTCAACTCAGGCGTGATTTCCCGCAAATGAAGGCCATTTGGACAATGGAATTGAACCGGCAATTGTCTCCGGATGATTTCATGCAAAAGAGGTACGGCCATTTCCGGAGCATTGACAAGAAGAGCGTCGTCATAGAAAGAAAAATTTTGTATTCCAAACCGCGAATACCAGTATTCGATTTCATCGGCGACGCGAAATGGATTTCGTCTGCGAAAGGAATCGTTGAGAATGTGGGAAGCACAGTAACTGCAATGGTATGGACAGCCCCTGGAGGTCAGGATTGGCACGCAATCACGTTTGCGGATCAGATCGTAGGCAGGGTAGGGGTATGAATCGAGATCCTGAAGATCGGGGAGAAAGGTCATCTCCATGTTCAAGAGATCTCTGAGGAAAGAAGGCACGGATGATTCGGCAGATCCGGAGAGGCAGAAATCCGCCCCGGACATTGATGCGTGTCCTGGGCACAGGGTCACATAATTTCCACCGAGGACAACCGGTACGCCGGGGAAGGTCTTTTTTACAAGATGGATGGTATCGAAGACGCCCGGATACCAGTAGGTCATCATGGATGAAATCATGATGACGTCGGGCTTGGGGATTGCATTCAGGGCGCTCAGAAAAATGTGCGGCGTAACGCCGTAACGCCTGAAATGTCTCGGAATGTGGCTTAGCGGCGGAGGGTTCGGTATTCGTTCCGATGCGTAGGATCCTTCTCCGGATTTTTTTCTTTTGGGCATCCGAACATGTGACCCATGGTGCATATCCGGATGATCAGGATCGAGACAATCGATCCATGAAATACGGACTCCATTCATCCGGAGAAGGGATGCCAGGGAGAGAAGCCCCAGCGGCCTGTACCAGAAATCATAGGCTGAAAAATCATAGATCCATGGGTTGATGAGGAGAATGTGACAATTCATGTTTGATAATTATCACATACAGGAAAAAAATACAATATCTAAGGCCTATAATCATTATATATAAAGTATAATATAATATTGAACTGTCCAAATATAATAAATATAAATGTAATTAAATAAATATATATCATAGAAATATTGGTTGACAATTATACTTAGATTGTATAAATATTAGCCATTATTAAATTATCATCGAATGAGCCGATTGACTGTCTAAATATGCGGGAACTGGGTATGGTGGAAGTGGAAAAAGCAGGGACAAGATTTATCAGCAGCACCACGCTTCTCGACAGGACGGGTATATCGCGGGCCACACTGAACAATTATATCAACATGGGAATGATCTCCCCTCCGATTGTCAGAAAGCCGGATGATCCTGCTTCGAAGGCGAGGCGGCTGGGCTATTTCAGGGATACCGTCATCGATAGGATTGAAAAAATTAAACTGTATAAAAAGGAGGGACGCGATATGAAGGAAATCGGTCCTCTTCTACCCTTGATAAACGATGATTTGTCGGACGCTCAAGGTTGCGAAATGGTCGAGCGGAATGAGGCTTCCAAGGGAGAAGGGAACGCAAGACGGGAAACATGTGTCGGCAGTGTCGTAGCGACAGGAGACCCTCCAGTGCCCGACCATGATTTTCTAAAGCAACGGATGCCCATCCGCGTTTCTTTTTCAATCCTGGTTGCTAAACTTCAGGACTCGGTCAGAATATATGCAGAACTGCCACCGGATGAATATTTTGCTCTGATTCGTCAGATCTGGGAATGTTTGGAGGCATCTTTCAAGAGGTATTGCGGCACTTACGCAAAACACACCCGGGACGGTATGTGTTTTTACTTTCTCAAGGATCGTGATTCTAAATACCTCGTAAATACAATTTTCTGCGCCATGGATGTGAGAAAAAGCATGAAGAAGTTGAGCAATGAATGGAAAATGAACAAGCAATGGCTCAACGAATTGTGTTTGAACATCGGGATCAACGAAGGGGAAGAATATTGCGGCATGATTCCGGTATCGAAGGCGACCGAATTTACACCAATTGGGAATACCGGCCATGATGCCGGTCATCTGGCTGACCTCGCCCCTTTCGGTTCCATCTGGACAACGAAAAATCTCATGAACCGGTTGACGGAAGAAGAACGAAAGAAAATACGTTACGGTATTCACCTTCGGCAACAGGATCGGAACATCTTGATCGAGAACATATTTTCGCGGATCATGGATCTGGTTCCGCCGGAATATCATGAAGCCCATAAAGTATCGGGAATGGATACACTTCCTGTGACCGAGATACTGAACCTCCGGTAAGGATTGCGTGCTGATGGATTATCAGTGTCCCGATATTCCATATTTAACATACCGTTTGAATTCAATATATTTTATTCCGTTGCCTTTGGCAAAAGATCACGAGAATTAGCTTGAAGCCGATAGGGTTTGTTGCTAACATGCCATATCCAACAAGGCGGGTAAGATGCGTTCTGTAGTACAAAGGGTTGACAGGGTCAGGGTTCACATCGGTGACAAAAGGATATCCGAAATCGAAAGAGGCCTCCTGGTTTTTCTCGGGATTGAACAAGGGGACCTGGAAAACGATGCGGATTATCTCTGCGACAAGATCATAAATCTCCGGATTTTTGAAGACGAAAAGGGAAAGATGAATCTCTCTCTGCTTGATATCCGTGGGGAAATGATGGTGGTTTCCCAGTTCACCCTTCTGGGGGATTGCCGGAAGGGGAGAAGACCCTCTTTTACGGGGGCAGAGAATCCGGATCGCGCCCGGTTGCTTTGCGACTACTTCATCCGGAACATAAAGAATAAAATCAATCATGTGGCTCAAGGTGAATTCCAGGCCATGATGTCCATTGAGCTGATCAACAACGGACCGGTTACGATGCTCTTGGACAGCAGACGAATATTTTAGAATAAGCAGGTTCAAAAAAAGACATTGGGTTCGAATCAAAATGGAAGACCGTTTTTCTGCCATTCCCGGTGACAAAAAGCAAATAGGGGAATGGCCGCTTTTTTTACGGGTGTCTCAATGACGGAGCGATCGCAGAATGAATCGCCGGAAATCCGGATTGATCGGGACGGCGTGTGGTATTACCGGAATATGGAGATGATAAGAACGGAAATCGTTCAATATTTTTATAAACATCTCCGACGGGACTGTCAGGGACATTATCGAATTGAGCTGAATCACGAACATTGTAGCATCCAGGTGGATGATGTTCCGTATGTCATCCGAAGCGTATCTTCGGGGGTGGAAGGGGCGGATGGGCAGCCCGCCGGCATGGTCATCTCACTTTCGGATGGAAGCTGCGAGGAACTGGATCCGGAAACCATCAGGATCGGCGCAAAGGACATCCTCTATTGCCGTGTGAAAAAAAACGAACACGAGGCGCGATTTTCCCGTCAGGCCTATTATCAGCTCGCGGAAAATATGAATCATGATCCGCAACAGGATCTCTATTATATTACGATAGGGAATCGTTCGTACAACCTTGCCGTACATCAACCAAACGAAAATGGAGGACCCCATGCTGGATGACCATATTGTTGAAGCACTGACTTTTGACGACCTGCTGCTCGTTCCAGCGGAGTCGAGTATTCTGCCGCGCGATGTGGATACCTCTTCCCTGCTGACCAACAACATCAGCCTGAATATTCCCATCATCAGCGCGGCCATGGATACGGTCACGGAATCGCCGACGGCAATCTGCCTGGCACAGGAAGGCGGGATTGGAATCATCCACCGGAACATGAGCATCGAGCGGCAGGCGATCGAGGTCGATAAGGTCAAGAAGTCCGAAAGCGGCATGATTGTGGACCCGATCACCATCGAACCGGAACAGAAGGTTCGTGAAGCCCTTGAACTGATGAACCGTTACCGCATATCCGGGGTTCCGGTCGTCAAGGGCAAGGTGCTCGTCGGCATTCTGACCAACCGGGACCTTCGTTTTGAAACCGATCTCGATCAACCGGTAGCCGATGTCATGACGCGGGAAAATCTGATCACCGTATCCTCGTCCCACATCTCTCTTGATGACTCCAAGAAGCTACTGCACAAACACCGGATCGAAAAACTTCTCGTTGTCGATGAAAATTACCATCTGACGGGACTGATCACGATTAAAGACATCGAAAAAATTAAGAAATATCCTCTTGCCAGCAAGGATTCGCTGGGGAGACTTCGGGTAGGAGCCGCTGTGGGAATCGTCGATCGGGAAGAACGGATCGATGCACTGTTGGCCGCCGGTGCCGATGTCATCATCATCGATACCTCCCACGGCCATTCCTCGGGGGTTCTGGATGCAGTCCGGTCCACCAAGGCCAATTTCCCGACCTGTGAACTGATTGCCGGGAATGTTGCAACGGCGGAAGGGGCCAAAGCCTTGATCGAGGCCGGAGTCGATGCCGTCAAGGTGGGCGTCGGACCGGGTTCCATCTGCACTACGCGAATCATCGCCGGAGTAGGAATTCCTCAGATGAGCGCGATCCGGGACGCCTACAGGATGGGTGCAAAATACAACATTCCCATCATCGCCGACGGCGGCATCAAATATTCTGGCGATATCGTCAAGGCACTGGCTGCGGGGGCCCATTCTGTCATGATCGGTGGTCTTTTTGCGGGGACGGAGGAGAGCCCGGGGGAAACCATCCTCTTTCAGGGAAGAAGCTACAAGGTCTACCGCGGGATGGGCTCGCTGGAGGCCATGAAGATGGGAAGCAAGGACCGTTATTATCAGGATGACATGGAAAGCAACCTAAAACTGGTTCCGGAGGGGATCGAGGGGAGGGTTCCCTACCGGGGATCCGCGTCGGCCAGCATTCATCAGTTGCTAGGCGGGGTGAAGGCGGGAATGGGTTATGTCGGATGCAGAACGACAGGGGAGTTGAGACTGAAGGCGCGCTTCGTCAAGATCACCTCCGCCGGGCTCCGGGAGAGCCATGTCCACGATGTGATCATTACCAAAGAAGCCCCGAACTACTGGCTGGAATAACATGAAGCACGCAGACTTTGTTCATCTTCACGTTCATACTCAATACAGCCTGCTGGACGGCACGATTCGTCTTGACGATCTTTTCCAGAAGGCGAAGGAATATCAGATGCCGGCCGTGGCCATGACCGATCACGGCAATCTCTATGGTACGATCGATTTTTACAAACACGCCTATCGGTACGGAATCAAACCAATCATCGGCTGCGAAATGTACGTCGCTCCAAAAAGCCGTTTCGACAAGAACGGTTATGGAATCGGAGAAACGGCACATCACCTGATCGTCCTGGCCCGCAACATGCAAGGATACCGGAATCTCATGAAATTATCGACTGCGGGGTTTCTGGACGGTTTTTACTATCGGCCGCGGGTAGACAAAGAGCTCCTGAATCAATACCATGAGGGGCTCATCGGTATGAGTGCCTGCCTGCACGGTGAAATTGCATCCCATCTTCTCCGGGGAAATTCAACGGAAGCCGACCGGACGGCGGAGCAGTACCGCAATATTTTCGGTGAAGGAAATTACTTTGTTGAAATCATGGAAAACGGCCTTCCCGAACAGAAAAAGGCCAATCTGGGGTTGATCGAACTCAGCCGTAGACTCGGGTTGCCTCTGGTGGCAACAAACGATTGCCATTATCTGAAGCAGGAGGATGCCGAGGCGCATGAGGTCCTTCTCTGCATTCAAACGGGCAAAACAATAGATGATGCGGACCGAATGCGGTTTGGAACGGATCAGTTCTATTTTCGCTCTCCTGACGAAATGAAACGTCTGTTTTCATATTGCCCCGAGGCCATCGAAAATACGATCCAAATCGCTGAAAAATGTAATGTTACCCTGGAATTCGGGAAGTTTTTTCTGCCCAATTTTGAGATCAATTCTAATGAAACGCTGGACGAACGCCTGAAAACGGCGGCTCAAGAAGGTCTCGCGATGATTCTCCCGAATATTCTGCGGGGGGAGAACGGAAAACTCCGGGAGGTATATGAAAAGAGGCTTCAGCAGGAGCTGGAGATGATCCGTTCCATGGGTTTTGCCGGATATTTTCTCATTGTTGCAGATTTCATCGATTACGCCAGGAAGAAAAATATCCCGGTGGGACCCGGAAGAGGTTCGGCTGCCGGAAGCCTCGTCGCATATGCAATCGGGATCACCAGCATCGATCCCATCCGTTACAACCTGTTTTTCGAAAGATTCCTCAATCCGGACCGGATCAGTATGCCGGATATCGACACCGATTTCTGCCCGGAGGGACGCGATGAGATTATCCGCTATGTAACGAACAAATACGGGAGCGACAAGGTATCCCAGATCATCACCTTCGGGAAGATGCAGGCAAGGGCCGTCATCCGGGATGTCGGCAGGGCGATGAACATCCCCTACGGTGAGGTGGACCGAATTGCCAAATTGATTCCCAACGTTCTCAATATAAAATTGGATGAGGCGATCAGGCGGGAACCCCGAATGAAGGAAGAGCAGAAGGGCAATCCCCGGATCAAGAAACTTCTCGATCTTTCCCTGGCACTGGAAGGACTGAACCGCCATTCCTCGACCCACGCGGCGGGCGTCGTGATCTCTGATCTGCCTCTGGTGGACCGAATCCCCCTATGCAAAAGTCCCAAGGAGGATGTCGTCACGCAGTTTGCGATGAACGAAATTTCCGATGTTGGGTTGACGAAATTTGATTTTCTCGGACTGAAGACCCTGACCGTGATCAAAGACGCCCTTGGATTTGTCCGAGAGGGCAGGGGGATGGAAATCGATCTCACAAACCTTCCGTTGGATGATCGCAAGACATATGAATTGCTTATGCGGGGCGACACCGATGGGATTTTTCAGCTCGAAAGTTCCGGAATGAAGGATGTCCTGGTCCGGATGAAACCGGACTGCATTGAAGACGTCATCGCCCTGATTGCCCTGTATCGCCCCGGTCCGATGGACAACATTCCGGAATTTATCGCGAGAAAGCAGGGCAAGACAAAAATCGTATACGAGGCGCCTGAACTGGAGGCGATCCTGAAGGAGACCTATGGGATCATCGTCTATCAGGAACAGGTGATGCAGATCGCCGTGGCAATCGGCGGGTATGCCCTGTCCGAGGCGGATATCCTCCGCAAGGTCATGAGCAAAAAAAAGACCGAAGAGATGGAGGGCAAGGAAAAACCTAAATTTCTGGCAGGGGCACGGAAGAAGAAGATTCCCGAGGCAAAGGCCTCAAGAATATGGGAACAAATGGAAACCTTCGGGAAGTACGGTTTCAACAAATCGCACAGCACCGCTTATGCGATCATTTCTTATCAGACGGCCTATCTGAAAGCCCATTACCCGGCGGAATTCATGGCGGCGCTGCTGACCAGCGAGAAGGATAACAGAGACAAGATCATCAGCCATATCGGCAGTTGCCGGGAGATGGGGATCAATGTCCTCCCACCCGACATCAATGAATCAATGAGTGATTTCAGTGTTGTGGGTGAGAATATCCGTTTCGGACTCGCAGCGGTCAAGAATGTCGGCGTCGGTGCCATTGAGTCGATCATTGCCGTTCGGGAGTATGGGGTACCATTCCGCTCCATTTTCGATTTCTGCGACCGGGTTGATCCGCGAAAGTCGAATAAAAGGGTTGTCGAAAGTCTGATAAAATGTGGGGCGTTCGACTCAATGGGGCACAAGCGGCGGCAGTTGATGACCTACTGCGAAGAGATCATGGACAAGGCGCAGAGACGCCAGCGGGAAAAGGCCAGCGGTCAGGCGAACCTTCTGGAACAGTTCGAACAGACTGACTGTACGCCCCAAAACCGAGGTTCGGACAACGGCCTCCCCGACCTACCCGAGTGGGATCATAAAGAACTGCTGGCGAACGAAAAAGAGACCATCGGTTTTTATATTACAGGACATCCCCTGTCTCGCTATGCCGACCGTCTGCCGATGATCGTGACGGCGGATTCCTCAAATCTTGGTGCCAGGACCGATCGGGAAGCCCTGATCCTGGCCGGTGTCGTCAGCGGTATCCGTGAGGTTCAAACTCGGCGGAAAGAAACGATGGCATACATAACGCTCGAAGATCTTAAGGGATCCACAACCGTGATCTTTTTCCCGGAAATCTACAAGGGCAGCTACGATCTCCTGCATGGCGAGGATCCGCTTCTGGTGAAGGGAACCGTCGATATCGGAGAAGACAGCGTCAAGGTTATTGCTGCAGAGGCAACGCTTCTGGCAACGGCTGCTGAAAAACCGTATCACTCGGCTTATTTTACGATTGGTGTGAATCGATCCGCCGACGAGATCCAGACGCTTTCCCGCTGTCTTCGACAACACGGCGGAAAGCAGGAGGGTTATATCAAACTGGTCGAAGGGAAGAGCGAGACGGTAATCTACCTTGGGGAAGATATGAGACTGGATTTAACCCTGTCCTTAAGAAAGGAAGCCGAACAGATTCTGGGGGTCGGTGCAATACAATTTGTTTAGCCTCTTGGGCAGATTTCATATATGGAACGAAATCCTGCGGACTATCGTGATCGATTCTATCGCAATTGGACCATAAAGAATAACCTGATAGGATTCAATGTAACTGTTCGAGAAACAGACCTATTCATTAGTGCCGATTCTAATCTGACCTCTATCGCACTTGACTCTGTCCATCGGCTTCGCTCCTCCCTTGAATCATATATTAACGCGCATCACGAATTTTTAACCTCCCTGAACCCGGTGGTTTATGATGAATGGGCACCGGAAATCGTCCGTGAGATGATGCTGGCTTCCGCAAAGGCAGGTGTCGGTCCCATGGCGGCCGTTGCAGGCGCCATGGCGGAGCACGTCGGGCGTGATCTTCTTCTTCATACGGGAAACGTAATTATTGAAAATGGCGGTGATATCTATTTGAAATCCAATACGGATGCGCGTGTTGGTCTGTATGCGGGACGATCGCCGCTGAGTGGCCGGGTATCGATCATGGTCCGGAAAGAGGATATGCCTCTGGGTGTCTGCACTTCATCTGGAACGGTGGGGCATTCGCTCAGCTTCGGCTGTGCCGATGCTTGCTGCGTCAAGTCGGGATCAGTTGCGCTTGCCGATGCCGCTGCGACGGCAATTGGAAATATCGTCAAATCGAAGAAAGATATTCAGAATGGACTCAACACCGGTATGCAGATCGAAGGCGTTTTGGGGATCGTGATCATTATCGGCGATCAACTGGGCGTGGTAGGTAACATTGAACTGGTAAAGGAATAAACAGATCTCAACAATATCCACCATTGATTAGTTTACATAACATATCTTATAAGACATTACACGGCATGCGTTTTATATCCCTTCCTCGGCAAGTTTTCTGATTAACTGGAGCTGTTTGTCGTTGATCTTCCGGGGTACTTCGATGCCAATCTTTACAAACTGGTCACCTTTGGCAGATCCGGATCCCTTGAGGCCGGGAACGCCGTAGCCCTTCATCCGTATCTTTGTCCCATTTTGCGTACCGGCCGGAACCTTGATCCTCCTGATCGTGCCGTCGATCGTAGGGACCTCGATGCTGATCCCCAGAACAGCTTGGGTAAATGAAACCGATTTCTCAATATATATATCGTTTCCATCCCTTGCAAAGATCGGATGGGGAAGGACGGTGATGTTCAGATAGAGGTCGCCCGCCGGACCGCCTTGGGCGCCGGGATATCCCTTACCGGCAAGTCGTAGTTTCTTTCCGGTGCTGATTCCCGCTGGAATGCGAACGCTGATCTCATGGACTTCCTGATCCTGTTGGAAAGCAAGTTTCTTCTCCACGCCTGATACGGATTCCTCGAGTGTAATCGATAGATTGTAATGCAGGTCCTCCCCCTTCTGCGGGGCTGAGTAATGTGACTGGCCTTGTCCGAAGATGTCTCGTAACGGATCGCCGCCGGTGCGGAAGTTGTAACCGCTGCGTCTGCCGGCGCCCCTGAATACCTTTTCGTTTCCCCCCATGCCGCCGAAGCCGAAATCTCGAAGAATATCATTCAAATCAAAATTCCTGAAGATCTCTTCCTGGCTGTAACGCCTGCTGAATTGATCGGATCCGAAACTTTCGTATTGTTTTCGTTTTTCCGGATCGCTTAGAACGGCGTAGGCCTCACTGATCTTCTTGAATTTCTCCTCTGCCTCGCGGTTGTCAGGGTTACGGTCGGGGTGATACTTCAGGGCAAGCTTCCGGTAAGCCTTCTTGATCGCCTCCGGATCCGCGTTTTTCTCAACACCCAAAGTCTTGTAGTAGTCATCTGCCATGCTATATTCACCGACCTCATATCACGAAATAAGTTATAGATAATTCACGGAAAAGGATTTGTCAAGGCGTTATAAACTCTTACATGTCCCTTCCCAGGAAGAAAGCCTCCCGGTTCGCTCTGAAGAGTTTCGACGGGAAGGATTCTTGCAATACCTTTTCCCAAAGGCCAATGGCGAAACTCAGATTTGAGGAAAGCGCGCCCAGAAGGACCGTATTGACGGCGCGGATATTTCCGGCCCGGAGGGCGAGCGCTGCGGCATCGACCGTCAGGGACTTCGGGAAAAAACGACGAACCATCTCACCAACGTTTCCAGGATAGGGCGCGTCGCCCAGATTGACGGACGGCGGGTAGATTTCCTCCGTATTGATAATGATTGTTCCCGTTTCTTTGACATAATCCAGGTAACGGAGCGTATCCATCTTTTCAAATGAAACAAGGATATCGACATCGTTGATCTTGGAGAGGGGTGAATGAACCTTCTCCCCGTAACGCACATGGCTGGTCACGCACCCGCCCCGCTGAGCCATACCGTGCACTTCGCTCTTCTTTACGTCAAGACCCGCAGCCATGAAGACGCGACAGAGGATGTCACTTGCGCGGAGGATTCCCTGTCCACCGACGCCGGCCAGCAATATCCCTTTGGTTTCCATCATTCTTTCTCCTCCGTAATGGCCTCGGATTTGCAGAGTTGTTCGCAGAGGCCGCAACCGGTGCAGAGATTCCGATCGATGACTGCGATCCCCTCCCTGCCCTTCCCTTTCGTCTCCTTCGTTATGCCATCAGCTCTGTTTTCGATTTTTTGCCAGGCGATGGGCGGACAGCCGAGACCGAGACAGAGACGACAGCCGGTGCATCTCTCAGGATCGATCCGGAAGGGTTTTCGCGGGGCTTGGATTTCGCGCTTGAAGAGGACGCAGGCACGTCTGGAGATGACGACGGACGGGCCTGAACGGGCCAGTTCTTCCTTCAGGACGGTTCGAACGGCCTTCAGATCATAGGGATCGACGATTCTGACGCTTTCAATGCCCAATGTCCTTACCAAGTCGGCAATATTCACGCCCATCGTTTTTTCACCTTGCAGCGTAAACCCGGTGGCCGGATGTTCCTGCATCCCCGTCATCGCCGTGGTCCGGTTGTCGCAGATGACGATGACGGCGTCGCTGCGATTGTAGGCCATGTCGAGCAGGGGCGTAATTCCGGAATGGAGAAAGGTTGAGTCACCGATGACGCCGACGATCTTTCCTTTTCCCTTGTCCCCGAGCGCCTTGCTCATCCCGTGGGCCATGCCGATGCTGGCGCCCATACAGATGCAGGAGTGGAGCCCCTCGAGCGGTTTCATGAAGGAGAGGGTGTAACAGCCGATGTCGCCGGTGACGAAGACCTTGAGCTTCCCGAGGATGTAAAAGAGTCCGCGATGGGGGCAGCCGGGACAGAGATTCGGCGGTCGCGGGGGAATCGGGATTTCCGGAAGCGCCCGTGCAGTCTCCCGGCGGCCGGTGATCGCCTGTTCGATGACACCCGGATCGAACTCGCCGGTGTAGGGGAAGATCTCCTTCCCCGTCACCTCGATTCCGAGGGCGCGGATCTGCTCTTCCAGAAACGGATCCAGTTCCTCGATCACGTAGATTTTGCGGACCTGAGAGGCAAACTCCCGGATCAGGCCTGCGGGCAGAGGATGAACCATTCCGAGTTTCAGATAGGAGTATTCCGGAAACACATCTTTCGCATAATGGTAGGATATCCCAGACGTAATGATCCCGACGTCGGGGCTTTTAATCTCGATGCGGTTTTCGGAAAAGGTTTCAGCGAAGGTCCGGAGATCCTGCATACGTTTTTCGACGACAACGCGCCTTTTGCGGGCGTTCATGGGGACCATGACAAATTTTTCCGCATTGAAACGGATGGCCGTCCGATCCTCTACAGTCCGAGGGTCCTCCAAGGTCACAACCGATTTTGAATGGGAGACCCTCGTGGTCGAACGGAGAAAGACCGGGGTATCGAATCGCTCGCTCAGATCGAATGCAAGTTTTATAAAATCCTTCGCCTCTTGGCTGTCGGCGGGTTCCAGCATGGGGATTTTGGCAAATCGCGCGTAATGTCGGTTGTCCTGTTCGTTCTGAGAACTGTGCAGCGATGGATCGTCTGCGGTAATGACGACGAGGGCGCCGTTTGTCCCCGTATAGCTCACTGTAAACAGGGGATCAGCCGCCACATTGACACCGACATGCTTCATGACCACCATCACCCGGGTGCCGGCCAGAGCCGCGCCGATCCCCACCTCCATCGCGACCTTTTCGTTCGGTGACCATTCCGCATATACCCCTGGATACTTTGCGAAGGCCTCCATGATTTCCGTGCTTGGTGTTCCCGGGTATCCAGTCGCAAATCTTGCTCCGCATTCGAAAGCGCCCCGTGCGATTGCCTCATTTCCCGACATCAGTTCTTTCACAAAACACCCCTTTCCCGATTATTACGCCGCTATCGGTGAAACATTGCGAATGCCGATGGCGTCAGGTCAGCCCAAGATGGAAATTTTTCTCTTCAAATAAAGCGTCATAAGCGGATCCGTCGTCTTGCCCAAAGCCTTCCGGTAAAATTCCGCAGCCTTCGCGGGATTGTTTAACTCTTCATAAATCCTTGCGATATTGCTGTAAATCAGAACCTCGAAAGAAGACGCCGTGTTCGTTTTCATCGCCTTTTCATAGGATTCCAGCGCTTTGTTAAAATCCTTCTTCGCCTCCTGGCAGCTTCCGATACCGCTGTTCGCCAGGGTAATCAGATCGCTTTGTGGGGAGGCATTTCTCAGAAAGACCTGATAGGCGTCGATCGCGGAATCGAACTCTTGTCGACTAAAATAGAGATTTCCGAGATGGTAGTAGGCCGTGAGGGCAGCATCGCTCCGCGGATACTGGGTGATGAGATCTTTGTATCCTTGGATCGCCGCTGTGTCGCCAGAAGGAGGACCAGCCTTCGCTGCGGCATCAAAGACACGGTTGTAGAACTTTCCGGCGTTTGTCTCGTAGTTGAGCTGATAGAGGTACCAGCCGACAGACAATAAGATGATCAGCAGGAAAATCCCCGCTCCGGCATATATCCGTGTTCGGTGTTTTTCCACAAACGCCCGGACGCTGAGAAAGAAAAGTTGCAGCTTATCCGGCTCCATGAGTTCTTTCATATCTATTTTCGTTGCCATGGGTTTGCCTATGCTCCTTATGTTTTTGGATAGTATGATCGAATGATGTCCGAAATACGGGCCGGGATGCGGATGATCTTTCCGCTCCGGTCCGTGCAGGCATGAACCGTATAACCCTCGGTCAGGACGTTTTCCCGGTTTTCATTCCAGATGAGGTAGGTGAATTTCATGCTGACCCGTTTGAGATATGCGAACTCTGTTTCTACGAGGACCATCTCATCGTAATGCGCCGGAAGATTGTAGTGACAATAGACCTGTGTCAGAGGCAGATTGAATCCGGCCGACTCCACCTCCGAGTAGAGGATTCCCATATCCCGGAAGAGCTCGGTGCGGCCAATCTCGAACCAGCGGATATAATTGGTGTGATATACGATGCCCATGGCATCGGTATCGGCGTAGATGGCGCGGATTTTAACGGGTGTTCTGTTCAAGAAAGCGCCTCCAGTCGCCGAGGAAGTTCTCCATAAACCGGTATCCTGGAGAAATCAGATTGCCCGATCTTCTTGCCCCACTTTCCCCGAAAGGGATCCCCTTGGTCTGATTTTCTTCATCCCGGGAAGAGAAGATGGCAACCGGGCTGGGATCAGAGGTGTGCGTCCTCAGGAGGATTGGTGTCGGATGGTCACTCATGACCGCTACGCGGAAATCGCCAAAACGGGGAATCCCGTCCAGTATTGTCCCGACGACTTTATCGTCGAAATCCTCTATGGCTTTGATCTTCCCTTCCAGGTTACCTTCATGACCCATCTCGTCGGGTGCTTCGACATGGATGAAGACGAAATCGAGCTCGCGAAGGGCGGTCAAGGCCTTTTCCGCTTTGCCGAGGTAGTTGGTATCCGTGTATCCGGTGGCTCCGTCGACCGGCAGGATCTCCAGACCGGCATAGATGCCGATACCGTTCAGAAGATCCACCGCGGAGATCATACCGCCGCGTAGATGAAATCGCTCCGAAATCTTCTGCATTTGTGGCGCCCTGCCCTGCCCCCAGAGCCAGATGGCGTTTGCGGGCTTCAGTCCCCGGGCGCTCCTTTCCCCGTTGAGCGCATGATCCCCCAGGAATTCCCGGGAGAGCTGCATAAGGCGTTTGATCGGTTCGGCGTACCGTCCCTGTGGAAGATAGGGGATGATACCCTTCCCGGTAATATCATGAGGCGGCGTTGCCGTAATGTCGTCCTTTCCCCCCTTCCAGACCAGAAGATGGCGATACCCGACGCCCGGATAGAATAAAAACGTCTCGGACCCGATTCCCTTCCCGAGATCTTCAATAAACTTCGCTGCTTCCTCGGAGGAGATGTGGCCGGCCGTAAAATCCTCCATGACAGGATCCTTGCCGACCCCGAGCGTCACGAGATTGCAGCGAAAAGCGACATCTTCCGGCGCAAGGGTGATTCCCATGCTGGCGGCCTCAAGGGGTCCCCTTCCTGTATAGCATTTCCGTGGATCGTAACCGAGTACCGCCAGATTTGCGACGTCGCTTCCCGGGGGAAGGTCCGGAACGATTGTATCGATGAGCCCCAGGGATCCCTCCGCTGCCATCCGGTCCATATGGGGGGTGCGGGCATATTCCAGGGGGGTCTTGTCTCCCAGTATGGCTACAGGATCGTCTGCCATTCCATCGCCAAGCAGAATTACGTATTTCATCAGAGCTTGTCATCCTCGATTCGTATCAGCATGGTTTTACCCATTACGATATCGAGCCGGTCGATATCCTCAAGGGCTTTCCTGACATCCCTTTCCCTGGCCTTGTAGGTGGTCATCACGATTGGAACGGCACCCCCCTGCATTCTCCCCTTCTGGATGACGGTGGCAATGCTAATATCATTTTCACCCAGAATTCCGGAGATCCGGGAAAGGACGCCGGGACGGTCGACGGCGGAAAAACGGAAATAGTAATTCGTCCAGATCCGGTCAACCGGCATCAGTTGAATCTCCTCGATGCACTCTTCGTCGAGGACCCGCGGAGGGACGCGACCGGCGATTCCCTTCCGAATGTCGCGGGCGATATCGACGATGTCGCTGATTACGGCACTGGCCGTCGGCATCTTGCCTGCGCCCTGACCGTAGAGGAATACAGAGTCGGCTGCGTCGCCGACAATGTGAAAAGCGTTGAAATTTCCGTTGACATTGGCGAGCAGGTGATCGAAGGGAATCATCGTCGGGTGAAGCCTGGCTTCGATCTCCCGGTCTCTGAGGATCGCAATGGCCAGAAGTTTGATCCGATAACCGAGTTCCCGGGCAAATGCGATATCCTGTTCGCCGATCCGGCTGATCCCCTCCCGGTACAAATCATGTAGATGAACCTTTTTCCCGTAGGAGAGGGAGAGAAGGATCGCCAGTTTGTGTGCAGCATCGATACCCTCGACATCATACGTGGGATCTGATTCGGCAAATCCCAGGTCCTGGGCCTCCTTTAAAACTGTCTCAAAGGAGCCGCCTTCATCCGTCATCTTGCTTAAAATAAAATTGGATGTTCCGTTTACAATTGCAGAGATGGATTGGATCCGGTTGGCGATCAGACTTTCTTTGATTGTCTTGATTACGGGGATGGTCCCGCCGACACTGGCTTCTATGCCGATGTTGACCCCGTGTTGCGCGGCACTTCGGAAGATCTCGTCCCCATGCGTTGCCAGCAGGGCCTTGTTTGCCGTAACGACGTGTTTCCCTTTGTGCATCGCGGCCAGAATGAAGGTCCGGGCCGGTTCATAACCGCCCATGAGCTCGACGACGATGTCAATATCCGGATCATTGAGGATATCAGCGGCGTCCGTCGTGAGGATTGCTTCATCGACCTGAATCCCCCGGGATTTCCGGATATCGATGTCCGCAATCCTCTTCAGACGGATCTCCGCACCGAGTCTCCCGGCGATGAGATCACCATTCTGCTGTAGAAGCTTAACAACACCCGTGCCGATGGTTCCAAAACCGATAAGCCCTATGGATATCAATTTCTTCATGGTCTTATATCCGGAGGTTCATGCGATCGCGTCTTTAACCACAACCCAAAACGAAGTAGGTCCTATATCAAATTATCCTGTTTTGTCAAAAGAATTCATCCGTCATCCGGTCTTGGCCAACTCCAGTCTGACGTCCCATCGGTGGAGCAGCACGCTCAGGAGCTCTCGATGCTGAGGGCTTTCCAGACGCGGATCATTCTCAACAAGGCCGAAAGCATCCGTCTTGGCATCGCCCAGGATACGGCTGTCACGAACGATGTTGGCGATCCGGAAGCCGGGCAGACCGGATTGCCGTGTCCCCATGAATTCTCCCGGCCCCCGGATGGCCAGATCCTCATCGGCGATCCGGAAACCATCATTGGTCTGCTCCATGATCCGGAGACGTTTGCGCGAATCCTCAGAACCCGTCTTCTGTGTCAGGAGGATGCAAAAGGAGGGGATTTCACTTCGCCCAACCCTTCCCCGTAACTGGTGCAGTTGCGAAAGACCGAAGCGTTCCGCATGCTCGATGACCATCAGCGACGCCGCGGGGATATCGATGCCGACCTCAACAACCGTAGTTGAGACAAGGATCTGAATTCGCTTACCGGCAAAATCGGTCATCACAAGATCCTTTTCACTTCCCTTCATTCGTCCATGGACGAGACCGATACGGCAGTCCGGGAAGATCTCCTTCCGGAGATGCTCCGCCATGCATGTCGCATCCTTGAGGTCCAGTTTTTCGGATGCTTCGACGAGGGGATAGACGATAAAGACCTGATTCCCCTTTTTCACCTCCCGGCGGATGATCTCGTAGACGCGTGTCCTCTGGGTATCGGAAAAAACCTTCGTCCGGACAGGTTTCTTCTCCGGGGGCATTTCATCGATCACGGAGACGTCAAGGTCCCCGTAGACCGTCATGGCCAGGGTTCGCGGGATAGGGGTGGCGGTCATGACGAGGACATCCGGAATAAGTCCCTTTTTTCGCAGCGCCGCCCGCTGAACAACTCCGAAGCGGTGCTGTTCGTCGATCACCACGAATCCCAGGCAGCGAAAGGCAACCCCCTCCTGGATCAGGGCGTGGGTTCCGACGATCAGATCAATTTCACCGTTCTCGATTCGATTTAGGAGTTGCCTTTTTTCCGTCGGCTTCATTCTTCCGGTCAGGAGTACAATATTGAGCCCGAGTAGCTCCGCCCAGATCTTCAGATTCCGGTAGTGCTGCTCCGCCAGAATCTCTGTCGGCGCCATAATCGCAGACTGATAACCGTTCTCGCAGGCGGTGACCATGGCGGCCATAGCCACCGCTGTTTTTCCGGAACCGACATCCCCCTGAAGCAGGCGATTCATAGATTGGGCAGACGCCATATCCTGTTCAATCTCCGAGATGACTCGCTGCTGGGCGGCTGTCAGCCTGAAAGGAAGCAATTCGTAAAATCTCCTCAACAGGTTCCCTTTTATCAGGAAGGGAATTCCCTGTTCGAGGCCCTCCCCCTTCTTTCTCAAGGCCATGCCGAGCTGGAAAAAAAAGAACTCATCGTAGATCAGCCTCCGATGGGCATCCGAGCGGATCTCTTGATACGCATCGATCTCCTGATCGTTCCCGGGGAAATGAACCTGACGGATGGCCTCCCGGATCTCGATGAGATCCCGTTTCCGGCTGATCTCCCCGGGTATGGGGCTCTGTATGAGATGGGAAAAATCGCGTACCACCTTCCACAAGATACGTCGCAAGGTTTTCTGATGCAACCCTTCCGTTTCCGAATAGATGGGGACGATCCTCTTGAAATGAAGGAGCTGGTCATCCTGATCATTGAGGATCTCAAAGTCGGGATGGACCATTTCCCTGTCAAAGGGGAATCCGGTAACCTCTCCGGTAAGGATGACACGCGCCTCCGGTCTGAAGACGCCTCTCAGGACGGCCTCGCGTCCTTTGAACCACTTGGCCTTGAGGATACCGGAGCCATCATCGACAAGCACCTCAAAAATTCTTCTTCGGCCATAGAAACGGGAATCGGTCTGTGCGATTCGACCCACTACAGTCTGGCGGATCCCGGGAACCGTTTCCGCAATCCGGGAAACCGTCCGCCGATCTTCGTACCGACGTGGAATAAAATAGAGAAGATCTTCGACAATGGAGATGTTTTTTCTGGCGAGAAGCGCGGCGATCCGCGGACCGACCCCCTGGATGAACTGGACCGGTTGTGAGAGAATGTTCGGGGCATTCCGATCGCCGCCGTCTCCACCTTGACGGAGTTGTTTATCCGTTCCGGACAAGCTTCTCAGGGTATTTTTCAGTTCGGACAGCAGAGGCGTTGCCCGGGAAAGACGATCTCTTTTCTGTTCCTGGGGCAGCGTGTCATAACCGCCGAAGAGGTTACTCAGCGAATCAGACAGTCCGTCGAGTTCATTCTTCCGAGACAGATACTCTTCACCCCGGATTCCCTCTTTCATGCGTCGCAGGAGTGAGATCATGACCTTCTCGAGATTCTTGATCTGAGAGAGGCGGCTGTAAGCATCTCCGGATGCAAATGCAATCGGGGCTTCCATTTTTTGCACGATCTTGTCCAGGGACTCCATCAACCTACCGATCTATAAATATCATAAATCATATAATGATATCGAGTAGAAAGCGGTTCTATGAATATCAGATATTGGTCCTTACCGCAAGGAAAGAATTGACATTCAAAATGACATAGGTTAGAAGAAATTGCCTTCTTGCAGGGAGCGGAAGTGCTGCACATCCGGTAGTCTTTCATCCGACATCGTTCACGAATCGGAATTTCATTTGTCCTGGCCAAGGGCGCAACCCATACGGGGGTTATATGCAGGAAAAAATCACATACAAGGACTCAGGCGTTGATATTGATCGGGCGAATTCCTTTGTGGAGAGGATAAAACCGTTGATCAAGGCCGCCTCGCGCAGGGAGATGATGAGCGGCATCGGGGGATTCGGCGGGCTCTTTCATCTGGATATCAGCAAGAACAGAGATCCCGTTCTCGTCTCTTCGACGGACGGCGTGGGCACCAAGCTGAAAATCGCGCAGATGATGGACAAACATGATACGGTCGGCATCGATCTTGTTGCCATGTCCGTAAACGATGTCGTGGTTCAGGGAGCGGAACCACTATTCTTCCTGGATTATATTGCGACGGGAAAGCTCCTTGTTGAGACGACGGTTCAGATCGTTGAAGGTGTCGTCCGGGGATGTCAGGAGGCCGGATGCGCTCTGATCGGGGGAGAAACGGCAGAGATGCCGGGATTCTATCCGGACGGAGAGTATGATCTGGCGGGTTTCTGCGTTGGCGTGGTCGAGGCGGACAAACTGATCGACGGTTCTGAAATACGTGTCGGGGACCGGATCATCGGGATCGCCTCTTCAGGACTTCACAGCAACGGTTTTTCCCTGGCAAGGCGCGTTCTGTTCGAGGAGGGAAAGTTTCGGCCGGAAGACAAAATCGAAAGTCTCGATGAACCTCTTGGCCTTGCACTTCTTAAACCAACGAGAATCTATGTTAAATCGATTCTAAATCTCATTAAAAACTTTAATATCCGTGGGATTGTCCACATCACCGGCGGGGGGTTTACCGACAACATCCCCAGAATCGTACCCGGACCTTGCCGGGCCGTTATCCGGAAAGGAAGCTGGCCGATACCTCCCATTTTCGATCTGATCCGCAAGGTAGGAGGCGTCGAGGAGGAGGAGATGTTCCGCGTGTTTAATATGGGGATCGGCATGATCATCATTGTGGCCGAGAGGGATCAGATTGAAATCCTGGAGCGACTGGAAATGTTAGGAGAGAGGGCCTACCCCCTCGGGGGGATTGAAAAGAGGGATAATAATCAACCGACGGTCTCCTTTGTATTGTAGTATAGAAACGCGGGTCTGGTCAGGAAATGAGGATCACTTTTCTTTTTAAAGCCGGGAAGCGGCCATGGTGAAAAAAATCTCCATCGGCGTTCTGGTTTCTGGGAGCGGCTCCAATCTTCAATCCCTGATTGACCATATCGACCAGGGAACGTTGGATGCGGAAATCAGGCTTGTACTCAGCAACAATCCCAACGCCTTTGCCCTCGAACGATGCCGGAAACATGGGATTCCGACCGTCGTAGTCGATCATCGCGAATTCCCTTCCCGAGAGCTCTTTGACTGCCGGATGATTGAACTCTTGAACAGCGCCGGCGTGGAGCTGGTCGTTATGGCTGGTTTCATGCGGATTCTTTCCAGCGAATTTTTCTGGGCCTTTCCCATGCGGATTATGAACATTCATCCGGCGCTTCTCCCTGCATTCCCCGGCACGCACGTACAACAGAAGGCTGTCGATTACGGGGTCAAGTTTTCCGGATGTACCGTCCATTTTGCCGATGAGGGGGTGGATACGGGACCGATCATCATCCAGGCCGTTGTTCCGGTGTACGATGAGGATGACGCCGATAGTCTCGCCGCAAGGATATTGAAGGAAGAACATAAAATTTATCCCCAGGCTGTTCAGTATTATGCGGAAGGAAGAATCGTTATCGAAGGCCGCAGAGTCAGAATCCGGAACATCTGCCGGACAACAGAAAAAATGTCATAAAATCGGACTCTCACCCGGTTTTATTTGCTTACCGCATACCGGTGCGGCGGTTCATTGCATACCCGGACAGGTTAATATATGTACGATACGTTGATCATAGGCCGGGATTTGAGTTCATTGATTGCCGCCCTTACCTCCGTCCGAGAAGGTCGAAAAACGGTTTTGGTCATGGAAGGGGATTCCGAGATGGAGTATCGGGATGGGGGATATGCATTTCCCTTTGACCCTCGACCCCTGTCGGGTTTGTCGGATCGCCAGATCGTTTCCCGTCTTCTCGGGGATATGATCCCTGCGGATGACGAATTATCCCCAAACCGAATCATGAATCCTGCATTCCAGGTGATCCTTCCCGGACATCGGATTGACCTTTTTCAGGAAAGGGAGCGATTGATCGATGATCTGATTCGCGAATTTCCCGGAAATGTGCAGGAGATCAAACGTTTCTATCGGGCTGTCTCGAAGGCCGGCAGTCTGGTCGAGCGTTGGATTGAAGAAGACGAAACCGACCGTTCGGGGTTGATCAGCGTTATTCTTCGCCAACTTATGCGCCTTCCCGTTGCAATGACGAGTCGTTCCCCCCTGATGATAAGGAAGAATGGCAAGGACGACGCATTCAGGAGGGTGGTGGAAGCCCAACTGAATTTTCTGTCCAATCTGGAGGTGGACGGTAATCCATTCCCCCTATCTTCGGCTTATCTTCTTTCCCTCCCCATGCGGGGTCTTTTTTACCCGCGTGGAGGAATGATCGCCTGGATGAACCGCCTTCGCTGCGCATTTACGGAGCATGGCGGCACTCTGAAGGATGGGTGTTCGGTCATGCGCGTGGAGACCGAACCGGAAGTTACCGTAGATCTGGAGTGCGAGGGATCTTCCTCCACGCTTTGCGGGAAGAAGCTCATTGTCAGTGCACAGTGGGAAAAGTTAGAACTCCTGCTTCCCGCTCGCATGGTTCTGCCCCGACCGAGCCGACGCTTCGCATCCATCCGCTCCGCTGCCTATCCCTTTTGCCTTCATATGGGCGTGCATGAAGAGGGCCTTCCGGAAAGCATGGCCGGTTATGTTGTGGTGTTACGCGATGGAACGGGTCCCGTAACGAACCGCGATCTCGTTTTTCTTCAAACAAGTCTTCCGGGCGATAACGAGCGTGCTCCGGATGGCCGGCGGGCGATCTCTGCCACGGTTTACCTTGCGGATTCACCGCTGCGTCTCAACGATCAGGAACTGAAGGATGCGGCCGCAAAGATCATCGACTCCCTGGAGGAATTCCTGCCGTTTTTACGGGACAACATTGATTATCTTCGCGTGGATCAATCGATTTCTCTCTCGAGGAGATATCAGGAAATGGTTAACCGGAAATACCGGACACGAAGACGACCATTTTTCGGTATGCACACTCTTTCTCCCAAAACCCGGCTATCGAACGTGCTGTTGACCGGCGGTATCCTGAGGGCAGGGCTTGGTTTTGAGGGAGAGATCATCGCCGGTATGGACGCCGCACTTCGGGCAGGAAAGGGGAATTGACAATATGGACCAAAGTACCTCCTATGACTTCAGCATTCAGAACCTTGGTGAATGTACGATTCCCTCTCCCGTCAATGTCAGTTATTTTACGCCGGAAAGTAAAAGGCTTCTGTTCAACATCTACCTCCACCAGTACGACCATCTCAAAGCACCGGATGGGCTGCCCCTTTCCGTGGAGGTGGCGGGACCGCGGGAGAAAATCTTCTTCGATCCGTCAAAGACCAAGGCTGCGGTCGTCACCTGCGGAGGACTCTGCCCAGGGATCAACGATGTTGTCCGGACCATCGTGATGGAACTCCATCACCGGTACGGCGTCCGGAATATCATCGGAATACGTTATGGCTTTCAGGGCTTGATCCCGAAATTCCGCTATCCGATCGTGGAGTTGACTCCGGACTACGTCAAAGAAATCAATACCCTCGGCGGATCGATCCTCTCCTCATCCCGGGGGCGCCAGAACATCGGCGAGATGATCGATGCCCTCAAACGGATGAACGTGGATCTCCTGTTCTGCGTTGGGGGAGACGGGACGATGAGGGCGACCGAATGCATCACCGGGGAGATCACGCGCCGGGGTCTCAATATCGGGGTAATCGGCATCCCAAAGACCATTGACAATGACCTCAACCTCATTCAGAAGACCTTCGGTTTTGATACAGCCATCTCCGAATCGGTCAAGGCGATCCAATGCGCCCATGTTGAGGCCAGGGGGGCCCCTAACGGTATAGGCTTGGTCAAGATCATGGGTCGCCAGTCCGGACACATCGCTGCCGGCGCCGCTTTGGCGCAGACGGATGTCAATTTCGTGCTGATCCCTGAGGTGCCTTTCGACCTCGATGGAGACAAGGGCTTTCTGAAGGCCGTCGAGAGGCGTCTACGGGAGCGTTCACACTGTGTGATCCTGGTTGCCGAAGGTGCCGGTCAGGAGCATCTCCGGCGGGAGGGACAGCCCATGGAAACGGATGCCTCCGGAAACCCCCGCCTGCTCGATATCGGGGTATTTTTAAAAACAACCATTGAAGAATACTTCATAAAAAGCGGATTAGAGATCAACCTGAAGTATATCGATCCGAGTTATATGATTCGTAGTGTTCCGGCCAACGCCAGCGATAGCATGTACTGTGGCGCCCTCGGGCAATACGCGGTTCACGCCGGCATGGCCGGGAAAACAGGCATGCTCGTCGGCCTCATGAAGGACGAATATGTGCATATTCCCCTGAGGATCATCCGTTCGGGAACCAGTGTCGATCCTGGGGGAAACATTTGGATGAGGGTCCTCGAGGCCACGGGCCAGCCTCCCTTGATGAGAAATGATCCATAAGCAATGGCCAATTCGTGAAAAGGCCCCCGCAAGGTCTTTGAGCATTTTTTCCAGATCCATCAAAAAATGCTTGCATTCCGACCGGATTTGGTTTACGTACCCGCAGCATTTTTAGAGAGGAGCTTGGATATGTCGAGAATCTGTGAGATATGTGGCAAGAAGCCGGTGAAGGGTCACAAGGTCAGTCATGCAAACAACAAGAGCATAAAGACCTGGTACCCAAACCTTCAGAAGATCCGGTGCGTCGACGGCAAGTCGGGGGAGGTCAAGCGGGTAAAGGCATGTACCCGGTGCATTCGTTCGGGTTTTCTCAAAAAGGCCGTCTGAAGCGGGATGATCTTGAAACCATTGCGGGCCGGTGCGGCTTGATATAGCTGCTCCGGCCTTTGTAATTTAATCTCACCCCGGTGTTGCGGTCCGGATCACCTGTTTCTTCAAACCCGGAAGCTTGATCTGAAAGGTGCCATACTTCGTCCGGCCAAATACCTTCTGGGTCATATTCAGGGTAAGCAACGTTCTCCCATCACGAAGCCTTATCATGCCGGTCAATCGCTCCACATTCATGTAGAACGATATCTGGTCAATGTTATCAAACGAAATGATGAATATTCGTTCCCCCTTTTCCCTTCCACAAGGGTCGTGCCTTCGATGAGGAATTCTCTCCTTGACAACCGACTTCACCTTGATATGATCATCTCCGTAGATTTTGAAATGCCGTGTATTGTGAAAGGCTCACGATCAAAATGACAGCAGCAAGAACACTTCCCACGACCCGCTGGCAATTGCGTGAGGGAAACCAGGATACCCAGGATTTGCTTGTCCGGGAGCTGGGTCTCAGTCCGCTCATCTCCCGGATTCTGGAGAGCCGCGATATCTGCAATCCGGATAATGCCCGCCGCTACCTCTCCCCTTCCCTGCGGGATCTTCACAATCCTTTCCTGATGCAGGATATGAATAAGGCGGTCGACCGTATCGTCCGCGCCATCTATCATAACGAGAAGATGGTCGTCTATGGTGATTACGATGCCGACGGGATCACCTCGGTCGTTGTTCTGTTGCATTTCCTCAAGCAGATCCACCCGGGAGTGATCTACTACATTCCCGATCGAATCACCGAAGGATACGGCCTGAATCGGAAAGCGGTTGAGCGGTTCCGATCCGAGGGGATCAGTCTGATTATCACGGTGGATTGCGGCATATCGGATCATGATCCGATCTCTTATGCACAGCAACTGGGTATGGACACGATCATCTTGGATCATCACGAAATTTCCGGTGCCCTTCCGGCGGCGGCGGCGGCCGTCAATCCGAAGCGCACGGATTGTCGCTTCCCATTCAAGCACCTTGCTGCCGTGGGCATCGTCTTCAACTTTCTGATCGCCCTCCGTGGCGTCCTCCGCAGGAACGGGTTCTGGAAGAACGACGCATATCCCAACCTGAAAGAATATCTCGATCTTGTCGCACTGGGAACCATCGGCGACATCGCGCCCCTCGTGGACGAAAACCGGATATTTGTCAAAATCGGCCTCGATCTGATTTCTGAGGATAAAAGGATCGGTTTGCGTGCCCTGAAAATGGTCTCCGGAATCGAACAGCAAGTGATCGATTCGGGTAAAGCCTCTTTTGCGCTAATCCCGCGAATCAATGCAGCGGGACGTATCGCCTCGGCAACCGAGGCCGTCGAGCTTCTGCTTTCCGAAAATCAGGATCGGGCCGAAGAGCTTGCCCGGAAACTGGATGGCTTCAACCGGAAACGCCAAGCCATGGAAAAGGTGATCTTCAGCGAGCTTCTGGAAAAGGTGGGAGATTCATACGAGGCCGGAGAAATCGGACCGCTGGTTTTTGCCTCGCCGAGCTGGCATCCCGGTGTCATCGGAATTGTGGCATCGAGGCTTGTCGATCGTTTCGGAAGGCCGGCTATCCTGATCAGCCTGAAAGACGGGATCGGCAAGGGATCGGGGCGAAGTATTGCCAATTTCAATATTTACGAAGGATTGAAACGCTGTGAATCTTTTCTCATCTCCTACGGAGGACATCGGTACGCCGCAGGCATTTCCATCCGGGAACAGGATATCGCGTCCTTTTCAAAACAGTTCCGCGAGATCCTTCGCGAAAATGATCCCGAAACCGATTTCACGGCCTGCACGACCATCGACGCCCAGTGCAGCCTGACGGACATTACCCATGAACTCCTCTCACAGATCGAACAGTTGGCACCGTTCGGGAGCCGGAACCCCGAGCCGATTCTCTGCGTCCGGAATGTCAGTGTGGCTTTTCCTTCCATCGTCGGGAACAACCATCTCAAGATGCGGGTCAACGGGGATGGGGTCTCCCGAAACTCTATCTGGTTCAGCAAAGGACAGTTCCTGCAGGATCTTTCCGCAGCGATTCTGGATATCGTATTCACCCCGCAGATCAATACCTGGAACGGTTCTTCGGATATCCAGCTCAAAATGAAGGATATCGCGGTGCAGTTAAACTCCTGAATCCCTGTGATCCCGGGTATCATCTCGCCGACAAAAATCGATGCGCGATGCGGCCGAGACTCGAAGCGAAAAAGAGCATTAAGATGAACGACAAAATCATTCATGAGGTATGACAATGGAAAGATTTGATAAAAAAGGTATGATCGTCATTCCGAACCCCGTCCAGAAGGCTGCCGGCACGGTGAAGGTATTGATCGTCCGTGAACTCTTCTGTCCGGCCGGGCACAGCCTGATCAGCGAACGAGCCATATTCAACGGTTATCCGGGAATCCTCCTCGGGGTCGGCTTGAATGAAAGCAAAGGCCTTGTAGCCCTCAGCCCGATCTGCGGCGACAAAACCAGGGTTTCGCTCGATATCGATCTGCCCGATGATCGCATCGTGAATCTCTTTTGCCCGACCTGCGGGATTGGTCTGCCCCGCTATGCAAGCTGCGGCTGTGGAGCCGATCTGACGGCGCTTTTTCTGACCCGCGATGCCAGTTTCGCCGATTGCATCGGCGTCTGTAATCGGATCGGTTGCATCAACGCCCGTTTCGTCACCAGCGGGGAGTTGATTTCAGAGACGATGCTGGAAACGCTCTGATCCTTTCATTGGTTGGTCAGCAGCCTGTCAGCGGAGCCTCAGGCAGTAAGACTTGATGCGCAGAATGGGGTTATAGGACTGCTTGGATTCCGCCAGATTGGGGATATTCATGTCGCTCTCCTTGTTGACATAGAGGAATCCACTGAACAGCCGTCTGGCGCATTCGTTGTCGAGGAACTGATAAAGGCCCTTGATTCCGGAGTCGGCCTTTTCGAAATTAAGCGTGGCGGTCGTTCCGTTCAATCTCGATCCGATGCCGAAAGCGGAAACCCTTCCGTCCACACGGACCAGGATGCCCCTCGATTCGAGGTGAGCCATGTTCTTGAGCGTAGTGATCACGGCATTCTTTTCGCAAGCCAGGTTGCTCTCCTGGTCTTCATTGCATTCATGCTGCTCGCACCAGATCTCCAGAAATTTTAGACATTCCTCGACATTCTCCGGAAGGATCTCTTCGACCTTCACCCGGTCTTTCCGGAGATATTCCCGCGAAAACTGATGGATGAGATTCCGTTTCTTGGAAAACCTGTTTCCCCGGAGATGGATTAGATCCTCCGTAAGATAGACGTAATCCTCAAATCCCTGTTGCTCCTCCAGGACAAAATGGGCCTCCAGATCGGAGCGATGCAGCGTCTCCAGATAATCCCCCGGAGCATACCAGTACCTGTCAAATCCAAATTTGAGAGCAACATCGTACAGTCCGGATGGTGTGAATAATATTTCCTGCGCAAGGGGAAGGATGAGATGACGATTTTCGGGCTGTTCTTCGGTTTGACCGGCAACGAAAAGTATGCCGTCTTCTATGGCGTAATAGGCCTTGAATGTACGGTAGCTCCAGGCGATGATCGAGGCCGGAGAATAGATGCTGAGCTTGTAGGGGTGGTTGGAAAAAAAAGGTTTCAGGGTTGCATAATCAGAAACGGAAACGGCTTTTAAATTCATGGCTTCTCGTTCATCAGCATGGGAACCCAGGTGGACATCTCCCGGAAACCTGCCCGGAGGTAGAGGCTGCGTGAACCAGGCTCGGCGATGAGTCCGATCCAGTGGAGTCCGTCGGCACGGAGACGTTCCAGAAGGGTCTGCAGGATCCGCCGACCGATCCCCTGGTGCCGGCGGTCGCTGCGTACGGTTAAATCTTGAATATAGGCGTCGCTGACACCATCACTGATCGCCCTTCCCATTCCCACGATATCCTCTCCCTCAAGGGCCGCTACAAAGCAATGACTGCCAGAGATCAGTTTGGGGATAAGTTGGGGGCTTTCGTCATCGCCAACCTGCCACCACTCCTGTGCCCGGTAGAGGCCTGCGATCTGCAGGATCTGATTTTTTGTTGGCACCTGGAGAGTTACCGTGTTTATCCTGTCGCATTCATGAGCCGTCATCGATTCACATCCGTAATGGGATTTCCTCCCTCTGCAAGCATATTTTAGCTGAGATCCAAGGAACTGGCAAAGTATATGTCCTGAACGATTCCGTGTCAAGCTTGGCAATGATTTTTGTCGCAATGATTTTTGGCAATGATTTTGTCGTTTATCATGTCAGGCGGTTGATAAGGAATGGGAAGGTTTTTTAAAAAAGCAGAAGGAGTTAATGATTGTTCCACTTTTGATTGCGGAGGAACCGGGATGAGATTTACAATCCGTTGCGTCGCTGCCAAGCCTCCTGGAAAAGTCTCCAGATGGACATAAATACCGCAAGGAAAAAGAGACCAAGCATGAAGGTGGGCGACGTACTGAAGAGTTGGTCCAGCCAGTAACCGGCATAAAGAAAAAGAAAGGAGGCGATGGCGATGACGAAGCCCCATGCGCTGAGAAGAAGAATCGAGGAATATGCCGTCATCGAAAGATGCAATTTCGGTGTGATCAACATGACCATGCCCCCTTTCTTTCAAATGTATAATTATGTAACGATCAACTTGATTGCTTCAATGACCGGAGAGGTAAACAGGGCTACAAAAACGGTGTAGAGAGCAAATGCTCCGACCGCCTCGCCGGTGTACATCCCATGGTATTTGTGTTTTAGGGAGATAATAATGAGTCCTCCCACGATCAGGCAGCCCAGTTGAAAATAGGGGAAGTTGGATGCCCCGGTTGCGGTAAATTCGGCAAACCCGAAGGTGGCCGTCAGCAGAACGACCCCCCCTGCCACAAGCATTGTCGATAAGAATTTCTTCATGATTCCTTTCCTCCTTTTTTTCGGATCGGATCGCTTCAGATCTTTGGCTTCTCTTAATGAAAAAAGTGTGCCAATTCATTAGCGTTGAAAATAATTTTATATCTATATAATATTATAAAGGTAAAATCTACTGAACCATCTCGGGAAGGGGCGGAAGGCGGCCTGCGATGGACTCTCGCAGGAAAAACGTTGAACCCGGTTATACGAAACGTTCAATTTTTCAAAGCGGATTTACATGAAGAGGTTTGTATTAAATTACAACCACCTCTTCCTGCGGCGGTAGGATTTGATATCCGTGTAGGATTTGACTGCGCCCGCCGCGGACATCCCAAGATAGAATTCCCGGATATCCGGGTTTTCCCGCAGGGCATCCGACGTTCCCTCCATCACGATCTTGCCGTTCTCCATCACATATCCATAATGGGCGATCTGAAGGGCCATCCGAGCGTTCTGTTCTACCAGTACGATAGTCGTTCCCTCTTCCTCGTTGATTCGCCGGATGATCCGGAAGATCTCCCGGACGACGAGGGGGGCGAGTCCCAAAGAGGGTTCATCAAGGAGGAGAAGTTCCGGGTGGGCCATCAGGGCACGTCCCATGACGAGCATCTGCAACTCACCGCCACTGCAATAGCCGGCCAGACTTCGCCGTCGTTTTTCGAGGGCGGGAAAGTACCTGTAAACCCGCTCCAGATCTTCACGGTAGGGCTTTCCCCATCTTGTCGCCGTTCCAACACGGAGATTTTCTTCGATGGTCAGATACTTGAAGGGTTGACGTCCTTCGAGAACCTGGATGATCCCATGCCGTGTGATCGTTTCCGGCGCACGGTTCTGGATTTCGCCCTCACGGTAGAGGATTGTCCCGTCTGTGACCCTGCCGTTTTCCGGTTTCAGGAGTCCGGAGACGGCCTTGAGAGTCGTGGTCTTCCCCGCGCCGTTGCTCCCCAGGAGAGAGACAATATGGTTCTTCTCCACGGCAAGCGAGACCCCTTTTAGCACCTGGATGACGTCGGAATAGACTACAGAAATGTTATTCAATTGCAGGAGGATTTGTTCCATCAATCTGATCCTTTAATACGAAAATGGCCAGAGGCGGAACCCGGAGCGGATGATCCGCCACACCTCCGCGAGGCCGCGCGGTTCCAGCAGGATGAACAGGACGATGGCCAGTCCGAATACAAATTCCCGGAGCGGTGCCACATTCAGGCCGGATTGAGAGATCATGCCGGTGTTCATCAGCATTTCTGTTGCGAACCGGAGAGTCTCGTTCAGGAGGGTAATGAAGACGGCCCCGAAAATAGACCCTGGGATGCTTCCCAGGCCCCCGATGATGACCATGGCGATATACTCGACGGAGAGTCCGAGATTGAAAGGTTCCGCTGTGATACTGCCCATGTAAAAAGCCCACAGGGCTCCGGCGAATCCGGCATAGAAGGAGCTGATGCCGAAGGAAAGGAGTTTGTAGGGAAAGATCGGAATCCCCATCCCTTCGGCAGCGCGATCGTTATCCCGGATGGCGATGAAGGCGCGTCCGTAACGGGTCCGCATCAGGTTAACCGCCATCCAGACCATGCCGGCAAGGGCAATGAAAATGATGTAGTAAAAACCGACGTCCCCCAGGACGGGAAAGCCCGGGATTCGGACCGGGGGGAGCGTGATCCCCATGGTCCCTTTGGTGAGGAATTCCCAATGGATCAGAAGGTATTCGATGATGAACTGTCCCGCCAAGGTGGCAATCGTCAGGTAGAGCCCCTTCAGTCGTCCGGAGGGAATTCCGAAGATCATCCCGATTCCGGCGGTGACGAGACCGGCTGCGGGAATGGATAAGAACATCGGCAGGTGGAGGGCGGTTGCGAAAATAGCCCCCGCATAGGCCCCGACGCCAAAGAAGGCGCCGTGGCCCAGGGAGATCTGTCCGGTGAAGCCGATCAGGATATTGAGACCGATTGCAGAGATCGCCGCAATCCCGATCATGTTGAAGACATACACCATATAGGGACTGGCGAGCCATGGCAGGATGGCAAAAAGCAGCACAAGGCCGATCCCGGCCCAGAGCCGGCCGAAATCGGTGGTGAAGATGGTCAGCTCCTGGTCATAGCGTTCGCGGAAATTTCCGCAGGGCTGCAAATGGATTCTTCTCATGTTTAGACCCGTTCTATCTCCTTCAGTCCGAAGAGGCCGTAAGGCTTGATCAGCAGAATCAGTACCAGGACGACATAGGGGACGACATCACGCAGCGACGGAGAAAGGTACCCGCCGGTGAAGGTTTCCAGAAGACCGATGATGATACCGCCGATAATGGCGCCGCCGATGCTGTCGAGACCTCCGAGGATGACGACGGGGAAGACCTTTAGCCCGATCGCAGAGAGGTTGTGCACATTGACCCCGTTGATGATTCCCAGCACCATGCCGCTCATCCCGGCTACCAGGGCGGCGATTGCCCATGACAAGGCGAAGACGCGTTTAACATTCACCCCGAGAGAGAGGGCGGCACGCTGGTTATCGGCGACGGAACGCATGTAGATCCCCTGCGAGGAGAATTTGAAGAAGAGGCCGAAGAGAATCAGAAAAAGCGTTCCGATGAGGAGGGCTGCCCCATAAACAGGTGGTATCCGGATCATTTCCCAGCGGAGTTCGAGGAATTTCGGCAGAAAATCGGGGTAGGTATAGAGATTGCCGCCCCAGAGAAGGAGGATCAGCCCCTTGAACATCGCTGCCAGTCCTACGGTCAGCATGATGACAAAGATGAGCGGCTCGCCGATGAGCGGCCTGAGGAAAATTCTCTCGATCAGAAGTCCGAGCACAAAACAACCTCCCAGTGCAAGGAGAAAGGCGAGCGGGATGGGAAGCTTCGCCCAGGTGGCGAGAGCGAGAAAGAAATAGGCGCCGATTGCAAGCAGTTCGCCGTGGGCAAAGTTGAGGACACTCGATGATTTGAAGATCATCACGAATCCCATCGCCGAGAGACCGTAGAGAAAGCCGATCGAGAGGCCGCCGACCAGCAGTTGCATAAAAAAATCCATCTTTCCCTCCCTTTATAAAGCCTGAATTACGCGGACGAGGGTATCGATCTCCCCGGTCTGCCCGTCCCGATAGCGGATCTTCCCTTTTACGCGTACCTCCTCCTCGCCGTTGTACATCGCCTCGATCAGCCGGAGGTAAAGACCGTAAACAAAACGCCGGCGGACCTTTCCCGTCCGGGTCAATTCGTCTTCGTCGGCATCTAATAGTTTGTAGAGCAAAATGAATTTGCGGATTTTCATTACCTCCGGTAGGGGATCATTGACCTTCCGGATCTCGGACTGGATCAACTCTTCGACGGCCTTCTGTTGCGAAAGATCGAGGTAGGTCGTATAGGGGATCATCCTTCCCTCCGCCCAGTTTCCGGTGTTGCCGAAATCGATGTTGATCATGGCCGTCAGATAGGGGCGCCCTTCGCCGAAAATGACCGCCTCCTTGATGAAGGGGCTGAATTTCAAGCGGGTTTCGATAAAATCAGGGGAAAATGCTTCTCCGCTTTTGTTGCGGATGATCTCCTCTTTGCGGCCGATGATCAGCAGGTGCCCGTCGGGGTCCAGATAACCGGCATCGCCGGTCCTAAGCCAACCATCGATGAATGCCTCCTCGGTTGCCTGATAATCCTGGTCATATCCCTGGAAAACGGCGCGGCTGCGAACGAGAACCTCCTGATCAGCCGCGATCCGGATTTGAACACCAGGCAGGGGTTTCCCGACGGTCTCCGGCTTAACCTCATCGTCCGGCTGGATCTGAAAGATACCGCCCGCTTCCGTCAGACCGTAACATTGCTTCAAATTCAGACCAATCGCGCGGAAGAAGGTGATCACGTCGGGACTGATGGGGTGGCCGCCCGTGTAGGCGCTTCGGAAATTTGCGCAGCCGATCCGATCAAGGAGGGGGCGGTAGATGATCAGTGCGGCCAGACGATGAAGGATCTTGAGATAGAGAGGCACCGGTTCTTTTCGAATCTGACGGGAGACCACCAAGCGGCCCACCCGTTCGGCCTCCGCGAAAAGCCGCCGCTTGATCCATCCGGCATCCGCCATCCGGACCCTGATTCGGGAAGCCAGATCCTCCCAGAATCGGGAGGCGGTAATGATCCGCGTCGGGCCGATTTCCCGGAAATCCTCCTGTACCGTATCCGGCATTTCCGGAAAGTTCATCGTCATCCCGCCGAGAAGCGCCACACCGAGGCCCCACATCTGATCGACAATCCAGGCGGGAGGAGACATCGAAATCCAGTTCTCCCCGGGCTGGATATTGATCGCCCGGACCCAGCTATCCCCCATTGCCGTCAAATTACGGTGCGCCAGTCTGGCCATCTTCGGCAGGCCTGTCGTCCCGGAAGTCTGGATCATCAGGGCCGTTTCCTCGGCTCTTCCCCGTCTCAATTCAGCCTCAAAAAGATCGGGGCGATCATGATCCAGCGTTTCGCCCTTGATGAGCAGATCCCGGAAGGAAATGAGCCAAGGATCATCCTGATAGGAACCCATGCCCGTCGGGTCGATGTAGATCACGTGCCGGACATGGTCGAGCCTGTCGCGGACGGCGATCATCTTATCGACCTGCTCCTGGTCCTGGGCAAAGACGAAAGACGCCCGGATTCGCTTGAGGGATGTGGACAGCTCATCGGCGACGGCCGAAGTGAAGAGGTTCAGTGTGATCCCCCCGACGGCCTGTGTCCCCAGTTCTGAAAAAAGCCATTCCGGTTGGTTGCCGGTAATAAGTCCGGCCGTCTCCCCTCGCCGGAAGCCGAGGGCGATCAGCCCCAGACCGGCATGTTTTACATGCCGCAGATAATCCTCCCAAGTATGGGTCTTCCAGATACCGTAGGCCTTCTCCCGGATCGCCGCCTGACTGGCGCCGAAACGCGCCGCCTGCGACACAAGGAGCTGCGGCAACGTTCCCGCAAAGGATGGTATGATCTGCTCGTCACTCTCCAACGGAAACCCCTTCCCTCTCACACCGTATCATCATCCCCGAGGTAGGCCTTGATCACTTCCGGGTGACGGATGATCTCGTCCGGCGTACCTTCCGTCAGCTTTTCCCCGAAATTCAGAACGGCGATCCGCCCGGCTATGCTCATCACAATCGACATGTCGTGTTCGACGAGGATCATTGTCTGCCCCCAGTCCCGGTTCATCTGGAGCAGAAAGCGGACCATGTCCTCCTTCTCTTCGAGATTCATGCCTGCAAAAGGTTCGTCCAGAACGAGGAGAGCCGGCTCGAGGGCCAGGGCGCGTCCCAGTTCCACCCGCTTCATCATCCCATAGGGCAAAGCGCCGACCGGTTTGTTGCGGACCGCCTGGATTTCCAGAAAATCAATGATCTCTTCCAGGATTCGCCGATGTCGCATCTCTTCCCGACGAACCGACGGCAGAAAGAGGCTGGCCGGACCAAGACCGTAGCGACAGTGTGTGTGGCGGGCAAGAAAGAGGTTGGAAAGAACCGTCATTCCCGGAAAGAGCTCGATATTCTGAAACGTGCGCCCGATGCCGACCCGGATAAGTTTGTGCGGAGGCAAATGGGTGATATCCAAGCCGTTGAACAGGATACTTCCCTGCTGTGGACGGTAAAAACCAGTGATGCAGTTGAGCAGGCTGGTCTTTCCTGCGCCGTTTGGACCGATGATCGCGAACAGTTCACCCGTCCGGACGGAGAGATGGACGTCGCCCAGGGCCATTACCCCGCCGAAACGCAAGGAAACCCCTTGGACCTCCAAATCCGCCCGCCTGGCGCCCGCATCCTTTTGGTCGTAAATGGAAGGTCGCCCCCGGAACGCCTTCATCGTCTGTGACCCTCGCTTCTTGTCACTGTATTACCCCGTCCGCTATTGATGTGAAACTATTTTTGGAGTTGAATCTTCTCTTTCCCGGGAATGTAGAAGTTGGTCAGCGGGGTATAGGAGCCGTCCTCCTTCACCTGGACTATCCGGCCCCGGAAAGAGGCGCCGTGATCCGTCGCAGTGTAGGTCACTGCGGGGATCAGACCACCGAAGTCCTCCTGGCGGAAGGATTCCATGGCCCGGTTGATCGTCTCACGGTTGATCTCTTTTGATTTCTCGCCGGCACGAGACATGGCCCGCTCCATGATCATGGCCACGACGACCCCCTCCCAGTAAGAGGCGTCAAATTTTTCAACGGTTTTGTAACGTTTCCAAAGCTCTTGCATCACCTTCATGCCCGAATTATTGTCCACGGGGAGAGCTCCGGGGAACTGAATGCGGAGCCGGTTCCGAGTCAGCCCCTGTCCCATCTTGAAGAAATCCGGATCGGTCGAGGTCCAGGTTCCGAAAAATGGCGGGTCGTAACCGATTCGATCCGCGCTTCGGAAGGCGGTAATGATGGCCGAGGGAAGCATCTGAATGAAGAGATATTCCGCGCCGCTTTTCTGCAGACGGAGCAGTTCCGTTGTCAGATCGACGGTCTGGGGGGGAAATTCCTCGATAGCCACAATGTTGATCTTCTGTTTCTCGGCGTATTCCCGGGTAGGTTTGTGAATGGAGCGGCCATAGGCGTTGTTGTAGGTCAGCACTCCAACCTTCGGCGGTTCCTTGCCTTTGTGGATGGCGAGGATGTAATCAAGGACGGCCTCACAATCCAGGCGGTAACTTCCGAAGGGAAGGTACATGTACTCGATCGGCGGTTCGAGGATTTCCCAGCTTGTCGAGTAGTTGATTGTCGGGATCTGGTATTTCTGGATGATCGGCTTGGCGGCCAGTCCCTCCCCGGCCCCCCAGGTGGCGATCATGTCGACCTGATCCTGCACGGCAAATTTTCTGACGGCTGCCACCGCCTCCGGCACTTTGTAGCCGGTATCCACCAGGATCATCTCGATATTGCGTCCGGCAACGCCCCCCTTGACTTCGTTCACATATCGGAAATAGTCCTGCTGACCTTTGGCATGGAATTGCCCCCAGGTGGATGCCGGGCCGGTCAAGTTGATGGCGGCGCCGACCTTGATGTTTTTGGACATTCCCGTTCCGGGCCAGAGCAGAACAAGGGCCAGGCTCGTTAAAATGGTGACTCTCATCGCGCTTTTCATATTCCCCTCCTTAAATGAAAAAAACCGTGAAAACATCCACGGTTTACTGAAAACAAAAAACCGTGGGCGACGATCAGGTCTGTCCACGGCGTATGACCCATGCAAGGGTTACAGACGCGGCGGGCAGACCCCGATAAAGAAGCTAAAAAAGTCGCCCCGCCGAAAATTTCTCAATCCCATGATGCATGACATCACTTTACTCTCCTTTTACTCTCCTTGATGAGGATTTATAAAACAGGAGAAGCTTCATTGTCAAGGAAAAAATATTCGATTAGGGACGTTTCCCAAGTTTTTCACTGCGATAATGAAGTGAATCATAGCTGATTTTGAGAAGTTCAGCCGCTCTGGTCTTGGATCCCCCCGCTTTTTCCAATGCCTTTTCGATCAGTCCCTTTTCGAATTTTGCAAGCTCATCATTGAGGTTGAGACCTTCATCGGTCAGTTCTGGAAGGACAGTTGCCTGCCCTTGTCCCATCTCTTTGGAGAGAACAAGATTTTCCGGCAAGATGATATTTGAGGTCTCCAGCGCGATGCTCCGTTCGATGATGTTCTCCAACTCACGGATATTGCCCGGAAATGGATACTTCATCAGCAGCTCAAGAGCATAAGTGGAGATCGTCTTGATTTCTTTGCCGAATTCGCGTGAATATTTTTCGATGAAGTGTGTTGTCAGAACCGGAATGTCCTCTTTCCTCTCCCTGAGAGGAGGCAGATGAAGCGGAATTACATTGAGTCGGTAATAGAGATCTTCCCGGAAAGTTCCCGTTTTCACATTATCGGTAAGACTCTGATTTGTGGCGGAGATGATGCGGACATCGACACGGTTATCTTCGGTGCCCCCTATGCGGCGGAATGTCTTTTCCTGGACGACTCTTAAAAGCTTGACTTGGAGCAGAGGCGGAAGTTCCGCAATTTCATCGAGAAAGATGGTTCCTCCGTGTGCGATCTCAAAAAGTCCGGCCTTGTCCGAATAGGCGCCCGTAAAGGCCCCCTTGATGTAACCAAAGAGTTCGCTTTCCAGGAGGTTCTCCGGGATGCCACCGCAATTGATGACTACAAACGGCATATTCCGGCGGGAACTGTTCTCGTGAATGGCCTGGGCCACCAGCTCCTTGCCCGTGCCGCTCTCGCCGAGGATCAGGACATTTGCAGGTGTGTCTGCGACCTTCTTGATTGTCGCATACACCTTGACCATCTCCCGACTGTTCCCGACCATTTTCCCGAAGCCCAAGGCTTCTCCCACCTCTTTCAGAAATAGGGCGTCGTCCTGTTTAACCCCTTTGGCGGACAACGCGTTCCGAACGATCCGTTTAAGATCATCGATCGCGAAATCCTTTTCGATGTAGTCATAGGCGCCTTCTTTCATGGCGGTGACCGCCGTTTCTCCGGACGCATAAGCCGTAATCAGAATGACCATCGTTTCCGGGGCAAGTTCCTTGACCTCCTTGAGAAAGCCGATTCCGTCCATTTTCGGCATCTTGAGGTCCGTGATGATAAGATCGAATTTTTCCTTTCGACATCGTCCGAGGGCCTTTCCCGAATCGCCGGCGGTGCTGACCCGATATCCCTCACGGGTCAGCATGATCTCCAGAAATTCCCGCATGCCCTGATCGTCGTCCACCACAAGGATCTTGGCCATTGCTTTCTCAACCCCTTCTATGAAATGGTCCGGTTCCCGTCAGCCGGGAAAGTCCGGCAGGGAAGCCATATCGCGCAGGACGTTCCCTTCCCTTCCTCACTTTGAATGTCGATATTTCCGTTGTATCCCTCCAGAATCCGGCTGACTACCGCCAGTCCCAAGCCGGTTCCCGTATCACGCGTCGTATAGAAAGGTTCAAAAATCTTTGGGAGCCAATTTTTATGAATGCCGCAACCCGTGTCGTGAATCCGGATTTCCACACCGTCTCTTTCATCATTACGGCATTTATGCGCTTCAACCGTCAACGCCCCCCCCTCCGGCATGGCCTGTACGGCGTTTAGAATCACATTCCAGAGAACCTGCCTGCTCTCGGTACGATTGGCTTGAATGAATAACGGCTCGTCCTCCAGTTTCATTTCCACCCGGACGGATTCATGCCAATCCGGTACAAAGTGAAGGGAATCGATCACATCCATAATCATGTCCCTGAGATCGATCTCTTCCCGGACACCGGGAGCCGGTCTTGCCATCAGCAGAAAATCCTTCAGAAAACTCTCCAACTGATCCTTTCCCCGGAGGATGATATGCATCAGTTTACGATGGGTTTCGCTATGGGAAAGATCCTGACTCAGCATCTGAATGGAGCCGCTCATCGAAGCGAGCGGGTTTCGGATTTCATGCGCAAGGCCGGCGGCCATCTCACCGATAAAGGCAAGTCTTCGGCTCTTTTCCAGAGATTCCCTCATTTCGTTGATTTCCGTTAGGTCCTGAAAAACGATTATGTTTCCGATGGTTAAACCATGGGGATCGCGGAGGGGTGACAGGGAGCCGCCGAGGTTCAGGCTTCTCCTGTCGCCGGCATTGAATGTTGTTTCAAATCGGATTCTTGCCATCTGTCGGTACCCTTCTGGGGTTTTTTCTTTCGGCAAGGATGGAAAGTTCGGAAAAACATCAGAGATGATCCGGTTTTCGACCTCCCGGAACGAAAAGCCGGTGATTTCGGCGGCGGCCCGGTTGAAGGATTTGATCTGTCCCTGCAGGTTAACGGTCAGGATGCCCGTGTCCACCGATTCGATAATACTTCGGTGCAGCAGATCGAGTTGATCGAAGGCGCTCTGTTTCTCCTTGAGCAGGGTTCTTGCCTTTTTTTCCTGCTCGACAACGAAACTCGAAACGAAGGCGATGAAATAAAATGAGATGATGTGGGTGATAATCCTCATGAATACATATGCGGCATTCGGAACATTATCCTGGTTGGGGATCGAAAACAGGGGATAGATCACCCCGTAGTATTCCAGGTCGGCGAAAAGCCCGTAAAAGATACCGGCAGCGGATGCGATGACGAGACCGCCACGTCTTCCCAGAAAAAGGACGGAGTAGATGATGACCAGGGGATAAAAAACGGAATAGATGCTGTGGATGCCGCCGGTCGCATACACCATTCCTGTGATCAGGATGACGTCACAGAGACTCTGGACGTAGATATTCCATAAAAGGTTTTGAACATACTTCAGGAGAAAAAGATAAACAATGGACAGGATGTACGTCAGAAGAATTGTTTTGAAGAGGGTGGATGCCGATATCGCCGAAAGGGTCTCCATCTCCTTGACCTCGACGAAGGTGGCGATCCCGAGAAGAAAGGTCACAATAGCGACTCTCGACAGCATCAGCCAGCGAAGACGCGGTGTTGTATTTTCAGGAAACATCCTATTTTCGATCATACGGACTCACGGGCTGTTTTCGTTTGGATAAAACTTGGAAAGCACACTCTTGGGGACAGGCTACTTTCAGTCTTTAAAAAAGTCAACATCGTTCACGGGCGGCGGGCACAGGCGGCGACCCAATTCATCACATTTCAGTCTAAGGCATCGACTGTCGGTAACTCATCCTTAATCGGGAGAGTATACACGTTCGAGGGCTATTCCGGATATTATGTTGACAGAAAGTCGATTTATTTCTATGATTATAATCATTCCTTCTCCATGACCTCCCATTCCGAACTCCTTGAAGAAACCTGATACCACGTATGGACGGTTCAAGCGATGACAAAACCGTTTCTACCTCTGGCGGCGTCACTCATGTCGGGTATCACCTGCGGAAGCCTTTACCGGTTTCCGGATCTTCCCGTTCAGATTGTTCTTGTCATCATCCTGGTCATGATTCCCCTTTTTTGGTCATTCATCAAAAAACCCCTGATCCATACCTTCCTTCTGATTTGCATGTTTCTCCTGGGTATCCTGGATATCAATCTGTACCTTCATCCGTATGTCGGGGAAGATCATATTCGGAATTTTATTAATCATGAAAAAATCATTGTTGAAGGGATGATTTGCGAGAACCCTCAAGTATCGCCTGACAAAACGGAACTGGTTGTTTCCGCCTCCCGGATCCTGCGTGACGGGAGCTATCTTACGGTTTCGGGACGCGTGCTGCTGAACGTCCGCGATCCCTATCCTTTCCGCTACGGGGACTACATCCGTTTCCATACCCGGTTGCGAATCCCCAAAAATTTCCAGAATCCAGGTGGTTTCGATTACGAAAAATATCTCCGTTTGCGGGGAATTTTGGTGCGGGGATTCGTCAAAGACGCGACGGGATTTATCGTTCTTCGCAGCGGGAGAGGCAATCCTTTCCGGTCGAGGCTGGAGCATTTTCGTGACCAGATTCGCAATGCCATTCTGGAAAGGGCGCCGGGAACGGAGGGGGCAATCATTCAGGCAATGATCCTGGGTGATCAGAAGGCGATCCCGAAAGAGGTCATGGAAAAGTTCAATCGGACAGGCACAAGCCACATTATCGCGATCTCGGGGTTCAATATCGGAATGGTAGCGGTATTTGCCCTTTTTCTGGCACGTTTGTGCCTGAAAACGGAATACCTTCTCTTGAAATGGAATGTAGCCAGGATCTCGATGTTTTTTGCAATCTTCATCGTCATTTTCTACACATTCATTGCCGGAACCGGCATTTCGGTTGTCCGGGCCTCGATCATGGTCGCAGTCTTTATGTGTGCCATTCTCCTCAACCGTGAAAGTGATCTTTACAACAGCCTTTATTTGGCCGCCTTTCTGATCCTGGTCCTTACCCCCTATTCGCTGTTCGACATCTCTTTTCAACTTTCGTTCGCTGCGGTAGCGGCGCTCATATTCTTCATGCCGAAGTGGCTCGCCCTCATACCCTCCCCTCCTCCGGGATCGGCTGGAGGCCTGACGCGGCAATGGACCCTCCGGCAGGTTTATAAAGCCTTGCGGGGCATTGTAATCTTTTTCCTCGCCTCGCTCAGTGCCACCCTGGGCACGCTGCCGCTGATTCTTCTCTACTTCAACCGATTATCGCTGATTACCCTTGCGGCAAACCTCCTCTGTGTTCCTATCCTCGGTGTCCTGGCGATCCCGGTTTGTCTGGCCATCATCCTGGCGGTACCGCTCTCAACCACACTGGCCGACGGGGTGATCCGGCTCTCTGAGCTTCTCGTTCAAAGTTCTCTTTTTTTCGTTGACCGTCTTGCGGCCATCCCATGGGCCTCTGTTTGCGTTTCGACGCCCACCTTACCGGAAATCGGCGCCTTTTATCTTTTTCTGATCTGGACTGGTCTGCTGCTCCAATGGTTCACCGCGCGCCGGAACTCCAAAACAACTCTAAAAATGCCTCTGCTGATGAAGGTTGTCCCGCTTATTCTCGCCCTTTTTTTTACCATTGACGGAGTCCATCTCTATATCCGGTGGATTCAGCAGGGCCGCCTTTCCCTGACCGCCGTGGATGTCGGTCAGGGAAACAGCATCCTGATCCGTTTTCCCGGCGGGAAAAAGATGCTTGTGGATGGCGGCGGCTTCTTCGACGATAGTTTCGATCTTGGGAAATTTGTACTGGCCCCCTACCTCTGGCATGAGCGGATCTCCCGGATCGATACGGTGGTCCTGACCCATCCCCATCCGGACCACCTGCAGGGGCTCCTGTTCATTCTGGAGAACTTTCATGTCCGGGAGGTCTGGACCAATGGCGAGACGTCTGATACGGAACTATATCTTTCATTCCTTCGGATCATCCGGGAAAAAGGGATTATGCTGCGGACCCTGTCGGAGGGAACGCCGGCGATGGATGTTTCCGGTGTCGGAATCCATTTTCTGAATCCCGAGGGAATTGGCATCCGGCAGGAGATGACGAATCCCCATGAGATTCGACACTCCCCTGCCCTTCCATCGTCTGTCATGAAATCCGCCGCCCACATCTTTGATGACGCAAACGATCGTTCCCTCACCATGAAACTCTCCTTCGGGAAGATCCGTTTTCTGCTGCCGGCGGATATATCGGAGATCATCGAGAATCGTCTGGTTCATGCCGGGACCGATCTGCAGAGCGATGTGATCTTCATTCCGCATCACGGGAGCCACCGCTCCAGCAGCATACCCTTTCTTGAAAAGGTAAAACCGCAAATCGCCGTGGTCAGTTGCGGCGTGGAAAACGTCTTTGGCTTCCCCCATCCGGATCTCCTCCGTCGGTACGAAATGATCCGAGCGCGGGTCTATCGGACAGATCGCAATGGCGCCGTCACGATCACCACGGATGGCCGGAAACTGGCCATCGCCGCTTTCGGTTCGGGACAACCCTGATCGCTTGTTTTTCGCATCCTTTTTGGTCCGGATTCAGAACAACTCCAGCGGCAGGGTGCGCATGGTTAGACAAGCTCACCATGACTGAAACCAGCAGTGAACCGGCAGAATGCAATCAGAATGTTTTAGCGCATCATATGGCCGTTTTTTACAAAGATGTCAGATCATTTTGGTTGCGTTTATCCGATCGTTATGCTATCAGAAGCGCCCTAAAATGTGAGGATCAGGAGAGGTTTCAAGCGATGGAAATCATCACTGCCGTCAGAGGGTTCAAGGATATCCTTCCGCCGGAGACGGACAAGTGGCGTCATATCGAAATGACGGCCCATCGGGTCTTTCGTGCCTTCGGATATCGGGAGATCCGCGTTCCTCTGATCGAGAAGACGGGACTCTTCAGTCGCGGGATCGGGGAATCCACGGACATCGTGGAAAAGGAGATGTACACCTTCCTCGACCGGGGTGAGGAATCCCTGACGCTCCGTCCGGAGGCGACGGCGTCGGTTATCCGCGCCTACCTTGAACATGCCCTTCATACCGCGGAAACGGTGACGAAGCTCTACACCATCGGCCCCATGTTCCGTCGTGAGAGACCGCAGAAGGGGCGCTACCGCCAATTCCATCAGATCGATACCGAGATCCTCGGTCCCGATGACCCGCGAACGGATGCGGAGCTGATCCTGATGCTGATCCACTTTCTGGGTGTACTCGGATTGACCAACCTCAATCTGGAAATCAATTCCCTCGGCTGCGCGGAGTGTCGTCCCGCCTTCCGGGAGGCGATTCTCTCTTTTCTGGAAGGCCGGGAAGAAGAACTCTGCGGCGACTGCCGGCGAAGGATTGGAACCAACCCGCTCCGCGTCTTCGACTGCAAGGTGGAAACCTGCGCTGCGATCATTTCACAGGCCCCGCTTCTTCCCGATTTTCTCTGCACCGGGTGCCGGGACCATTTCGAGAAGGTTCAATCCTGTTTGCGGCTCTTCGATCTCACCTTTCATCTGAATGCGAAAATGGTCCGGGGGCTCGATTATTACACACGGACGACCTTCGAGGTCACCACCGAATTTTTGGGCGCCCAGAATGCCGTCGTCGGCGGTGGCCGTTATGACCACCTCGTCCGGGATCTCGGCGGTCCCGATATTTCGGGGATCGGCTTTGCCATCGGTTTTGAAAGACTTGCCGCCATGATCCCGCAAGGAGACGGGGACGCTTCCCCTGCCCCTCTTCTGTTTATTGCGGCCCTTGGCGAGACGGCCCAGGAAAAGGCCTTTTTTCTCTGCAACCGTCTGCGGATGAAGGACATCCATGTGGAGATGGACCAAGCCGGCCGCAGTCTCAAGAGCCAGATGAAGCGGGCGGACAAATTGAAAAGCGTCTATACGCTGATCCTGGGCGATCGGGAAATCCAGGAGAACAAAGCCCTTCTCCGGAACATGCGTGAGAGCACCCAGGAAGAGATCCGCCTGGACAGCATGGAAGAAACAATCATGAAAATAGAGAGGTAACGATTTTGTCCGACTTTTTGACCGTACGAAAAAGGACCCATTACTGCGGGGATGTCAATGCATCCCACACCGGTGAGGAAGTAGTGCTGATGGGCTGGGCCCACCGGCGCCGGGATCACGGAGGCGTGGTCTTTATCGACCTTCGCGACCGGGAGGGGCTCGTCCAGGTCGTATTCAACCCGGATACCAACGCTGCCTGTCACGATGAAGCCGGGCGGATCCGGACCGAATTTGTGCTCGCGATCCATGGGCGTGTCCGCCGGCGGCCGGAAGGGATGGAGAATTCCGATCTGAGGTCCGGCGAGATCGAGGTGCTGGCGGATGACCTGGAGATCCTCAATGAGTCGAGGACCCCTCCTTTTGTGCTGGATGGTACGACCGAGATCTCCGAGAACGTCCGTCTCAAATACCGTTACCTCGATCTCCGACGTCCCGAGATCCAGCAGAACCTGATTCTGCGGAGTCGTGTCGCCGCGGCGACGCGCGACTATTTTCACCGCGAAGGATTCATTGAGATCGAAACCCCCTTTCTGACAAAGAGCACTCCGGAAGGAGCCCGGGACTACCTTGTCCCCAGCCGGGTGAGTCAGGGGATGTTCTACGCCCTTCCCCAGTCCCCGCAGATCTTCAAGCAATTGCTGATGGTTTCCGGATTCGACCGCTATTTTCAGATCGTAAAATGTTTCCGCGACGAAGACCTCCGGGCGGACCGTCAGCCGGAATTCACGCAGATCGATGTGGAGATGTCCTTCATCACCGAAGAGGATGTGATCCGGATCATGGAGGGGATGATCGCCCATCTCTTCCGGACCTGTCTCGGCCGGGAGCTTCACCTCCCCTTCCCCCGGATCGCCTATCGGGAGGCGATCAGCCGATTCGGGAAGGACAATCCCGATATCCGTTTCGGTCTGGAACTCCGCGACCTGACGGACATCCTGAAGGGATCGGGATTCAAGCTCTTCTCCGAGATCGCAGCCTCCGGCGGCGTGATCCGGGCAATCAAGGTCGAAGATGGAAAGGGCCTCTCCCGGAAGGATCTGGACGAGCTGAAGGATTTCGTCGCCCAATACGGAGCGAAAGGTCTTGCCTGGGCCAGGGTCAATCCGGACGGTTGGACCTCACCGATCTTCAAATTTCTGACTCCGGCGGAAGTGACCGCGATCAACGAGAGAATGGAGGCCCGCGAGGGGGCCGTGATCCTCTTTGTCGCCGATTCACCCAATGTCGCCCGCGACGCGCTGGGAAACCTCCGGATCCATCTGGCAAAAAAACTGGGCCTGATCGACCCCATGGCCTTCGCCTTCACCTGGGTAACGGAATTCCCGCTGTTCGACTACAGCGAGACGGAGAAACGGTTCGTTTCGACGCATCATCCCTTTACCTCGCCGGTTCTTGAAGATGTCCCATTCATTGAAACGGATCCCGGAAAGGTTCATGCCCGGGCCTATGATCTGGTCCTGAACGGCTCCGAGATCGGCGGCGGCAGCATCCGGATCCACCGGAAGGAGGTGCAGTCGCTGATCTTTAAGGCGCTCGGCCTCAGTGAAGAAGAGGCCCGGAGCAAGTTCGGCTTCCTCCTCGACGCGCTGGAATTCGGTACGCCGCCACACGGAGGAATCGCCTTCGGCCTCGACCGGATGATCATGCTGATGACGGGGGCGGAGTCGATCCGGGACGTAATTGCGTTCCCCAAGACACAGAAGGCCTCCTGTCTGCTGACGGATGCACCCTCAAGGGTCAGCGTGGAGCAGCTCATGGAGCTTTCGCTCAAAATCGTGACATAGTGCCCGGTCCTGTTTACCCGGAATTATTTAATTGACAACGGCGAACGATATGCTTATTGTCGATTACAGACCATAGGTATATTGATCGCGCAGCAGTGACGGTAACGGAATCATTTGTTTGACAGTGAAGTTTCGCTTATGAACGCAAAACGGGTCAACGGAAAGACTGAATACAGGAACGCGCAGCCGACACCGCTGCGCGCCGTCTGGACATCCGGGTGAAGAGATCCGGGGCGTCATGGGCAGCGAGGGCACGGTAATTTCAGGTGCCCTTTTTTTTTGGTTGTCATGAAGGTGGTCTCGGAAAGCAGGTCCTTGCTGAACAGGCTGTGATGCGACAGAGAGGGGATGCGAAAATGGCAAAATGGAACACGGATAAGAAGGTTCTGGATCACGAGCACACGCAGTTCTGGAAGTTCGATCTGAAGGATGTGGATGTACCGAATCTCCAGAAGGATGTCTTTCCATATGACGAGGTGTGCCGGATCGATTTCGACCACAAGATCATGCCGATCAATCCCGCGGAGGACATGTTCATCACCGATACCACCTTCCGGGATGGTCAACAGGCCAGACCCCCTTACAGTGTCCGACAGATTGTCGATCTCTACGCGTTGATGAGCCGTCTGGGAGGTCCGAATGGTGTGATCCGCCAGTCGGAATTCTTCCTGTACAGCCCCAAAGATCGGGAGGCGGTGGAGAAATGTCAGGACCTCGGTTTGCGCTATCCGGATATCACAGGCTGGATTCGCGCCACCCGCGATGATGTTCCCCTGGTCAAGCAGGCAGGTTTGACGGAAACCGGGATACTGACCTCCGTTTCCGATTACCATATCTTTCTCAAGCTGAACAAGAACCGCCGGCAGGCGCTGGACGACTATCTCGGGATCGTCAAATCGATCCTTGATGCGGGGATCAAACCGCGCTGCCATTTTGAAGATGTCACCCGGGGGGATATCTACGGCTTCTGCATTCCCTTCGCCATTGAACTGATGAAGCTCAGGGAGGAGAGCGGAGTCGACATCAAGATCCGCCTCTGCGACACCATGGGTTACGGCGTGACCTACCCCGGCGCGGCCCTCCCCCGGAGTGTGGACAAGCTTGTGCGCGCATTCATCGAGGACGCCGGCGTCCCGGGTCATCTCCTCGAATGGCACGGCCACAACGATTTTCACAAGGCGATGATCAACGCAACCACCGCCTGGCTTTACGGCTGCAGTGCCGCCAACACCACGCTTCTCGGCCTGGGTGAAAGGACGGGCAATCCGCCGATGGAAGGGCTCATTATCGAATACATCAGTCTTCACGGCGACACGAACGGGATTGATACAACGGCCATCACCGATATCGCAAACTATTTTGAAAAAGAGATCGGCGTCCGGATCCCGCCGAGTTTCCCCTTCGTCGGCGCCGGTTTCAACGTGACGAGTGCCGGCGTCCATGTAGACGGACTGATCAAATGCGAGGAAATCTACAACATCTTCGACACGACGAAGATCCTCAAGCGCCCGATCATGCCGATGATCACCGACAAGTCCGGCAAGTCCGGAATTGCCTTCTGGATCAACGCCCATCTCGGTTTGACGGGTGAGAGCGCCGTGGACAAGCGCCACCCCGGCATCTCCCGTATCCACAAATGGATTGGCGAACAGTACGATGCGGGGCGAATGACCAGCATCTCGAACGAGGAATTGGAGAAGCGGATCCGGAAGTACATGCCCGAACTCTTTATGTCCGATCTGGAGAAGATCAAGTTCATGGCGGCGCAGGCGGCTGTGGCTGTCGTGAACCATGTCATCGAGCACCCGGTGATGAAGACCATGAAGCCGGAGCTGCAGGAACCGATCATGCAGCAGTTTATCGAGGAGAATCCCTCCATCCAGTTCGCCTATGTCGTGGATATGAACGGCCGCAAGACAACGAAAAACATCACGAACATCGGCGATCGGGCCAAATACGAGAACTACGGCGTCGGGACGGACCAGTCCGACCGCGAGTGGTTTATCAAACCGATCCAGACCGGGAAAATGCATGTGACCAACTTCTATATTTCCAAGATGACCGGGGCGCTCTGCATCACCGTTTCCTCGCCGATCGTCGACGAGAAGGACGAGATGGTCGGGGTCTTCGGCGTGGACATCAAGTTCGAGGACTGGGTCAAGAGGGTGGAGGATATCGCGGAGGCGACGCAGATCGCACTCCGGGAGGAGTACGAGGCTAAATCGAAATCGGATCGATGGATTTAAAAGGCAGGCAAGGCTTACAAACGGGGGGCGCTTTGCGCCCCCCGTTTTTTTATTCCATCACAATTCATCGATCTGCCAGTGGTCATACGGACGATCCTTTTCCCTCGTGGAATAGGAGGAAAGCTCCATGATAAAACGGGAGGGGCTCACCGGAAGATTTCCCATTCCCCGCGCATAATCGGTCAGAGGGTAGGAGAGGTAGAGTTGATCTTTCGCGCGGGTCGTTGCGACATAGAAGAGCCGTCGCTCCTCCTCCTCTCCTCCGGGCTCCTTCAGGGCTCGGGCGAGCGGCATCATCCCTTCGCTGCACCAGATCATCAGAACGGCTGTCCATTCAAGCCCCTTCGCCTGGTGAATGGAAGAGAGAACGACCCGGTCTTTCTGGTTCTCCTCCTCGCGGCTTTCTTCATTGATTCCGGTCAGCAGTGCAAGTTCACTGAGGAAATCCTCAAGGGATGCAAACCGGGAAGAGAAGTTCGCAAACTGGATCAGGTCCTCCTCCCGGGACAGGGCGTCGGTATGCCTTTCCCGGAGAAGATCACTGTAACCGCCCTTCATGATCGCATCGATCAGCATGGACGGGTTTGTGCTGTCGCAGCCATGAAGGGCGCGGAACGTCTCCTGAAAGCGGCAGAGCCCCGGGGCCGCTGACCGGGGGGCGCACTTCTTGAAATCCTCCGTGAACACGGCCGCATGGGGGTCGGAAATTCCGGAGACGAACCGCCAGACCTTGTCCGCCGTCACCCGGCCGATCTTCGCGTAAAACCCGAGTACCCGCTTCCAGGCAAGCTCGTCCCGGGGGTTGACGAGGATCCGCAGGTAGGCCGTCACATCCTTAATGTGCGCCTGTTCAAAAAAACGGATTCCGGAGCGGATCTCGAAAGGGATCCCTCGGCGGGTCATCTCCATCTGGACCTCCATCGAATGATAGTGGGCCCGGTACAGGACGACCATCTCTCCGAGAGGGATGCCGCTGCGGTGAAGTTCGAGGATGCGCTGGGCGACGAAATCGGCCTGCTGGAGCACATTCCGGGTTGGAACGAGGACAGGTCGTATCCCCTTCTCGCGCACCGCCCGCAGGGTCTTCTGAAACTGGTGTTCGTTGTTGGTGATGCTCAGGTTCGCCAGATGCAGAATCTCCGGTGTACTCCGGTAGTTCGTCTCTAATTTGAAAATCTTGCATTCCGGATAGCGGTCGGGAAAACGCATGATATTTTCGTAATTCGCACCCCGGAAGGAGTAGATGCTCTGGGAATCATCGCCGACGACCATCAGATTCCGGTGTCGGGAGGCAACGAGGTCCATGATCTCAGCCTGGAGCCGGTTCGTATCCTGATACTCGTCGACGAGGACGTGGAGGAACCGCCCCGCATAGATGTCGCGGACATCGTCGAAGCGAAGGAGAAGCTCCCGCCAGAAAAAGAGGAGGTCGTCAAAATCCATGACGTTGAGCTCCTTCTTCCGTTTCCGGTAATGTGCGGCAACGGCGGCGATCTCCTCGGCACGATGGGCAAAGAAGGAATAGCGTCCGGCGACGACGTCAAGCAAAGGGGCCTCCGTATTGACGCTTAGGCTGATCATGTCGCCGACCACGTCTCCCTTGGGGAATTTCTCTCCCTTACCGTCGATTCCGATTTCCGTGATGCAGGTGTTGATCAGTTGCCGGGAATCTTCGCTGTCGAGAATGGAAAAATTGCTCGCATAACCAAGACGGGGCGCATGCGCCCGCAGGGTTCGTTGGGCACAGTGGTGGAAGGTGCCTCCCCAGAGTCCGCCGATATCACGGCCGATGAGCGTCTCCACGCGCGAGAGCATGGACCGGGCGGCCTTGTTCGTGAATGTGGCGAGCAGGATCCTCTCCGGCGGGACGCCGCTTTCTACGAGATGGGCAACGCGGTAGGTGAGGGTCCGCGTCTTCCCGCTCCCCGCTCCGGCGATCACCAGGAGCGGTCCCTCCTTCTCCAGAACAACGCAGAGCTGTTCCGTATTGAGTTCTTTTTCATAATCGATCATGGTGCGGGACTATAGGTTAAAATGGTTTGCCGGTCAAGATTATAGCGGTTAGGTTTTTCTTGACAGATCAAGCGAGTACTTTCTATAGTCTCGTTTGGTTGCAAATGCCTCCGTTATTTCCGATCAACTATTTTCAGGTCATTTCCATGGAAGAATATTCCTTTGGGCGGATCCGTTTCCTCCCCGGCGATAACCGGGGCCGTTACCCGTTCTGCCATTCCCTCTATATCGAAGGCGCGGGTATCCTGATCGATCCGGCCTCGAATCGGGAAAGGCTGATCCGCCTCCGTGCCGAAGAGGAGGTGAAGATGGTCTGGCTCAGCCACTGGCACGAGGACCATTTCATGCACCTGGATCTCTTCGACGACCTTCCCCTCTGGATGTCTGCTCGGGATGCTCCGCCGCTCGCTGATCTGGAAGTTCTGCTGAAATGGTATGGGCTCGATGAGGAGGAAAAAAAATTATGGGAACCCCTGCTCCGGGAACAGTTCCATTTTCGGCCGCGCTGGCCCGCAAGGTGCCTGCAGGACGGGGAGACCCTCCACCTGGATAACCTTTCCGTGGACGTGATTGCGACCCCGGGGCATACCCCAGGCCATCTCGCTTTCTTCTTCCGGGAACCCTCCATCCTTTTCACCGGGGATTATGACCTTACCCGTTTCGGTCCCTGGTACGGAGACCTGTTTTCCGATATCGATGCAACACGGGCATCTATAGGCTGCCTTCGTGAGATTCCGACCCATATCGTTCTGACCGGCCATGAAACCGGCTTCTTCGAAGACCCGCCTGCGGAACTCTGGCGGCAGTATGGTTCGGTGATCACGGAAAGGGAGAAAAAATTGCTGGTCCTCCTTGATCGGCCCAGGACACTGGAGGAGATTGTGAATTCCTGGATCATTTACGGGAGACCACGGGAACCAAAGGCGTTTTTTGCCTTCGGGGAGCGGGTTCATATGATAAAGCACCTGGAACACCTTCAGAAACGAGGGGTTGTTCTTTCGGAAAACGGTCGCTACCGGAAGGGCGATGCCGTGACAAAGTTGTAATCGCAAGACGTGTCATGCAAAGGGCACAAAGCCGATCTCGCGGGCGTAGGCGAACTGCCGCTTCCAGGGGATGTGGGCATGGGCGCGATCAAACGGTTCCGCGCCGATCAGACGGATGGATTCCTCATCGACGGTGACCGGGTGGCTGCCCGCGATGAACCCTGAATCCGCTGCAATGACCGGATGGTTTCCGGGCAGGCAGTCGCACTCGGTTACGATCCGGATCAGCGCGTTGACGATAACCGTTTTCGGGCCGATCTCCTGCCAGATGGTCGCCGCCGTCTCCACCAGCCTCTCCTGGAATGCCGTGATGTCCGTATCCCAGAAGATCTTCAGCGCCGTCTGAGGGCAGAGGGCAATGCACTGGGAACAGCCGATGCAGGCGTTCAGGTCATAAACAGGGTCTCCATCCGCCGGCAGGATCGCGGCGCCGGTGGGACAGACCTCGGCACAAAGCCCGCACCGGCTGCACTTCTTCGGATTCAAAATGGGATGGGCGTCCGCATGCATCCGCTGCTTCTGGGCGCGGGACGCCATCCCCATGGAGATGTTCTTGATAGCCCCGCCGAAGGAGGACTCCATATGCCCCTTGAAGTGGGAAAAGATCACGAAACCGTCCGTCTTCCGAATGATCGCCGCGGCCTGGACTGAAGGGAAATGGCGGTATCCTCCGGCCAATTCAATGATATCGCGTCCGTCCATGCCGTCACCGATCAGGACGGGACAGCCGAGATAATCTTCCGTAAAGCCGTGTTCCGTTGCGGTCTTCAGGCTGTCCGCCCCGGTTCTCCTTCCGCCGGAATAGAGGACGGTCGTGTCAAACACGAAGGGCCGGACGTCGGATTCCAGCAGCCACCGGACGATCTCGCGTGTGTAACGCGGGTGAAGGAAGTTTCTGTTTCCCCTCTCCCCCCAGTGGAGTTTGATCCCCACTCTCTCACCGGCCGTAAAGGGGGTTGAAAAACCCTGGAGCAGACGGCGAAGGGATTCAGCGGATTTTCCCGGAATATGAAAGGTATCGTTTATCTGCATTCTTGATTCAAAAAAACTCCATTCATTAGAATTTAATCTTGCTGAATTATAGCGAGGGGAGCAACAAGATACAATGGAAAATTCGATTCCGAATCAAAATATGTCGGCATTCAGCACCCATCTCATAGGAGTGTTGGGGATATTCGCCTGGACTCAGCGGGACATGGTTCCGGGCAGGAAAAGGGCGATCTGCGGCGCAATGATCAGAAGAACAAGGCAGACCACCATGGCCAGAAAAAAGGGCAGGATGCCCCGAAAAATTACAGCCATTGGAACATCTCTGGCCACGCCGCTGATCAGGAAGACGTTCATGCCGACCGGTGGCGTGATCAGGCTCATTTCCATGAAGAGCGTAATGACGATGCCGAACCAGATCGGATCAAATCCAAGGTTCATCATGATTGGATAGATCACGGGCAGGGTAATCACCATAATGGCCAGCCCTTCCATCAGGCAGCCGAGGACCATATAGACCAGGCAGACGACGCCCAGAACGAGGTAACGGTTCATCCCCAGCGATGTTGCCCGGCCGATGACCCATTCGGGAATCTGACTCACCGCAAGAAAATAGCCGAAGATATTGGCGCCGATGAGGATCAGAAAAATCATGGCCGAGGTTAATGTGGTTTCCGTGAGCGATGCCAGCAGATTTTCACTGTTCAAACATCTCTTCCACAGGGTTACGAACAACGCACCGAATGCGCCGATTCCGGCTGCCTCGGTGGGGGTAAACCAGCCGGCATAAAGCCCTCCGACCACCAGGATGAAAAGACTTAAGAGACCGCCCAGCGACCGGAGCGTTCCGATTCGCTCGTGAAGCGAAAATCGGGGGCCGGCCGGTCCCAGTTCCGGATTGCGTGCCGTGAGGATATAAATTGTAATCAGAAAAAGACCGCTCAGCAAGAGTCCCGGAAGGACCCCGGCGACAAAGAGCGTCCCGATGGGCTGCTCCGTCAGGATTCCGTAGATCACCATCACGGTGCTTGGCGGAATCAGGATGCCCAGTGTGCCTCCAGCGGCAACGGAACCGGTGGCCAGCCGGTCATCGTAGTGGAACCGCTTCATCTCCGGAAGGGCTACCGTACCCAGGGTGGCCGCCGTGGCCAGCGAGGAACCGGAAACGGCGGCAAAGCCCGCGCAGGCCGCCACGGTCGCCATGGCCAATCCGCCGGGCAGAAAACCGATCCAGCGGTAGAAGCCCTGGTAGAGATCCGCGCCCATCCGGGAATGACAGGCGAACTGTCCCATCAAGATGAAAAGTGGAATCACCGTCAGGGTATAGTTGGACGCGGTCTGGTAGGTTACCAGCCCCAGCATGGAAAAGCCCGCGTGGAAGGAAGACAGCATGGAAAAGCCCAGGAATCCGGTCAGGGCCATACCCAGGCCGATGGGCATTCGCAGCAGAAGGAGCGTGATGAGCAGCAGCAGGCCGAGCAGGCCGATCAGCAAAGGGTTCATGGGCCCCTCTTCTCGGAAAATGTCATCCGGCAACGGATCAGGATAACGAGACACAGAAGCGCAAATCCCAATGTGGCAAGCAGAATCAGGGGATAGCGGGGAATGCCGAGATCCGGTGACACCTCCTCCACCGTTCGGACGGACATGGCATAGAGAAGGGAAGAGACGGAGATCGCGCCAACCATGAAGGCGGAAAGCAACTGAACAAACGCAGTCCGCCATTTCGCGCCCCGCGCCTGATTACAACCGGCGAACAGATCAACGCGGACATGGCGATTCTGAATCTCCGCCTGGGCCAGCGCGCAGAAGACCATTCCCGCCAGCATGAACTCCGAGAGCTCCAATCCCCCCAGGATGCCATGGCTCCAGAGCTTCCGGAGAAGGACATCGATCAGGGTCAGGAGCATCATCAAGAAAAGGATCACGCCGGCGATGCGATTCAGACCTCCGGCCAGACCGCTCGCCGCAGGAAACATTCGGGAAAGTTGATCTTTACAAAGAGGGGATGGGTTCATTCTACCGGTTTCCCGTGATGGCGGCATGCATTGCCGTCAGGATATCGTTAGCCGGGATATGTCGGCCGTTCTGCTGAACCGCCCAGTCGGCCTCCATGGGCTTAAGTCGCTCCAGAAAACGTTGCCTCTCCACAGTGGAAATCGTCTCCAAAAAGACCCGGCCGGACCCCTTCAGCTTCGCCATAACATCGGCATCCAGACGGTCATAGATCCCGGAGGCCCTGAGCCCCCAGTTTTTTCCAGATGCCTCATCCAGAGCCTTCCGGGCAAAATCGGGGAGGGATGAAAACCGTTCCTTGTTCATCACGACCATCAGCAGGGAACTGAACATGTTGATCCGTGTCCCGTAGCGAATCTGATCGTAGAGATTGAAATCATGGATCGCCGTTGTGGGTGCGAGCATGCCGTCAATCACCCGCTTGTCGAGGGCGCTGTGGAGTTCGGAAATGGGCATGCTGACCGGATGGGCGCCCAGAAGCCCCAGAGCGGTGCTCATGGCTGCCGAGGGGGAACGGATCTTCTTCCCCTTCAGATCCTCAAGGGTTTTGACAGGCCCGGTCACGGTAAAGAGTTGTCCGGGATCGCTGCTGTATAGCCACAGGACCTTGTAGTCCCGATAATCGTCTGTTAGATGAGGGTCATATAGATCATAGAATATCCGCGAAGCTTTCAGAGCCTGATCGGAGAGAAAGGGAAGATCCAGCACGGAACTCCTGGGGAAACGACCCGTAGCATAGGAGGGCACGATGAAGACCATGTCGGTGATGCCTGTTCGTACGGCATCGGGCATTTGCATGGGTCCGCCCAAGGCGCCCCCGGCATAGATCTTGATCCGTACCCGACCCTGGGTCAGTTTCTCCACATTCTGGGCAAAGGGCAGAAACGATTCCTGATGCTGGACATGCAGGGGCGACATGAAATGGGCCAGTTTCAGTTCGACGCTCTCTGCTGCAAGAGTTGATCTGCCGGTTCCCAAGAGAAGCATCGTCGTAGCGGTCAGAATGAAAGCATAATGAATTCGTCGTGACCAGCTCTTCCGGATCATTTCCATACCGTTTCCTTTCCACCCGCAGGGGTGACTATAGAAATCAAAGAACCGCAACTCATTTATACGCCGAGAAGTCCACACCTCGCTTTTTCCCTCGCTCGTCGAACCAGGCCTCTTCCGTGATGGGAGGCAGCGTTCGTTGGTCTTTATGAATCAACCGGATGGCTTCCGCAGGACATGTACTGATGCAAAGACCGCAACCGATACACCGATCACGGATGATCCTGTAGGCGCCTTCAACCACTTCAATGGCGCCCACCTGACACCTCTCTTCCGAACAGAGCCCGCAACTTGTGCACTGGTCGAGATCGATTTCGGCGTAATAATGAGAATTGATGACATCCGCAGCCGGCAGGCCCAATTCATTGATCGCACCCAGCACCCCACAGCAGCATTTGCAGCAATTGCAGATATAGAAAGAACCATTCTGGACATTGCTGGTCAGATGCACGAGGCCGGTCTCCTCCGCCATTTTCATCAATTGGTACGCCTCGCTTCGGGTAATCACCCGCCCCTCGGGAGAGTTGTCGAAAATCCCGGGGATCGGAGCGATGGCGAGACACACCTGTACGGGCCTGTCACACGGTTTCCCCAAAATACCGTTCTTTTTCTTGCAGATGCAGTCGTTCACGAGAAAGGACTGGCCATTCTCGATGATTGAGGTAAGCTTTTCATAAGGCAGGGCCTCTTCCTTGTCGGAGATTTTTTCCTCGATGGGCAGCACCTGCATCAGTTGGGGCATCGTTGAAAAAAACTGCTTGCCGTAGACCGGTTCATACTCGTCATGAAGTTCTGCAAACTCCCTGTCGAGACGTCCACCTTGAAACTCATAGATTCCAAAAACCCACGGCAGCATCTTGAAGTATCGTGTCTCTCCCAGCTTGATCGTAAAGAGTTGCCCTGATTTCGACATGTCGATCAGCATCTCCTTCAAACCTTCCACAGGCCGTCCCGTGCGCGCCGCGATTTCTTCAACCGTTTCGAAGGTCAACCGCATCTCGCAAAAAAGATCAGCCTGTTCCGGGGTAAAAACCTTCCTCAGCAGTTTGATTTCCACGCCGCTTTCCGTGGAGGGGAACCCATTGGGAAGGGTATCCAGCACCTTGGCCAATCGTTTGTAGACAGCATCCATCATGATCTTCCCCCTGCAAGATTTTTTATTTTATAAACACCCAATCGCTATGTTGTCAATCGAAATGCGGTCAAAAGCAGATTGCCATCTTCCATCTGCCTGCCAGTCGGAAACTCATCGCAATTCGACATCACCCATTACGACGCAAATTCGTTTAGAATCAGTTAGTTTCTTTGTTGTGGATTTCCATGTGTAAATATTATAAACTAAATCATCCGGAAAAATGAGGGGGATGATTAAAATGGTCGGCATCAAAAGGAAAAAGGGGACCATCGGCATACTGACGGGCGGAGGAGATGTCCCCGGCCTCAACCCGGCGATCCGTGCCGTCACCATCCGGGCTATCCGGGAAGGTTTCAAGGTGATCGGGCTTCGCAGAGGTTGGAAAGGTCTGATATCCTGCGTTCGGGATAAGAATCTTGACCAGGATGAATGTTTCCAGATGCTGACGGAAGAGATTGTCAACAAAGTTGGGCGGACAGGGGGGACCTTTCTCCATACCTCCCGCACCCGTCCCAGCCACATCCCCAAGGACGACGTGCCGGACCATCTGCAGGACAAATATCCAGATAAGATCAATGACCTCACGCCGGAAGTCTTGAAGAATCTCGATTTTTTAGGAATCGATTATTTGGTTGCCGTCGGCGGCGACGATACCCTGAGTTACGGCGTGCACTTATCGAAAATGGGGGTCAAGGTCATCGCGATCCCCAAAACCATGGATAATGATGTCCCCGGTACGGATTACTGCATTGGATTCAGCACCTGCATTACCCGGACTATCGAAATGACCCATAGCTTGCGTACCACAGCCGGATCCCACGAACGGATTCTGGTGCTCGAGGTATTCGGCCGATATGCAGGATTTACGGCCCTTTTGCCCACCATGGCGGGGGCGGCAAACCGCTGTGTCATTCCGGAGCACAGGTTCAAGATAGAACGCCTGACCGAATTGCTGGTTCAGGACCGGTTCACCAATCCGAGCCATTATTCGGTCGCCCTGGTATCGGAGGGGGCAATGTTCGAGGAGGGGGAGATGGTCTTCGAGAAAGAGGACAGTGACCAATACGGACACCGGAAGTTGGGTGGTATTGGAGATCGTGTCTCCGCTCAGATTCATGAGACCTCCGCCAAGTTCAACAAAGGTAGAAAAATAAATGTGATCAATCAGCGATTGGGTTATCTGGTACGTTGCGGGAATCCCGATGCCATCGATTCCATCGCTCCCATGGCCTTTGGGAATCTGGCATTAAACCTGATTTTGAACCATTCCCATGCAAGGCTGGTCAGTCTGCAAAATGGCCGATACGATGATGTTCCGCTTGACGTGGTCACCAGTGTTAAGAAGGTCGTAGCGATCGAAAAATATTATAACTGTGACCGGCTTCGCCCCTACTACGAGAGCTTCGAATCCAAACCCTTGTTCATCATGACCAGCGATTATTAGGGTATCGTCTTGATGCCTTCGTAAAAATAAGAAAATATCTTGCATTTTCAGAAGAAATTATTTATCTTTATATTTAGGCAGTACCTTTCAGTTCGTGCTGAAATACGAATATGAATACTGCACAAGTATCAGGGAGGGGTGCATTGCTGTTTTGCACCAACAGATGGCCAGCCGAATGATTCGGCGATATTACAGGTGGTTCCACGGAGAGACCCAACACAAAGGAGGATAAAAGATGTCAGAGGGAAAAGTGAAGTGGTTTAATGATACAAAAGGGTTTGGTTTTATTGAGCAGGACGGTGGCAAGGACGTATTTGTGCATCATTCCGCAATCCAGGGAGAGGGTTTCAAATCACTGGCCGAGGGTGATCGGGTCAGTTTTGATGTTGTGAGCGGTGCAAAGGGTCCGGCTGCGGAGAATGTTCGTAAACTGTAAAATCTGATTTTTAAATTACTTTGAAAGACTCCCCAGCAATGGGGAGTCTTTTTATTCGGCATGCGAAAACTTTCCAGCTCATCTCCGATCCGATGGTTCCATTCCCGGAAAATTCCTTGGCCAAAGCGAGCTTCGGTTTTATCGTCCGGACAGAATCCCGGTATGGAACCGGGATCTGTCGGTCATGCGAATGTTCTCTCGAATAACTCCGCAATGGCTTTCTTGCCGTTCTCCTGGAGAAACCTCGTCCCGGTCCCTGCGAAATGCGGGTGGCTGATGACCGGTTCGTCCCCCCTCTCCCGTTCAACCCAATCCACCTGATTCCATCTGAACCAGGCATTACGCTTCTGGTCGAACACGAACAACGGCTTGTTGCAGATTTTGGCAAATTCAGCGCCCCAACCTGTACCGCCTTTTACGGTCTTGTCTGCCAGGATCTCCCCGACCACGTAAATTCCCTGCCCATTGTTGATCTGATACCAGATGCTCTGCAACACCTTGCGCAATAGAGGGCTTTGCGTATAGCGGCGATTCATCAATTTCGAAACATATTCGAGGCTCACATCACCATTTTTCAGTTCTTCGTGGTTCAGGATGCGCACACCTCGCTGGCGTCCCCGGGCGTGCCCCTCAAACGTGAAATTCACCTCTTCAATCCCAAAACGCTCCGCATTCGCGCCAAATTCCGCTTCAGCCCCTTCAGCGCCACCGCTGAAAAGAATTACATTTTCCTTTTTCACTCCTTTTCCTTTCTTTATACCGCTGTTGTTATTGATGCATCGTATGAAGCAAGGATAAAACTTCATGCAAATACAACTGGTGTGATCTTATCATGAGAGGCTTGGTTCTTGAAAGGATTATTCTTTGTGGTGATCTCGTGGTGCCTGGGGCGGGAATCGAACCCGCACAGCCTCAAGGACCGAGGGATTTTAAGTCCCTTGCGTCTACCAGTTCCGCCACCCAGGCAAGCTTCATTGTGCGGGAAATCTATATGCTTTCCGGAAATGTGTGTCAAGGAATTCATTTCTCGGGATTCATTTCCCGGCTTGTTGGCGTTGAACGGGCATCTCCGGACAAATGATTCTCTTCCCCAAAGCCTACTCTATCTTTATCTTTTGATGGAATTTCTCCCCTTTTTGTGTAAGTCTTCTCCGAAATTTTTGAATGGTGATTTTCCATGAACATCCATTATGAAAAACAGGATCTCTTGATTACCGGCGGAACGCTTCTGACGATGGCGTCTCCCGGGGAAATCGTGGAGGAACCGGTCATCGGGATCCGCAACGGCAAGATCGATTTCATCGAAAAAGGGAAAAATCTTACCGATCATTGCCGAGAGGCCTCTGAGGTAATCGATGCATCGGGCTGCATCGTAATGCCGGGACTGGTGAATACCCATGCCCATCTTGCGATGACCTGCTTTCGGGGGCTGGCCGACGACCTTCCCCTGATGACCTGGCTCAAAGACCACATCTTTCCTGCCGAGGCGAAGTTCATCAACCGCAGGACCGTCCATGCAGGCGCGATGCTCGCCATCGCGGAGATGATTCTTTCCGGAACCACGACCTTCTGCGACGGCTATTTTTTCGAGGGGGAGGTCGGTCGGGCAGCAATTTCTGCGGGGATGCGCGGCGTCATCGCCAAGGGGTTCCTCGATTTCCCGATGCCCGACCAGGCCGGGGATTCCGACAAGGCCTCCGTTGCGGAACGTTTCGTGGAGAGATGGCGCAACCGCTCACCCCTCATTACCCCGGCCTTGATCTGTCACTCCCCCTACGCCTGCTCGCCGGATACCCTGCGCACCGTCAAAACCGCTGCGCGCCATACCGGTGTCTCCTTTCAAATTCACCTGTCGGAGACCCGGGAGGAGGTCCGCATGATCCGGGAGCGTTACGGTGTAAAGCCGGTGCAACATCTCCGAAACCTGGATCTCCTCGATGGAGATACCATTGCCGCGCACTGCATCTGGCTTGACGCGGAAGAGCTCGATCTTCTGGCGGCAGGCAAGGTCAAGGTGGCGCATGACCCGGAGAGCAACATGAAGCTTGGCGCAGGCGTCGCCCCCGTGCTGGAAATGCTGCGGCGGGGGATCGATGTGGGGCTTGGGACGGACGGTTGTGCAAGCAACAACGACCTCGATCTCTTCGGAGAGATGGGAATGGCCGCGAAGCTTCACAAGGTATTTTCAGGGGACCCGACCGCCCTGACGGCGGAGAGGGTCGTAGAGATGGCAACCATCGGTGGGGCACGCGTCCTCGGGATGGCGGACCGGATAGGTTCGATCGTCCCCGGCAAGCAGGCGGACATCATCCTTGTGGACATGAGGAAACCGCACCTGACACCCCTTTACAACCCCTTTTCCCACCTTGTCTACACGGTCCGCGGGGCTGACGTGGTCACCAGCATCATCGACGGAAGGATCGTCATGAAGGAGCGAAACCTGCTTCAGATCGATCCTGCGTCGATCATGGAAGAGGTTCGACGGATTGCGTCCCGAATTGGTGAAGCGGGTTTTCACTAAAGGGCCAGGGAAAGGAGTGCATTCGGAATGAAAGAGGTCGATACGCTGATTATCGGAGGCCGTGTCCTCTTGATGGATGAAAAGGATACGATCCTCCCGGCGGGGGCTGTTGCCGTCGACCGGGAGAGGATAACAGCCGTGGGTCCCCGGGAGGAGATCCGGGAACACTTTATCGGACGGGCCGAGATCGATGCCCGGGACTCCATCATCATGCCGGGACTCGTCAATGGTCACACCCATGCCGCCATGACCTGCTTCCGGGGGATCGCCGATGACATGGAGCTGATGGAATGGCTTAACCGCTACATCTTTCCGGCCGAGGCGCGGAATGTCGATCCTGATCTCGTCTACTGGGGAACCCGCCTGGCCTGCGCTGAGATGATCCGCTCCGGAACCACGACCTTCTGCGACATGTACATCTTCGAGGAGGAGACGGCGCGGGCAGCCAAAGAGGCCGGGATGCGCTGCCTCATCGGCGAGGTGCTCTTTGATTTTCCCTCACCGAACTTCAAGACGCCGGCGGAAGGCCTCGCCTATACACGAAGTCTGCTTGAAAAATGGGCCGGCGATTCTCTGATCCGGATTGTCGTCGAACCCCACGCGCTCTATACCTGCTCCCCTGCTCTTCTAAAAGATTCCAAGGCGCTGGCGGATGAATTCCAGGCACTCTACGCGACGCATCTTCTGGAGAACCGCTCGGAGGCGGTCAATCTGAGGGAGAGGTTCGGCAAACCCGCATTGACATTTCTTGAGGAGATCGGCTGGCTGACCGACCGTTTCCTTGCATTCCATTGCGTCTGCATGGAGGATGAAGATATCCGGAGGGTCGCCGACCATGGCTGTCGTGTGATCCATAACCCGGAGAGCAACATGAAGCTGGCATCCGGTGTCGCCCCCGTTTCCGCGATGCGGAAGCAAGGCATCCCCATGGGACTGGGAACCGACGGCTGCGCAAGCAACAACGACCTGGACCTCTTTCGGGAGATGGATACCGCGGCTAAGCTGGCCAAGGTCGCCGCGCTCGATCCCACGATCCTGCCCGCTCGGGACGTCCTGCGAATGGCGACCTGCGAAGGCGCGAGAGTCCTCGGCATGGGGCGGGAAACAGGATCTCTGCTGCCGGGGAAAAAGGCCGATATCGCGATCATCGGCCTCAACAAACCGCATCTGACACCCCTATATAACGAATACTCCCACCTGGTCTATGCGGTGAACGGTTCGGACGTGGACACGGTTCTGATCAATGGTCAGGTTGTCATGCAAAACCGTAAGCTTCTCACGATCGATGAGGATGAAGCCATGCGGCGCGTCCGGGAGATTGCTGACCGTGTTCGGAGAAGCCTGGAAAACCAACCACGTTAAACCCGGATCGAGCGGTCCCCGGCAAGTGTTTATACGAGCGGTCGGCCATCGTTTAGTTTTTCGTAGATCCGGATGTATTCGGCGACCATGTGTCCGAGGCTGTACTGTTCACGCGCCTCCCGCATGATCCTTCGGATCTGCTTCTGGCGGACCTCAGCCGGCATTCGGTGAAAGGCGACGCTCTTTTCCAGGGCGTACCAGAGCCCGCCTGCGTCATAATCCCGGAAGAGGAAACCGTTGCCCACGTCCTGGGGCGCTCCGAACGCCTTGAGTCGAAGTTTGCGGATCTTGTCGTGGTAGCCACCCGTATCCCGGTTGGTGGCTGTCGCCCCGAAGAGATTCCCCACCTGATCGATCTGGCCGCAGGGTTCATAGAGCGATGCCCCAAATACATCACAGGCGGCCGCATATCCCAGGAGGGACAGCTCCTCATTGAAGGGTTGGCAGGTGATCCGGCCGTTGGAATTCCAGGCGATTCCACCCAGAATATCCACATGGGTCCGGTCATTGCCGATCCCGTCCGCGATGATGGCGATCTGCACTTCGGGATGCTGTTCTATGAAGGAAATACAGATCTTTTCGAGGAGCTCGACCCCCTTCTGAAAAGGGTCGAGACGCGAGGGCCAGAAATAGAGAAGGGCGTCGGGATTGACTTTGAGTCCGGTCCTTTGCTGAAATGCGACGAGATTCTCCCGCTTTGCTTCCAGGACATTGTCATCGGGTCCGTACTTCCGGACCAGCGCATCGCATCGCTCCGGGTACATCTGCGATGAAGGTGCATTGATGATCGCCCGGGCGGCGTCATGGGTGAATTTCTCCTTGACATCCTGGCGGACACCCGGCGGTACCAGATCCCGATCCAGAAAGTAACCTTCCACAACCTCCCGGAGGAATTGCTCACCCACGAAATTGATCATTGTGGCGTTCTTGATCGCCGTGGCCTGGGAGTCGATGCACGCATTTCCATTCATTTCTGAAAAATAAAGACGATCGGAGATACTGCCGAGGTTGATTCCGCCGAAAAGATCCAGCGGAAGGCATGCCGTAAAAACGTTGTGCACCGTATGGAGAACAGGCAGGCCGGTGGCGTTCGCATACGCGGTGATCACCCCCCCGGCCATCCAGTCATGGCTGTGGATGATCAGCCTTCCCTCGCTCCGCGCTCTAACCATCTTGATGACATTGTTGACGATCTCCCGCTGGAATTCCACGGCCGTCATGATGGGGTCTCCTGCGTAAGCGCTCAGATTGTCGGCGAACACAGCGGAGCTGATCAGGTGGATTTTATCGGAATCGATTTTGTATCGCACCTCCCGCCACTGGCGTTCACTCATCTGCGCCTCACGCTGAAACCTCTTTTTAAGATTGAGGATGGCCAGATGGACATCCAACCCCCGTTCGGTAAGCCCCTCGCAGAGAGCGGAGACGACCTCACCCTGCCCTCCGCTTTTGCCGGATATGAACCGGGCGAGTGCCCCCATGTCTTCGGGCAACCGTCCCGTTTCCGGTGAGATGATCAGGATGGCCGTTGTCTCTCTCTTTTTGAGGACCTCGAAACGCCTGATCACCACATCAAGGTCGTCGATTTTACGGGTGAGGACGTGTGTCGGGCGGGCAATGGAGTTCTCATAGGGGTTAAAGTAGGCGTGAACCGCGTGGTCTTCCCCGATACGCTCATGAAGAAAATAGACATGATCGGATGTGGTCAGGTGGCGCCATTGGGTCAGGTACTTCCCCCCTGCCCTCTTTGCCGTCGTTTCCATCCGTTCGATGTCTCGAAAGAGTTCATATTGCGTGGGGTTGCCCAGCCAGCCGAAGGTGTTCTTGCCGGCGTCCGCCCAGGAGGATGTGGCCAACCCGTGGATGTTGAGGGTTGGGCACGCCGCATCCTTGAATCTTTGCGCGATCTCGGTCGGCGTCGCCGCCACAATGCTTTCATGTTTTTGTAAAGCCTCCGGCAGACCCCTCCAGAATTCGAAAATCCCCAGATTGCTCCAGATATGCTCGCCGATGTGTTCGAAGTCGTAGCCCATCATGACCGCTTCGCCGTCGATTCGGGCGATGTACTGCGCATAGATCTCCGGCGTAAGCGGGGCGTGGGGAAAGCGGAAGGCGATATCGTCGCTCAGTTCCCTGTTCCGGGGGATTACGATGAGGTTTGTGTCCCTCGCCCGGAAGATGGCGTTGGGGGAGACGGCCTGCTCTTCGTTGATGAACATGTCGTCCCGTTTTTCGCAGAGGATCGACTGGTAGCCCATATCAGCGACGGAGTCCGCGATCGGGTTGTTGTACATGAGTTCGGTATTCCGGAAGGAGGTCGGAGAGATTCCGAAGAGCCTCTTCATCATCTCCCGGTGGAGGGAGGCCTGCTCCCGGAATTCCAGTTTCAGGGAATCCTCGAAGAGACTGGTCAGGGAGTGGTAGTAGGTCTCATCGAGATATTCGACCTGGGTGTTCTTCTCACCGGCGTCCAGCAGTTCCTGGAGCGCATGGATAACGTCCGGCTGGTAGAGCTCGGCCTGTTCCAGAAAAGTCCCGGACATGGACAGGGCGATTTTGAATGACGGATAGGCGGTGATCAGTTCGGTAAACATCCGCGTCGCCGGCAGATAACACTTATCCGCGACCTTGAGGAATATGGCCCTGTTCTTCTCATCCCAGAGAAACTTGTCCCGGTCCGGATGGAGCCGGAACGGTTGGTGAAGCTGAAAATAAAACGTGGCGAGCGGCATATCCACACCTCAACGTCTGATCAAATGCTACCCTGTTCAATATATAGATGAATATGATTGCAAAATCAACAGCTACCTTTGACATCCGGAACCGGTACAGGTATGATCGCACGAATGCAAGATTTTCGTCACCGGTGCTGTGAAACTCTTCGGAATCCGGAGGAATGGGAAAGAGTTGGAATGGTTAATTTTGATGCAAATGACGTCGATCATTTATTCATTCTCGATGCAGGCAACCCTATTGCCGCCCGATGAAGAAACGGGGTGAGGATTTGTCCCGATCCGACAGTCTGAAGAAAAGGATGGATGAACGGTGCGCCCGTTTACCGCAGCTCCTCTACCCTCCTGCCCTGCCGATCATGGAGAAGCGGAAGGAGATTGTGGCTGCCGTACGCAAGCACCCCGTCGTCGTCATCACCGGGGAAACCGGCTCCGGGAAAACCACGCAGATCCCGAAGATGTGTCTGGAGGCGGGGCGGGGTCTCGCCGGTCTGATCGGCTGCACGCAACCGCGGCGGATCGCGGCAACCACCGTCGCCCGGAGAATCGCCGAGGAGTTGGGGGAAGAAATCGGCCGATCGGTCGGCTACAAGATCCGCTTCGACGATCGGACCCCGCGAAGCGCCTTTCTCAAGATCATGACCGACGGGATCCTGCTGATGGAGGCGCAGACCGATCCGTTGCTTCGGGCCTACGATACGATCATCGTCGACGAGGCGCACGAGCGGAGCCTCAATATCGATTTCATCCTGGGGATCCTGAAAAACATCCTCCGGCAACGGTGCGACCTCCGTGTCGTCATCACCTCGGCGACAATCGATACCGAGAAATTCTCCCGGGCATTCGATAACGCCCCGATTATCGAGGTGTCGGGGCGGCTCTTTCCCGTCGAGGTCCGGTATGACCCGCTCAACCGCGATCTTGAAGAAAAGGGGGAGGTCACCCATATCGATGCGGCGGTCCGGGCCGTCGAGGAGTTGACAGGACGCCGCAGGCCCGGCGATATCCTGATTTTCATGCCGACCGAACGGGATATCCGCGAGACCCGTGAGCTTCTGAATGGCCGGCTCCGGGAAGAGGCAGCCATCCTGCCGCTCTTTTCACGCCTCACCCGGTCCGAGCAGGAGCGTGTCTTCCAGCCGATGCGCCTCCGGAAGATCGTGATCGCGACCAACGTTGCGGAAACTTCGCTTACGATCCCGGGAATCCGTTATGTGATCGACACCGGCCTCGCCCGCATTTCCCAATACAACCCCCGCTCGCGGACGGCGGGCCTTCCCGTGCGCGCGATCTCCCGGAGCAGCGCCGATCAGCGGAAGGGGCGTTGCGGCCGGGTCGAAAACGGGATCTGCATCCGCCTCTTCACGGAAGAGGACTATCTGGGCCGGCCGCTCTATACATCGCCGGAGATCCTTCGGGCGAACCTGGCCGGGGTGATTCTGCGAATGCTCTCCCTGGGGCTCGGGAATATCGATGCCTTTCCCTTCATCGACACGCCCGTCCCGAAGAGCGTCCGGGACGGGATCGACATTCTGCTGGAATTGGGGGCGATCGAACGGGAGGCAGATGAATCGCGGCAAAAGTCCGATCCCTGGCGGCTGACGGAAAGGGGGCGGATCATGGCCCGGCTCCCCATCGACCCACGCATCGCCCGGATGATCCTCGAGGCCAAAAAAGAGGGATGCCTGCCGGAGATCCTCATTATCGCCGCGGCGCTCAGCATTCAGGACCCGCGGGAGAGGCCGGCCGAGAAGGAGGCGCAGGCGGACCAGATGCACGCCCTCTTCAAGGATCCCGCCTCCGATTTCGTCTCGCTGCTGCGGATCTGGCAGCGTTGCCATGATGCCGGGGATTCACCGAAGACGCAGAACCGGATTCGACGTTTCTGCCGGGAGCACTTCCTCTCGTACCGGCGGATCCGGGAATGGAGGGATGTCCATGACCAGCTCCGGACGATCCTGACGGAACAGAAATTTCTTTCGACCAGAGCTCCTGCAACCCGAAAAGAGGGGGTCGAGCTCTACGCGGCCATCCATCGTTCCATTCTGAGCGGCTACCTCGGACACATCGCGGTCAAAAAAGAGAAGAACCTCTACACGGCGACCCAGGGACGACAGGCGATGATCTTTCCGGGTTCCGGTCTCTTCAACCGGTCGGGGAACTGGATCGTTGCCGCGGAGATGGTCGAAACCTCGCGTCTCTTCGCCCGGACGGCGGCAAATATCGAAAGCGCCTGGCTGGAGGAGCTTGGGGGAGATCTCTGCCGGCGCACCTATTTTGCCCCGCACTGGGAAAAGAACCGGGGCGAGGTGGTCGCTTCCGAACAGGTAACCCTTTTCGGTCTGATCATCGTCCCCGGCAGACCCGTCTCCTACGGCCGGATCGATCCCGCGGAGGCCTCCCGGATCTTTATCCGGAGCGCCCTCGTTGATGGAGAGGTGCAGCGCCCCCTCCCCTTTCTCGTCCACAATCAGGCGTTGATCGAGGAAATCGGCGTTATGGAGGAAAAGGTGCGGCGGCATGATCTCCTGGTCGGGGAGGCGGAGATGGCCCAATTCTATGAAAAGCGCATCCCCGGGATCTTTGATATCCGGACACTCCAACGGATGGTCCGCGATCGCGGGAACGACGCATTTCTCCGGATGCGGGAGGAGGATCTTCTGGTCAAATCACCCGACTCCGCGGAGATCGCCCTCTTCCCCGAAGCCGTATCGACCGGCGGCTGGCGTCTGGATTGCGTTTACCGCTACGATCCGGGGAAACCGGAGGACGGAGTCACGCTGAAGATCCCCGTTCAGGCGGTGCCTTCCGTTCCCGCCGCCGCGCTGGACTGGGCCGTCCCCGGTCTTCTCCGCGAGAAGATCGCCGCCCTCCTTCGGGGCCTTCCAAAGGAGTTCCGCAAGAAGCTCATGCCGATTTCGGGAACCTGTGATATCATTTTGGCACAAATGCCCCGGGAGGGGACGCTGATCACTGCCCTCGGCCGCTTCCTCTACGAGCGGTTCGGGGTGAATATTCCCGTGGAACGCTGGCCTCTGGACGGCCTGGAGGAGCACCTGAAGCTCCGCTTTTCCGTCGTGGACGGAAAGGACATGGAACTCGCGTCCGGACGGGATATCGCAATCCTGGAGAAAAGCTTTGTTGATCAGGAAGAATCCCGGGCTTTTGCGGAGGCCCGAAAAACCTGGGAGAGGAGCGGCCTGACGATGTGGGATTTCGGCCATCTGCCGGAACAGATCCCGCTCCGTAATGGCGGCATTCACGCATCGCCCGCCTTTCCCGCTTTGGTTGCCGATGAAACCGGTGTTGCCATCCGGCTGTTTCGATCCGCAAACACAGCGTTGCTTTCCCACCGCAAAGGGGTTAGGGCTCTTCTGGCACTACGCTTCCGTGAAGACCTCAAGCATCTGCACAAGACGGTGGCGCCGACCGGCGATCTGAAAATCTGGGCGGCGGCCTTCGGGGGGGTGAAGCCGCTGGAAAATGCGATCATGGAGAAGGTCATGGCGGATCTCTTCGATGCGGATGTGCGAACCGAGGCGGATTTTGTGCAACACGCCGAGAGGATCCGGCCCCAAATCCTTCCCCGGGGTATTGCCATTGTCCGGCTCGCCGGGCCACCGCTCAAGGACCTTTATGAAGCTGTTGAGCAGCTCCGGAACCTGGAGGGTGCCAACCGGGGAAACGGGCCGCTTTTGGCCTTTCTGGCGGAATTGCGGGATGAGTCGACACGGCTCCTGTCGCCGGATTTTCTGGTCCGCTACCCGGATGAGCGGCTGAACCATATCGGCCGCTATCTGCGTGCCCTGTCGGTACGCGCGGAGCGGGGGAGCGTTCACCTGCAGAAGGCCCTTGAGCGCGGGAAAGAGATCAGGGATTTGAATGATTGGCGGGAATCCACGCTCCGCGAACTTCCCGCCTTCGCCTCCGCGGAAAAAAAAATGGCGCTCGATGATTTCGGCTGGATGATCGAGGAGTACAAGGTGTCGCTTTTCGCCCAGGAACTTAAAACGGCCATCCCGATCTCGCGCAAGCGCATAGATGTCCGCATGGGGGAGATCGAGAGAATGCTGTAAAATGGTTGTCCTACCTTAAACTGATCGGCGATTTTGCACTTTTTTGCTTTCCCGGCCCCATCAGTCTTGAAGATGGATGTACCAGTTGCTTTTCTTGACCCGCTGCGCCGTTTCATATGCGAGATGATCGGTTTTCTCGATGATAACCGTCTCACCGGCGGCAATTTTCTTGGATAATTCCTTGCTCGATGCCACCCACAAGGCATCTTTATCCAGAAGTTTATACTCAACATCAATTACAACCGCATGCGATGACCTGTTTTTCAAAACCACCCGCCAGGTCCATTCGACCATGTAGCTGCCGGGAAAATCCCTGTAGACCGAAATCATTTTGAAACCGTCATTGAGGACCTCAAAAGGGAAAAGGGGGTCTCTCGTATCCACGTTTCGCTGATAGCTGACGAATCGACCCTCGCCGATCAGGCGCTCAAGCAGAAGTCTTTCATTGACCTGATTCCAGAAGCCGGCATGAAGGGGGGGCGAGACGATGCTGAGGATCGTAAAGAGGATGAGAACGGCGCCAATCAAAAAACACGCTCTTTTCCGCGACGATTTTATCTTCATACGATCCTTCCGAACCCCTTGAAGTCATCCGATAAACGGCCGATGCATATAGGATAATCTATGTTAATTGCATAGAAGTGTCAATATAAATGGTTGGAGATCCAATCCCCTTTACGGCTTCACAGTTGCCTCTTTTTTATGGATCGGTTTTGAGCGATCCGATCAACTCGTCGATCCCATCGATCCCGTGCCGGGTCATGTATTCTGCGATGCCGTCCAGGATCAGCATCGTGACGGCGGGATGGATGAAATTGGCTGTTCCGACCTCCACAGCCGTCGCCCCCGCGATGAGGAATTCGAGGGCGTCGGCGGCGGTTGCAATCCCCCCGATGCCGATGACCGGGATCTTCAGGCAGCGAACCGTCTGCCAGACCATCCTGAGGGCGACCGGCTTGACGGCCGGACCGGAAAGCCCGCCGGTGATGTTCGCCAGGTGGGGGCGCCGGCGTTCGATATCCACCGACATCCCTGTCAGCGTGTTGATCAGGGATACCGCGTCGGCGCCTGCCGCCTCGACCGCCAGTGCGATCTCCGTGATATCGGTCACGTTCGGCGTCAGCTTCACGATCACGGGAAGATCGGTCTCCCCACGGATTTTTTCGGTTACGTCGGCGGCAACTTCAGGCCTGGCGCCGAAGGCGATGCCCCCTTTTTTCACGTTCGGACAGGAGATGTTGACCTCAATCCCGTGTACCCCATCGACGCCGCTCAGGATTTCCGTGATGCGGCGGTATTCATCGACCGTTTCGCCAAAAATGTTGGCGATGACGGCGACGTCAAACTGTCTGAGATAAGGTAATTTATCATCAATGAAAGCCCGGACGCCGATGTTCTGAAGCCCGACTGCGTTGAGCATCCCGCAGGGGGTTTCCATGATCCGCGGCGGCGGATTTCCCAGTCGCGGCTCAAGGGATAGCCCCTTGACCACAACCGCTCCCAGGCGGTTCAAATCGCAAAATGGTGCGAATTCCCCGCCATAGCCGAAGGTTCCCGACGCGGTCATGACGGGATTTTTGAGGGCAAGACCGCCGATCCGCACCTTGAGCGCAAGAGGACTGATTTTGTTCTTATCTGCTTCCATAACTGTTGTCCTGTTCATCCGGGCAAGGATTCGGGAAAATCTCCCGGATATCAAAAACCGGGCCGTCGTGGCAGACCCTCCGATAGGCGCGTTTTCCATCACTGTCTGTGATCGCCACGGCGCATCCCAGACAGGCGCCGATGCCGCAGGCCATCCTCTCCTCCAGAGAAACCTCACAGCGGATGTCGGACTCCTTCACGATAAACGCGAGAGACCGGATCATCGCAGCCGGTCCGCACGCATAAATCATTGTTCCCTCGGTGTCGTAACCACCGAGATCACGGCGCAGAAGATCGGTGACGAGACCGTGATACCCCGCGCTTCCGTCATCGGTGGCTATCCGGAGGTCGCAAAGACCCTCCAGGCGTTCGATGCCCGCCAGGAGCTTCGCCGTTCTTGCACCGACATAGGCCGTGGTTTCCGTTTTTTGCACAGAGGTATCCCGCAAGCGGCTATCCTGAAGCAGAAAGGTCAATGGGGCCACGCCGACGCCGCCGGCCAGAAGGATCACCTTTCGCACGTCGCGTGGAAGTGTGAACCCCCGGCCCAGGGGACCCAGGACGGCCAATAAAGCTCCGGGTTTCATCCGGGAAAACAGAGAAGTCCCTCGACCCGCCGAACGATAGAGAAGATCCAGGATCGCCTGATCGCCTTCCCGGTGGAATCCGTAAACGCTCAGCGGTCTGGGAAGCAGGGGTTCTCCCCGCTCCGGATCACGGATCATGACGAATTGCCCCGGTTGCGGCGTGGCAAAGGAGGGAGGCAGCCGGAGGGTAAGCAGAAAGTGGTCCGGGGCAACGCTCGGATTACCGATCACCATTCCGCTTGCCAGGGATGGATGTTCATCCGCTGTTTTCATGATTGGCTCCACTTTGTTCGGGCGGCGGTTTAAGCCTCCGACGGCATCTGTTCCAGATCCGCCGACATGATCAGCGCATCCTCCCCCGTATCCGTGTAATAGCCGCGACGGACGCCTTTTACCGAAAATCCGAACCTCTCATACAATTTCTGCGCCGGGAGGTTGGAGGAGCGGACCTCAAGGGTCACCCAGCGCGCCCCTTCCGGTCGACAATCCCGGATCACCTTGGAGAGCAACCGGGAGGCGATCCCACACTTTCGCAGATCCCTCCGCACCGCGATGTTGTGGAGGTGAATCTCGTCCACCACCCGCCAGAAAACAACATATCCTACAACCGCATTCCCCTGCGCCTGTGCCGCCTTTCCGACAAGCATCCGTGAAATGGAATTGGCCATTTCGCTGCGGAAAAGTCCCGGCGACCAGGGGGTCGGGAAAGAGTCTCTTTCGATCTCGAGGATTTCTACCAAATCCCCTTCTTCATATTGACCGATGGATAGGTCGTCATGGTCCATACTGACTCAATAATGGATATATTGCAATATTACGGTCATCATCAGAAACACCACGCAAAAGATCGGGAGCGCGCCGCGCAGGTTGATGGTGTTGAATGCGACCGCGGCGCCGATCAGCGGAAGCATGCCGTATACCAGGTTCAGACCCCGAATGGTCCAGGGTGCAAGACGGGGATAGCCCCAGGTCATCACGCCCACACCGAGCGGAAGAGCAATCAGGATCATCCCTGTCGGAAGAAGCCAGCCCCTGATTGTCGCGCGGAGATGATTTTTCGAAACGGCACGGATATCGCCATGGGCGGCGGCGTTCAGTGCATCTCTGGCCAGCTTCTCATTTCCGTAGATAACCCACAGCTCCATCTTTTTCCCAAGCATGGCAAGCGGGATAAAAACGAGTACGGCCAGCGCGATCAGTCCCTGCGGCAGATGCCCCAGGATTCGCCCACTCTCGATTGCGCCGGCGGCGATCAGGACGGCGGCGATGGTATCGTGGGGAGGGATGTAGGCGCCGATCGGAAGGCGATCGATCCAGAAGAGTTCGATGAACGCGCCGGCGATGAGACCCGTGTACGGATCGCCCAGGATCAGACCGATCAGGGGGGCCGCCACAATCGGCCGGGAGATCAGAGCCTGTACGAAAATACGATCCAGGCAGAGAATCCCGCCGACAATGGATACGATCAGAACATTCAGGATCATAGGATTCGCCTGAGCCGTGCAAACATGGGTTGTGACCGGAAGCCCAAAGACACCGCCCTGTCCGTTTATCAAGATTGCATTTTCCGGACGATTTCAAAAAGATCGATCGGTTTTTCCCGGGGAACGCGCCGCAATTCGATCCTCACCCCGGCATCCCGGAGGCTGTTGATGTCATGGATATCAGCGTCGCTCAGAAGGACGGAGGGGGTGCAGCAGAGTTTGCACTCCTCGTTGTAGATGTTGCCGATGTTCAACTGATCAAAAAGGAACCCGAGACGGTGGACCGTCCATGCATCGGAGATCTTGCTGAACAGAACGATGGTCTTCGGACCTTTGCCCCGATTGAATTGGTAGGTCTCCGCGAATTCAGCGACACCGCAGATAATCACCCTGACGCCGCTTGGAACCGCCATCCGGATCACCGTCTCGCGAAAGAAATCGGAGACCACCTGATCATCCACAACAACGATGCAGGACGCCCTGAGAAAGGGAATCCAGGCCTCCAGAATCTGACCGTGAACCAGCCGGTTGTCTACCCGCACGAGGGCTATATCCAATGAAGGTTGCAATGGCCTATCCGATGACTTTCTTGCTCAGAATCTCACTGGCCAGGGAGATGTTCTTGATTCCATAATCCTTGATGAACTGCGCAAACTCCTTCAATGCCATACCTTCCCGGATGTCGGGCAGCTTCAGAAGCATCGGGAGGTTGACACCGGTGATCACCTCCACCTTCCCCTCCTTCATAAAGGAAAGGGAAATGTTGGACGGCGTCCCGCCGAAGAGATCGGTCAGAATCAAGACTCCGTGCCCCTGATCCAGCTTCCTGATCGCCGTGCTGATCTCTTTCTTGAGATCCTCGACCCCCTTGGTCTGGTCGACCGAGATGTGCACGATCCCCTTCAGGCTGCCCCGGATCAACTCCGCTGCCTTGATCATTTCGCTCCCCAAGTTGCCGTGGGTCGTGATCAGTACACCGATCATGATTTGTCTCCCTATGTTCCGATATGTCAAAATGCTAATGGATTAGGTCTGAATTGTCAAGGTGAATCGAACCCGGGTCAGCGACATGAGCGGGTGATGTCGGCGCAGGGACCGTTTCATGGGCCGGCAGACGGACCGGAGAGAAACGAGGCAATCAATGAGTCTCAAAGGATACGAAGTGCTTCGATGGATGCCCCATTCAGATCGTTCGTATTCGGTGCGGTTCGTCGACAAACAGCAGATAGCATTCGATCGGGCGCTCGCCGAAGAGCCCCTGTAGGATTGTTCGGTAGCGGATCATCTGGGGGCGGTACTTGTCGGCAAGATGGCCGACGCGTCCCGTCTTGAAGTCGATGAGGGTGATGCGGTCGGGGGCGATGATGAGCCTGTCGACGATGCCGAAGAACCGGGTGTCGGAGAGATGCTGTTCGGTGAGCGTTGTCCCGGGCCGGAAGAGGATCTCGCGCACCTTCTCGTCGCTCACGAACCGGTCGATGGCAGCCTGCTCCCCTTCGGCGAGATTTCCCGGGGCAATGGATTTGCAATCGCCGGTGAGCCGGGCGAGCGCCGCGTGAATGCGAATCCCCCGTTCGATCCCCGCCTCGATCGCGGCGGAGCGCAACGTCGGGTCCAGCTCGTCGCCGTCCACCGTCGCGATGAAGCCTTCGGCCAGGTCGGGCGCCGTCAGCTCCTCGTGGTCGGAAGGCTGTGGTTTCTCGGGACCGTATTCATGCCGCCAGCCGAATTCGGTATGCCCCTCATCCGGTATGGCTGTCCGGGCCGTGCGAAACATCCGCTCACCGAAGCCTCTCAGTGTGCCCTCCCTGTCCGCATGGCTGGCAAATCGATGAAGGCGAAAGAAAGCCATGCCTCTTGTTGAACACCGTGCGGCCGATGGGATCGGCTAGCATTGCCGGCGCCGAATCCTCATGCGGCGCGTAACGGCTTGATCTTTTCGATTTCTGTCTGATTGTCCCGTTTCACCTGCCATAGATAATAGGCACGCTGGGCATTCAACCTGAACTCAGGGGTGTTGCTGAACAGTTGGGCCAGTCGCAGGGCCATCACCGGGCTGATGGCCCGTTTCTCCCGAAGGACCTCATTGATCGTCTGACGCGATACACCCAACGTTGCCGCTGACCAGGCCGTCGTCCGCCCATAGTCGGGAAGAAAATCCTCCCGGAGCATCTCTCACGGGTGGGTGGGCCTGATGGTCCGCGGTTCCTTATTTTCGACGGCCATCGTCTTCTCCTTAAATCCTTCGGCGGCCGGAATCACTTAATCTGCGGCGACCACATGATTACCTCTTCCCTTGTTGAAATCCTTTCAGATTAAGGTCAATCTCTGACTACGGCGTGTTAAGACTATATGCGACATCAGTGATAAAGTTGAGTCCGACATTGGCCCGGATGCTTCTAAACCAAGCCTTGGCCTCTTCTGTAGGCATTGATGATGCGACGATTTTCATGATACGCCGCTTTTCCCACTCTCCACAGCGGTCGTACCACTCACGAATAGTTAGAGCATCAGTTCGGGTAACCCTATCAAAGAGGAGTTCCAATGCCGTAAGTGTGCTAAGAGGAGAGGTTTCTCTAGTTGCGTCTCGTACGTAGTTTATAAGAGCACGCTTCGAAAAGTAAGGATCAGTACCAAGAAGGCAGATAATCTTGTACTCGTACCAGTCAAGATTACGGAAAAATGCTGAGTTCAACAGTCGTTCAAGGTTTGATGTAATATCACGCCGTACATCTTCAGGAATGTCCTGTGAATTCTTTTGTAGCATATCGATAACATAATCTACACTATAGACACAGCGCATCAGAAAAAAATCAATCTTTGAAAGATTTGTAAATTCCTGTTTAGCCAATATTGCTATGAGGATTTTTTGAATTGAGCTGAACTCAGCGATAGGAGCTTCTTCAAGGTTGCTAATCTCTGTTGGAATATCTACTATCTTAAATGCCTCGAATTTTTCAGTTGATGGCTTTTTGTATAATCTTGGAATTGTTCTGTATTTACCTGATTTTGCAATGAAATCTTCAAGAATTCTCTCCGCGCTATCCGGAGCAGGTACTTCTTCTCTTTCTACGGCTGTAGCCGCGTAGAAGTGGGTCTTAGATGCATTGAGTAGTAACCCTTGCCCGAACAGCCGCGCGGTGAGCATGCCAAGCCACTTCTGGGCTGTCACGAGGTTCGGTGCGAAGAGCCTAAAATCATCAACATAACGAACAAATTCAATGCCTTCAGAACAGAGGTAATCGTCAATGTCGATAAGCACTGCCTCGGCAAGAATGCGGCTTGCATTACCTCCAATAGGAAGGCCGTATGAGTCCTTACGCGACCAGTAGAGCAGGAGATCATTTAGGGTTGTCGATATCCATCTCTCGATCCCTATTGATTCAAGCGTTGATTGTAACCTATGGAGGTTGACACGATCATAAAAGGCAGCAAGGTCGCACTTTACGACAACTCGACACCTTCCGGAAGTCCGTCTTCGGACAATTTCTTCCCTCCATTTATTGTAACCACCTTCATCAGAAAATAGTTGATCCCCATGGGGGGCGAATCGATAGGAGAACACTACATGCTGAGCTACAGGAATCCTCTTCTGCTCAATCTTTTCAGCAGCCAGCAAGGTCAATGCAAGATAGCTGATTGTACAGCCGGGTGAAAGTAAAGCCGCCCGACGGTAGTCATACTGAAGACTACTCTTCGGCACGAGAACATGACTAAGATATTCGCACCCTAGATCTTTAAAATTGTGTTTCTTAAGATTAGCAACGATCCGCTGAAAAACCTTGGTGGCAGCCTCAGCATTTTTGAAGTACTGTAGTTCACAAGGACAACGGAAAATGTCCGTCAACCCTTCCAAGCAAATATTACGTATGGCAAGATCGACAGCTTCTTCTACTGTCACTGAAAGCACCTCTTAAGATACCCGGCACTGCGAGAAACGGTACTCTCACGTTTTTTGCTTCTTCTAGTGACGGTTCGATATCACAATTAACCATAGAAAGCTATTACTTAAATTATGTATGTCTATTTAACTCTTTGAGGAAGATCAAAGCAGTAGAGGACATGCAAATTCCTTCCTACCTTTTCCAATATCGAAGTAGATCGATTTTCGATACCTGATGCCAAGAACCCATACCTCACGCTCACTATGAACATAACCAGAAATCACCCATGCGGAGCTTCCGTAAGCTCTCATGGACTTTCGTAAATGCGTCCTATGGTTCTGCGGTGTGATCTGTAACCATTCTTCGATTGGCTTGCGGATCTTGTCTTTTGATTATTGGTCGATAATGGGTAGAGATTCGTAGCGCGAACTATGGAATGACCGTCCAAGGTAAAGGGCATGGATTTCTCTTTTCCGGATGCACCGCAGCAACGCCTATGGAATAGTCACGATACGGTTCGGCTCGTCAACAAACAGCAGGTAGCATTCGATCAGGCGCTCGTCGAAGAGACCTTGAAGGATGGTTCGGTAGCGGATCATTTGGGAACGGTACTTATCGGCAAGATGGCCAACGCGTCCCGTTTTGAAGTCAATGAGAGTGATGCGGTCGGGGACGATGATGAGCCTGTCAGCGATGCCGAACGAGCGGGTGTCGGAGATGTGCTGTTCGGTGAGCGCCTTCCCGGGACGGAAGATGATCTCGCGCACATTGGGGTCGCCCAGGAACCTCTCCACGGCAGCCTGTTCCTCTTCGACGAGGCTGCCCGGGGCGAGCGTTCTTATATTACCTGAGAGTCGGGCAAGCGCCTCATGGATGCGCAGACCGCGTTCGATCCCCGCTTCAATGTCGGCGGAGCGTAGCGTCGGGTCCATTTCTTCACCCTCGGCTGGCGCGGCCGGGCCTTCGACCAGCTCGGGCGCTGTCAGCTCTTCATGGTCCGAAGGCCGCGGTTTCTCAGTGCCGTAGTCATGCCGCCAGCCGAATTCCGTCCGCTCGGCGTCCGGTATGGCTGTCCAGGCCGTGCGGGACATCAGCTCACCGAAGCCTTTCAGTGCACCCTCCTTGTCGGCCCGCAGGAGGATCGTCAGGCTTTTTGAGGCGCGGGTCGCGGCGACGTAGATGAGGTTGGCCGTCTCTTCGGCCTTTTCTTCCTTTACCGTTGCAGCAGCCTCGGCGATGGTTGCCGCTCCGGCGATCGGGCCGGTGGCGAGAAAGGCCAACTCGTCCTTGCTCAGGCCGATCGGACAACCGTCAGCGGGGTGCAGGATTTCGGGTGTTCTGTCGAGCCCCTCTTTCCAGAAGAGGAAGACATGGGGGAACTCGAGGCCCTTGGTGCCGTGGATCGTGGCCAGTTTCACCCGGCCGGCATGCTCTCCCTCGGGAACGGTGATGAGGTGCGACATGGTGAGCAGATAGCGCAGGAAAGCAGGCGCATCGACGGCGTCGGGCCGGTCGAAGTATCGCTCCGCCTCGTCCCAGAGCGTCTCGATGAGGGAGCGCGGGAAATGGGGCATCAGGTCACGTAGGGCCGAGGCGAGGGCTGCAAAACGGTGCGGCTCGGGCGCATTGCCGACGGTTCCGGCAAGCCGTTTAACGATGGCCGTCAGCGCCTCGTCGTAACCCAGGGACGCGAGGGCGCGGGGGATGAAGCGACCGTCATGGCCGGTAAAAAGCGCAATGAGGGAAAGGTAGAGCGCCGTCCCCTCGCGCAGCGACAAAAGCTCACGCCCGCGGATCCCAGAGATGGGGATGTCGGCCCTCGCCAGCGCCGCCGCGGCCTTGTCCATATGCCCGTTGGTGCGGCACAGGACCGCGATGTCACCCCAGGGGCACCCGCACTCCGTCTTTTTCCGGATCATGGCCTCGACGAGCCGCTCATAGGCCGGATCGTCACCGGCGCCGCAGGCGGCCGGGATGACCGCCACCTCGGAGATGCCGCCATAGGGATGCTTCGGCTTTTCGGGCGGTGCCTGCAGGTTGACCTTGTCGGTCCCGGAGAAGAGCTCGACGACCAGATGGTTGAAAAAATCGATGAGGAGCGGTGTGGAGCGATAGTTGAAGGGGAGCGTCTCGGTGGCGATCTGTCCGCTCGTGAGGGCGGGTGCAATGGAGGCCCGGAGCTGATCGGGCGCCGCGTCCCGCCACTGATAGATCGACTGTTTCCAGTCCCCCACGAGAAAGACCGACCGCTCCCCCTCGGCATTCTCCCCCACGGAGCCGAGGATGTCCTCGATCAGCGGCCGGAGCAGGTCGAACTGGATCTTGGAAGTGTCCTGGAACGGCTCCAGGAGAAGATGGGCCGTCCGGTGGAACCCCAGTTCATAGAGGCGCGCCATGAAAAGCGGCCGCTCGCGGCTGCATGGCCCATCGAGAGCGAGGAGCGCTCTGGGGATATCGTCGAAATAGAGCCGGCCGAGTTTTTCCTTTTCCTCGGTGAGCACCGCGGCGCGCAGGAGGCTGAACCGATTGAGAAGGGCGCTCCGCAGCCGCTTGGTGTTGATGAGGTGCCGGGCGACGAGTCGGCGCATCGGGGGGTAGAGCTCCCGCAGGGTGGCGTAGGCGGGCGTTTCGCGGTCGGCGGCAGCAACTTTAACCTCCGCCAGATCGGATTTCAGGAAGAGTGCCCGTTTGAGATCCACCTCGGCCAGCGGATCGAGAAGGGGGTCGGCCACCTGCGTGCGCAGGGCCCCCCTCGTCGCCACCGCAACCGCCTGCACCTGTCCCTGCAACCGTTCGTACTCGGCGGTAAGGCGCGCCTGGTTGCCCTTGAGCTCGTCGAGCAGTCTTTCAGGACACTCCCATGCCTCCAGCGCCTCTTTGCCCTTGTCCAACGCTTCGATCAGCGACTCGGGCGGCATGTGGAGGATGCGCGCTGCGATCAGGATGCTTTCGATGTCGGTCAGAATTCGCGGATGCTGGAAAAACCGCTCGTCGGCAATCGCGGTGATGAGCGCTTTCTCGTGTTCGTCGGCCACCTGCGGCACATACGCTTCCGTCGAGAGGAACCGGTGGAAGAGCGCATCGATGGTCGAGAAGTGGACCCTGGCTGCCCGCATGATGAGCCGCAGTTTGTCGGCAGGGCTCTCCTCTCCCTTCTCGATGGATTCGAGGATCCGTTTTTCCATCTCGGCCGCCGCGGCGCGGGTAAAGGTGGCGGCGACGATAAATTCCGTATCTTGCCCGATATGGCGGCGGACCTCCTGGGTGAGGCGAAAGGTCTTCCCCGAACCGGCCGAGGCGGTGACGAAGAGGCTTTTCACCATGGGTGGCCTCCCGTCCTGTAGAGGTCCGGCTTGAGGCAGAGCGCCTTGTGGGGGCAGTAGGAACAGCAGGCGGCGCGGAAGTTCGGGGTGAAGCGCTCCAGGGCCAGCAAAGCGTCGAGCAGCCCGGCGATACGATCCATCGTGGCGTCGCAGGCGGCAAGATCCTCCTCCATAAGGCGACACTCATAATCGCCGCGCACCCGGGGCCTGAGAAAGAGATGGGCCGCATCGACCCGGCCGGGCGTCGCCCTCTTGTTGTGCAGGGCGAGATAGGCATAGATGAGCAACTGGAACCGATCATCGAAGGAGTCTGTCTTCTCCAGACGGTCGACCAGCCGCTCCCTTCCGGAGTAGCTTTTCTTCTCCTTGTATTTCAGATCGACGATGAGCTGTTTGTCCCCTTGGAGCTGCAAGCGGTCGATGCGCCCTTTGAGTTGGTATCGTCCGCCGCCGAAAGGGGCGGTCAGTTCGAGCTCGGCCTCCTTCACTTCGTCGGAAAAGAGGAGCGGCCGGCCCGTTTCCTTCTCCCAGGCGGCGATATCGGCCAGATGGCTCTCGACGATGGCCTTGCGGACGGCCTGGTCCGGGAGCTTCGCACGGAGATCCGTGTCGTTCTCCCAACTCTTTTCAAAGCGTTCTTGCCACCGTTCGACCGCAGGGCGATGCCCCTTAAGCTCCACGAAAAAGCGGTGGAGGAAATCTCCGATCAGGAGATTGGCGCTCTCTTCGTCTTCAAAGCAGGGGGGCGGCGTCACGCCCTCGATCTCTTCCAGGATGAAGCGGCACGGACAGGTGAAAAAGCGCTTCAGGGAGCTGAAAGACCACGTGTGCCGCTGCAGCTTCTCCTTCAGCTCATCCGTATTCTCGATGGTGAGGCTGCCAGCCGGCACATGGAACGGCACCGGAGCCATCCGCCGCTTCACCGTTCTCTGGCCGAATTCGGTGGCAAGGAACGAGAAGTGGGATGACGGGGCCTCTCCGTTTGCCTGGTCATAGAGGGCAGCGATGTGGGCCGTGTGGCCGAAGGAAAGAAACTGCCGCAGGCTGAGATCGTCCGCCTCGTACTGCGCCCGGTGGATGCGCGGCAGATGGATCAGGTTCAGGTAGGGTCCGTTGAAGGGCTTTTTCGGGAAGATGCCGCTGTTCATCGGCAGAATGACGGCGCGCCCATAGGGGATGCCGGTCGCGTCGCCTAAGCCCACCACCTGGATCGGTGCGCTACGCTTGCCGCGCAGCCGCAGTTTCTTGACTGCAATCATGTACTCGGCCAGTGTTGACCAATCATCCCCCATGAACGGGCGGAGACGATCCAGTTCGTCGCACAGCGTGATCGCCCCCTCGAATGCGGAATGGTCGGACTCGTCGAGTTCGTTCCACCGGGTAGTGAGCTCGGCGACGAGATCCCGCCGCACAGCCGCCAGCCCGATTCTGCCGCGGATCGCCTCGCGCAGGCGGTGCGCCGCCGCGAAGTGGGTGAAGGGAAGCCACGGTGCAAAGTTGACCTGTCCGCCGAGCGGACGGAAGAGGAGTTCCCACAGATAGAACGAGAGCCTCTCGTCAAGAGGCACGATAAAGAGTTGTTCCCCATCGCCCCGGGAACTGCGCAAAAAGGCGTCAATCTCCCGGGCGAGGAGCGCCGGAATGGCGGCCCGTTCGGCAAGCTCGGTGAAACCAATTCCCTCACCCGTATTGCGCCTTTCGGCGACATCGATATGCCGGACGAGCGACAGGGCTGTCTCGTAATCGGGCGGCTCCGTCGGCATGTGAGGGCCGAAAAGCGGTGCATCGACAAAGAGCCGCTCGCACGAGATACGGCTGAAAAAGCCCTGGTTGATGGGGGTCATGAGGGGCAGACCGATGAAAAATTCATCATTACCTGGCGTGAGTTCGGCCAGCCGCGCCGCTTCGAACGGCGGATAGAACAGCCCCTCCCGAGCAAGGCGGGCGCGGAATGCCTCCATCGTCGCAAAGAACCGATCGATCCGATCGAGTTGTTCGTGCCCGATTCGGTCCAGGGTGCGCAGCTCCGGAATGGTCACGGAGAACTCGGCGATCGTGGTCAAAAACGAGAGCAGTCGCTGGGTGTCGGCCGGTGGTTGGGAGAGACCCTCTTCATGGCACCGAAGGGCATGGAAACGGAGAAAGGCCTCATCCTCCGGCAGGGCCATGCGGCCGGTCGCCTCGGCGATACGACGGGTTCTGTAGTCGTCAAAAGAAAGGATGGTCGGGAGGAGACCACCGATCCGGGTATGGACGAGGTGATGCAAAAAGTCGCGACCACGGCCTGTCATCGAAATGGCCGTGAATCCGCTCATGTCCGGGTAATGGGGGTGGAGACGCTCGATGAGGGCATCTGCGGCCGGATGGAGATCATCCGGCAGAGGGTTGGGATGGACGATCTGATGGGTCATGGCGACAGATTCCTTCCCGGATTAAATCATGAAAAATGATATGGACCGTTTCCCGTTATCGGTCTGGTGTTTCAAACCATCATGGATAAGGCATTGCTTATTCACGATCGGAATATACCAATGTTTCGATCCCGATTCAACAAAATGCTACAGGGATTAAGTATCAACAATTATTGGGAAGAGTGAATCTAAGGAAAAGGCGTCTCGGAACTACCCGAAACGCCCAGTTTTATTCGTTAATTTTGGCCTTCAAAAACCTCTATAACTCCTTATCCTTGATCAGCATGGTCGACGGATCCAGAAGCAGCGGTGAACCGGCCGTTGTCGACTCCTTGCCCCGGAGCAGTTTGATATGGACATTCGCATGTTCCGGCTGTAACTCCAGGACGAGATCGAACAGGCCGGCCACGGCTGAAAAGGATACCGGAAGACCATCCGGTCCCGGCGACTCGTGCCGGTGGGTATGAACGGTGAACCAGATATGGATTCCGTTTCTGGAGGCCAGTGCCTTCAGGTCATTCAGATCCGCACGCAACGACTCGTCAAAATGGAGACCGTCGATGATCATCATGGCCGGCGTAAAGATACCCTGTTCGGTCAGATCGCTCAGCCGTTCTTCGAGCTTCGGAACGGTGAAGCTTTCGACGCGGAAGGTCATGATGAATCGATGCGGCAGGACCGATTCCCACAGGCGGGAGATCTGCTTCCCTTCATCATTTCCGGCGAGATGATGAAAAAGCTCGCCGTACCAGAGATTCACCTTGTTGACGGGATCGTTGAGGCTGATGTGGAGTACGTTTCGGTTTCTGAGCATGCCGTTCATGGCAAGCTGAACCAGCAGGGCGGTCTTCCCGACGCCGGCATGGGCAAGCACGGCACCAAACCCCCCGGCGGGCAGGATGTCCTCTGTCTCGAAACCAAGCTGACGCAAGGGGTTGCGAAGGATTAGTTCTTGTTTCAACATATCATGATTCCTGTCTTATTCGTTTGATAATCCGGCTGATGGATCAAGGAGATGCGTTCCCCAAAATCCCCGTCATGCCGCACTCTTTTTCCGGAGGGCAACATCTTCCGCAATCTTCTCGGCGATGGATTGGGGAATCTGTCGATAGAGGGCGAATTCCATTGTGAACTGCGCCTTGCCCTGGGTGGAGGACCTCAGAACCGTCGAAAAACCGAACATTTCGCCCAGCGGAACCTGTGCCTCGACCACGGTCATCGGCCCCTCGTCCTGCGCTCCGACGATCATCCCCCGTCTCTGATTGAGGAGACCCATCACCGCACCCTGGAACTCGGTCGGCGTCTCCACAACCACCTTCATGATCGGTTCGTGAATGACGGGCTTGGCCTTGGAGTACGCTTCGCGGAAAGCACCGCGGGCGGCAGCCTGAAAGGCCATATCGGAGGAATCGACCGCATGCGAAGCCCCATCGTTGATGACGATCTTCACGCCCGTGACCGGAAACTCCATCTTCGGGCCTTTGGCCATGCACTGCTGAAAACCCTTTTCACAGGCAGCAATGTACTGGGTGGGAATCGACCCGCCCCTGACCTGGTTGTCGAAAATAAAGTCCTCATCGCCTTCCGTGATCGGCTCCATGTAACCCGCCACACGTCCGTACTGGCCGGAGCCGCCGGTCTGCTTCTTATGGGTGTAATTGAATTCAGCGCGCTGGGTGATCGTCTCACGGTATGCCACGCGTGGCTTTCCTGTTTCGACATCGGTTCCGTATTCCCGCTTCATCCGCTCCACATAGATTTCCAGATGCAGTTCGCCCATCCCTTCGATGATCGTCTCATTGGTTTCATCATCCACATGGGTGCGGAAGGTAGGATCCTCCTTCGTAAAACGGTTGAGGGCTTTGGACATGTTGATCTGGGATTTGTTATCCTTCGGAAATATGGCAAGCGATATAACCGGTTTCGGTACATACATGGAGGTCATGGTCAGGTTGATGCCCGGGGAAACAAAGGTATCGCCGGAGGCGCACTCGATTCCGAAGAGCGCCGCGATATAACCGGCGTTTGCGGCCTCGATGTCTTCCATCTGATCGGCATGCATGCGAACAACGCGTCCCACCTTTGTTTTCTTGCCGGTCCGTGAGTTGATTATCACCGCACCCTTGGCCAGCGTCCCCTGGTAAACACGGACGTAAGTCAGTTGTCCGTAAGTGCCGTCTTCGAGCTTGAACGCCAATGCCACAATCGGCAGGGAGGAATCGGGCAAGAGTTGCACCAGGGCCTCGTCATGATCCAGATCCAGGGCGGTATTCTCGACATCCGCCGGACAGGGAAGATACCGGTTCACGGCATCCAGGAGCGGCTGGACACCTTTATTTTTGTAAGCCGACCCCAGGAAAACGGGGGTGAGTTTTCTCGCCAGGGTTCCCCTGCGGACCGCATCAACGATCAACGCGTCGGGAATCGGGCTCTCTTCGAGGATAGCCTCGGTCAGGTCATCGGAGAACAGTGAAGCGGCATCGATCATCTCTTCACGCTTCAGGCGCGCCGCGTCCATCAACTCCCCGGGAATCTCGTCGATCCGGACCTGCTCGCCGTTATCGCCCTCGAAATAGACGGCCTTCATGGACAAGAGGTCAATGACGCCCCGGAAATCCGTTTCCAGGCCGATCGGCATCTGCATGGCCACGGCGTTGTGACCCAATTTTGAATGAAGCTGTGCGATCACGCGGGAAGGATCGGCGCCGCTTCGGTCGCATTTGTTGATGAAGGCGATGCAGGGAACCTTGTAGCGCTTCATCTGCATATCGACGGTGATGGACTGCGACTGCACGCCGCCCACGGAACAGAGCACCAGCACGGCGCCGTCAAGCACCCGCAGGGAGCGTTCCACTTCGATCGTAAAATCCACATGCCCGGGGGTATCGATGATGTTGATCTCATGGTCCTGCCATTGGCAGAACGTCGCCGCCGAAGCGATGGTAATGCCGCGCTCTTTCTCCAATTCCATGGAGTCCATTGTGGCGCCGACGCCGTCTTTGCCCTTCACGTCGTGAATGGCATGGATCCGCTTTGTGTAAAACAGGATCCTCTCGGTCAGGGTGGTCTTCCCCGAGTCAATATGGGCGCTGATTCCGATATTCCGAACTTTCTCAACCGTGCTGCTCATGCCTCTTCCTTTTGCTTGCTCCTGCTGCGAAGGACCCGAAGGTCATTCAACGAAATAAAAAAAACCCCCATGGGGATGTGTCACACCAGATGGGGGATCCACTGTGGATGACGATGTCGAGTAAGGGCTGGGACAATATTCGATTCCGCTCAGATTGTCAAGCAATATTTCAGCAATATTTCAGATTCTCTCAGATCTTTGCGTGAAGGATCTCCCTCAGGGCCTCGGAGAGGAGGGTTACGTTTTCCCTCCTGCTGGAAAAGCCCATCAGCCCAATACGCCAGATCTTTCCCTTCAGGGGTCCGAATCCGCCGGCGATGTCGATGTTATAGGTCTCGCGCAGGCGCGTCCGAACGGTTGCATCATCGACACCGTCGGGAATGCAGACCGTGCTCAGGGATGGCAGTCGGTCCTGGCGGGGGACAAACATTTTCAATCCGAGGGTTTCCATCTTGTCCCAGAGATATTCGGCGATGGCCTGGTGGCGGAACCAGCGATCCTCCAGACCTTCTTCAAGGACAAGCCGCAACCCTTCACGAAAACCGTAATGGAGGGTCGTCGAGGGGGTATGGTGATAAACCCGCTCATTATTCCAGTATTTTTCGATCATCGTCAAATCGAGGTACCAGTTCGGAACCTTGTTTTTCCGCCGGTAGAGGGCCTCGCGTGCCTGATCGCTGACGGTGAGGGGGGAAAGACCGGGAGGGCAGCCGAGGCATTTCTGCGAGGCGCTGTATGCCACATCGATACCCAAGCCGTCGATGTTCAGCGGGACGCCGCCCAGGGAGGTAACGCAGTCGATCAGAAGGAGGGCGCCGTGCCGGTGAACGACCTCGGCCAATCCTTCCAGGGGCTGGAGTGCGCCGGTGGAGGTCTCCGCATGGACCAGGGCCAGGATCTTGACCGGTTTGTTTTCGGCGAGGGCGGCTTCGAGCTCCGCCAGGGTGAATACGCCTCCCCAGGGTTTTTCAATCCGCTTCACATTGGCGCCGTAGATTTTCGCCATTTCGCACATCCGGTCACTGAAATAACCGTTGCAGCCGATCACGACCGTATCGCCGGGTTCGACGAAATTGCAGAAAGCGGTTTCCATTCCGGCGCTGCCCGTTCCCGACATCGGGAAGGTTATGGAATTTTTGGTCTGAAAGACGGCCCGGAGGAGGGCCTGCTCTTCATCCATCAGGGAGAGCCACTCGGGATCGAGGTATCCGATCAGTGCCGTGCTCATCGTGCGCAGCACGCGGGGGTGAACGGCGCTGGGGCCGGGGCCGAGAAGCAGACGTTGCGGTACATTCAGATCACCAATTGCGAGTGCCATATTGTTCCTCATCCGTATAGAATCAGTGGACCATCTTCCTTATATTTGCTGCAAATCGTCTCCATCGGGCAGACTCCCGAAAAAGCGAAATCCGCATACAATGAGCGCCGGGAAATGTCAAGAATAAATGATATGAATTCAAGATATTATTGGTGAGGTCCCTGCGTGATTTAAAAGCCGGATCACCCCTTCAGGGCTCTGATGATTTCCGGCGCCCGGCCGGCGCTCCCCAGCACCTCCCGATTCTTGCGCGCATACATCTCCCGGAGGGCCTCCCGTGCCGGACCCAGATACTTTCGCGGGTCGAACTCCTCCGGTTTTTGGGAAAAGATCTCGCGAATCTTCGCCGTCATGACGAGCCTTCCGTCGGAATCGATATTGATCTTGCAGACAGCCGAACGGGCGGCTTCCCGGAGCTGTTCCTCGGGGATACCCACCGAATCTTTAAGTCTTCCGCCATAGCGGTTGATCGTTTCCACGGCATCCTGTGGGATGGAGGAGGATCCATGCAGCACAATCGGGAAACCCGGGATTCGCCGCTCGATTTCATGAAGGATGTCGAGGCGGATGCGCGTGGATTGGCCCACCTTGAATTTGTACGCCCCGTGGGAGGTTCCGATGGAAATGGCGAGGGAATCAACCCCTGTCCGGGCGAGGAAATCCTCCACCTCTTCAGGGCGCGTGTAGGTATGGCTTTCGGCGGCGACCTCATCCTCTACTCCGGCCAGGACACCCAACTCCCCTTCAACCGTTACCTCGTGAAGATGGGCATAATCGACGACTTTGCGCGTTAGGGCCGTATTTTCTTCGTAGCATAGATGAGAACCGTCGATCATAACGGACGAAAAGCCCGATTCGATACAGGAGACGCAGAGGTCATAAGAGTCGCCATGATCCAGATGGAGCACGATCGGGATCTCGCCTGATCCCTTATCTGCGGCCGCCCGCTTCATCATCTCCACCGCTCCGTGTGCCATATGGCTCAGGAGCGTCCGGTCCGCATAATCCCTTGCCCCCTTCGAAACCTGAATGATGACGGGAGACTGGGTTTCCAGGCAGGCCATAATAATCGCCTGAAGCTGTTCCATATTGTTGAAATTGTAGGCCGGAACGGCAAATCCCCCCTGCACGGCGGCGGCAAACATCACCCGCGTGTTGACCAACCCCAACGATCTGTAATGAATCATCTTCTATCCTCCTCTCCTCACTTGATCAGGGAAACTTCTGAAGCAGCCGGTCCGGGAGGGGCTGTGGTTCTATTTTCAATTTCTTCTCCATCTGTATGGTCTTTTCCAGCCCCTCGGCGTTTGGCTTCTCCGGATCGATGATCTGAGGGGTGATCAGGACGATCAGCTCGGATTTTCCGATACCCTCCTGCTGCTGGCCAAACAGGAGCCCCAGTCCGGGGATACTCCCGAAGCAGGGAATCGCGTTGCGAGTTCCCGTCTTTGTATTCTCTATAAGACCGCCGATGAACATGGTCTGGCCGTTTTTGGCCAGCATAGAGGTGCTGACCGTGGTGGTCTTCTGGTTGGGAACACCCGCCGCATCGAAGGTTACGGAATTGATCTGGGGTTTAACTTCGAGCAGAACATGGCCCGCATTGTCGATATAGGGGGTGATGTCCAGGATGGTGCCCGTCTCCAAAAAAGAGATATTTTCCGTTGTTCCCGTCGGTGTAAAGGTATTGGTCTTGTATCCCTGACGTCCACCGACCTGAACCCGTGACGGCTTGCCATGGAGTGCCAGGATCTTGGGTGTCGAGAGGGTGTTGACCTGCGTTTTGGTCTGGAGGGCCTTGAGAGCGGCGGCAAATTGGTCCCGCGTTACCAGATTGGCCGTAAGTCCCATACCCGCCGCAACGAAGCCTGTGGTGCCGATGGTTAGATCACCAAAGACCTTCTGCCAGTCCACCCCCAGCGACATGTCGTCCGTCAGGCTGACTTGCATGATCCGGGCCTCGATGAGCACTTGGCGTGGCGTCACATCCCAGCTCCGGAGCAGCGTCTCAATCTTGGCGATATTTTCCGGCGTATCCTCTACAATAATCGTTTTGGATGGTTCATGGAGGCGGATCGTACGCATGCCCGGTATGGCCGAGATGATTTCCTGAGTCTTGTCAATGGCGATAAAATTAAGCCGGAAGGCACGGATCTGCAGCCCTCCTGCCTGAAAATCAGCGATCGGCTTGGGCTTATAGACATAGAAGCTTCCCTCCTCTTTGCGGCAGGTAAAGCCGCCGGCCAGGGCGAGAGAACGGATGGCCTCTTCCAGGGTGACCTGATTGAGATGGACGCTAATCTTACCGGTCACTTCGGGAGACATGATTACATTGGCCTCCTGGTCCTGCGCCAGGGCATACAGGGCCTGCCGGATATCGATATCAAGGTAATTGTAACTCCTTCTCTGCAGCGCATCCGGAGGGTGAGGCGCTTTTGCGATACCTCCATTCGGAGCGGACGATGCCCCAGTTTCGGTAGCGGGAGGTGCGGACGACATGGCAATCGCTTTCTCCAAAGGCTCTTTCGCTGCCGCGCCGGCTGCTTTCCCGGCAAACAACGGGATCATGAGACCCAGGACGAGCAAAACGCTTATCCAGCAGCGGCTTGCAGAGCACCGCTTTTCAGACTTGATCATATGCAGTTCCCCCTCCCTGACCACTTTGCTATGAACGTCCAACGATGAATCAGTGTTGCTATCGTATTGAAGCTCTCCGCAGCAAGCTGCGGAGAATCTTCGATCCTTAAGAGGAACAAACGAGTTCGTTTATGCTCGCTTACCCCGCGGCAAGCCGCGGGGAATACGCTCGCGGGCGGATTCAGGGCGACCGTTCCATTGCACCGGTCAGTGTATTGAGCAGTACCTTTCTTCCCTCTCCCGAAAGGACGACCTGGTCCCTGGCAATGGAAACCACCTCGAAACCGGCGATCATTTCCCCCGTTCGCAGAAACTTGCCATTGATGACCGCCAGGGGCCGCTTTCCGCCGATGATCGTTCCCGTAAGTTGCAGCGGCGGCAACGGTTTCAATGGTACAGCAGTAGCTGGGGCGGAGGGGATCCCGGCTGCTTTCTCCATAGCCGTCTTCTTTGGCGCGGCAAAAATATCACGGATCCCAGCCCTCGGCCCTTCGAAAGCCCTTTGTTGCGGCAATTTTGTGGACGGAATGCCCTTCAGGTCGACGCCTGGAACTTCGATCACAGCCTGAATCGGAACACCGCGTTCCGGCTTGTTCGATAACGTTATTTTGCCGTGGAGAAAGCGGAAATACCCCACCGCAACAAAGATGGTCGCTAACCCGATAACAATATAAAGCTTCGTGCGTTCCCGGCTTTCCATGGCTACAAATCCTCAACCTCCCGATCCGGTGGTTTTGCGTTCAAAGGCCAGCAACGTCAGCTCAACCTGGCAATTCCCCCGGGGAGATTCCAAACCGGAAATGGTGATTTTTTCCGGTACCAAAAGCTGATCCATCGTTTCCACGTCATGAAAGAAACGATAAATTTGCACAAAACTACCCTGAAACACCATCCGGATAGGGATCTTCGTGTAGAGCTCTTCGGAAACGGAGGCCTGGGGTTGAAGGATCGCCAGAGTGATCTGCCGCTCCTTCATGCGGGCATGCAGTTTTTTGACCAGGGCGCCCATCTCGATACGCGGCGGAATACGGCGGTAAAGGCCCGCTGCGTCATCCTGTACACGACTGCGCTCTGTCCGGAGGCTCTGCAGATTTCCTTCTGCCTGTTTCAGACCCGCCAATTCCCTGACCATAAGGTCCTTTTCCTGCTGCAATTGCCGCTCCCGGATGAGAATGTTCCCTGCGGTCCAGAGGAGGCCGCCGATGACGGTTACGAGGACAATGGCCAGGCCGGTGCGGTCCAGATAGCGGATCAGTCTGCTCTTCACTGCACCTCCTTTTCGATATCGCATTCAATCTGAAACTGCACCGGAGCAGATCCCGAAAGTTTAGCCTCCGATTCCTGCGCGGATTTCAATACCACTTGCCGGAACGTCGGCTCGCCGGAAAGCCGCTGGATGAATGTCCCCAGGGCTTCATGGGAATGGGAAAATCCCAGCAGACTGAGATGCAACGTGCGGTCCTGGGCGGTATTGAAGGCGAGCTGCTGCAACCAGGTCTGATCATTCATGACATCGGCCAGTTTGGCCAGTACCGATGAGTACGACCGCCGTTGCCCGATCAAGGCGACCAACTGCACCTGTTCCCGGCGGGCAAGGTTCAGTTCCTTCTGCTCCTTCCGGATGTCGCCGCCTATCCTGGTGAGGGCCGTAGTCAGATCTTTTATGGCACCCTGCCGGTTCTGCGCATCCCCATACACCATGCGGTTCGGATATCCGTGGGCGGCCAAAATGAGGGCGGCCAGCACCACCAGGCTGCTGAACCACCATATCAGGTGGCGGATCAGGCGGTGCCGATCCAGTATTTCCTCGGGGATCAGATTGATGTCTCTCAGAGCCATGGCAACTCTCGCATAGCCAGACCCAGAACCGGCGCCGGGGAAATCTCCCCGGACAGAAGGATAGGGCCTTTACTGCCGCCAACGTCCAGATGGGCTTTGAGATCCACCAGATGAACGGGTATCTCCACCTGTTCCTCCAGGTAGCGGTCCAGATGGGAAATCAGACCCGCCAGACCATACAGGTAGACCGTTCCAAAGCCCACATTTTCCCGGACCGAACGTACATAACCAATCGTATTGTGACATTCGTAAGCCAACCCGTTGACGGTAGGTGAAATGATCTGGAAGATGGCCCGGTAAATGTTCCTGGCATCATCATCCAGTCTCATGTCATCGGCCATCTCTTCGGGGATATTTCCCCGTTCCATGTATCCTAAACCATAGGCCGAAAGCAGCTTTACCGCCTCCGGGCCTCCGACCGGCAACGCCAGATTGGTCTCTATCTTCTCCCGCAGCAACTGGACCCCCCAGGAAATTTCCGATATGGAGAGGATTCCCTCACTGCTGATCACGGCCAGCATAATACATGTGCGTCCGAGATGGCAAAGAATGTCGGCCCGCTCCGTGGGGGCAAACAGTCTCTGGTGGAGTCGGATAAGGGAAGCCACATAGAAATCCATGACCTCTGCCGTAAATCCTGCCTGCCGCAGAATGACGAGCCAACGGTCGACGACCTGCCGGCGGGCGGCCACAACGGTGGCATGGAAGGTCCCCTGGTTCTGGAAAAGGGAGGGATAATCGATCATGGCCTCGTCCGGGGGGTAGGAGAGAAATTTCGCGGCCTCACGGAGGATGCCCTCCTCCGGATCTTCCTGAGGGTTGAAGGGAAAATGAACGGGAAAGAACGACAAGTCCTGGAGAGGGAGATTAAAGACGACCCGCCGCCCTTTGAAGAGACCGCAAGAGCGTACTGTCTTCAGGGCATCCACCAGCGCTTCATCTTCGCCGGCATCTGCCCCGAACGCCGCGGGGAGCGGCAGGCTTAACAGTCCTCGCACCCGAGAACCCTGGCGACCCTTCCGGAACTGGGCAGCCGTAAGAAACCCATCGTTCAGGTCAATGGCTATGGGATATGTCGTCGCGAGGTCCCGCATGTCGGTCGTTTAGCCCACCTCTCTTCTAATGTCAATGAATATCAGGAATATCGGATAAACTATATTGGAAGTCCACGCTCAATCCTCATCGCATTTTACGGCCCGGACACCTTCTGTTCCGTCTTCAGAAATAACGTCCGGATCCGGTTGTTTCCGGTATCGCTGATGTAGATGCGGCCACCACCTCTGGTCAGCCCCAGCGCGACGCCGCCCGGGGAGTAGAGCCTTGCCTGTACCGCCGGCTGGTTGTCTCCATTATATCCGCGGATCCCGGTACCGGCCATGGTGCGGATGAAGCCGGTATGAATATTCACCAGCCGCAGGGCATGGTTGCCTGTGTCGGCAATATAGATGTTTCCCACCCCATCCACGGCAACGGCCTGGGGGCTGTTAATCATCGCCGCGTTGGCGGCCAACCCGTCTCCCCAGTAACCGGGAATCCCTGCTCCCGCAACAGTACTGATGTTACCGTCAACCGTAAATTTTCTGATCCGATGATTATTCGTATCGGCAACGTAGATGTTTCCAGATGTGTCAGCGGTAACGCCTGACGGTGAATTGACCCTCTTGACCTTCGCCATCCCCTCCTCGTTGTAAGACCCGATTCCTGTACCGGCCACCGTGTCGATGTTGCCGCCAACCGTAAATATTCTGATCCTGTGGTTATTTGTATCGGCGATAAATATATTTCCCGAGGCATCCACGGAAACCCCCTTGGGGCTGTTGAGCTGCGCCAGCGTGGCCGCATTACCATCGTTCAGAAAGCCGGCCGATCCGGTGCCGGCGACGGTGCTGATGATGCCCGTGGCCGCCGTCACCATGCGAATCTTGTTGTTTCCAGTGTCGGCGATGAAAAGATTCCCGGAGGCGTCAACGGTAACGCCCGACGGTGATTTGAGCCGGGCTGCGATCGCCTGCCCGCCGTCCCCCGTGGAGCCCGAGCTCCCCGTCCCCGCCACAGTGACGAAGGCGTTCGTTACCGTATCCAGCTTCCGGATGCGATGATTATTTTTATCGGCGATATAGAGAAAGAGCTTTTTTTGGGCGGTATCATAGTAGGAAGCCGTCCCGCCAGGGGCGTTCATCCCGCGACCGACCGTCATGGGCAGGGTGGAAATGGTGTTCGTGATGCTCACCTGCCGGAGGCAGGAGTTGTTGGTGTCGGAAATGATCACCTCGCCCGTGCCTTTCACACAGATGCCTGTTGGCCAGTCAATCAGTGCCGTGGTTGCCGTCCCTCCGTCTCCCCCGTACCCTGCTGTTCCCGTCCCGGCAAAGGTTGTGATGATTCCGGTGGCCGCCGTCACTTTTCGGATCCGGTTATTTCCCGCATCAGCAATGAAGATGTTTCCATTGGCATCCACCCAGACCCCATAGGGGGCGTTGAGCATCGCCGCCGTGGCGGCGCCCCCGTCGCCTGCATCACCGTTGGAGGTGCCGGCGACCGTACTGATGATCCCCGTGGCTGCCGTCACTTTTCTGATCCGGTCATTGTCCCGGTCGGCGATGAAGATGTTCAGGGCACTGTCCACAAAAACCGATCGCGGGCCATTGAGCGTTGCCGCTGTGGCGGCGCCTCCGTCACCCAGGGGGTGTGTACCATCGGTTGGATTACCGGTCGTGTTTGCAATGGTGCTGATCATGCCGGTGGCTGCTGTCACCTTTCTGATCCGGTGGTTATCGCTATCGGCAATATAGATATTCCCCGAGGCATCCGCCCAGACTCCTGCGGGGCTGTTGAGCTGTGCCGCCGTGGCAAGACCTCCGTCGCCCGAAGAGCCGGCGACGCCGGAGGTGTTGACAATCGTGCTGATGAAACCTGCCGAAACTTTACGGATGCGGTTGTTGTCGGAATCGGCAAGATAGAGATTCCCGAGTGCATCTGTGCAGACACCGCGCGGGTTATTGAGCTCGGCTTCCGTTGCCGGTCCGCCGTCACCGCTGGAGCCGCTGGTTCCCTTGCCCGCCACCCGGACGATGGCGCCGGTCGAGGCGTCGACCTTCCAGATGGAATGGTTGTCATAATCGGCAAAAAAGATGTTGCCGGCACTGTCAATGTAGACCTGCCTTGGCTTCCTGATCAAAAAAGGCGTGTCGATATTGTACCGGAAGGACTTGTTCACCGTGCGTGTGGCATTGGGCGCCTGGACGGAGATGGTCACGGCATCAGCGTAAGCAGCCAGCGCGGGATAGGTGGCTTGATCAGGACCCGATACCTTCCGGCTGTAGGTTCTGCCGTGATAGTCATAATTCTCTCCCGCCGTGACGCGCCAGGAGGGATCCCCCGTCAGTTTCCAGAAGGATTGTTCGATGACGGCCAGTTGATCAAGGTAGGTTTGCACATCAACGGTCCGGTTGGCGGACATCCTGGCCTGCATGCCCGATTTAAAATTCAGGGACATCGCCGTCACCGCCAGCAGAAGCAGCAGTGAAATCAGGATAACGAGAATGAACCCTTTCTCTTGCCTTGATTTTGCCACTCAATCCACCCATCTGGCCTTGGCGGTCGTCCGCAACGTGACCGCCTTCGTTCCCTGCTGAAACGTCAGCGTAATGGCCACGATGCCCGCGGAGAGGCGCGTGCAGGCAAAGGCCGTGACATACTCGCAGAGGATTGTCTTGGCCTTGAAGTCGCTCGTCGATACGGTTCCGTAGTCCGGCATCTGCTCCATCAGTTTCCAGTTGGCTGCGTCCGTCTTGTCCAGATCGAAGATAATGAACTCCGGCGGATCCCCGCTTTCCTCGTTGACCAGGCCGTTGGCATTGGTATCCGCATCCGGGAGACCGTCGCCGCCTGCAGCGTAGATACGGCTTGCATTGGTGTATTGATCGCCGAGACGCTCGCTTACCGCCAGTATTTCCGTGGGAGCTGTTGTGGGGGGCGTTTGAATCTGGTCGCTCTCCTGGATGAATGAGACCATCCGCTCCAGCGCGTACCGGCCCTGGGGAACGAGGTTCTGGCTCGCCTGCACAGCCGAATAGGTTGAAAGGACCCGGGCCGCCACCTGATCGAGGGTCCCCACGATGATGGCCATGAGGGCGATGGCGATGAGGAGTTCGATGAGCGTAAAGCCTGCTTTTTTCATCGGATTATGCACATCCGCCGCCTGCAACCCCTCCGCTAACGGTTCGCCTTGAGCGTCTGCAGGCGGATCGTCTTGAGGGTAACGGTAAGTTCCACAAGGCTGCCCGATCCACCGCCGGCATCGGCGATGGCAACGACGGGCGCATAGGTCGTACCGAGGTAAACAAAGCTTTCCTTATCCACCTCCGCCTGGCTGCCGAAGAGGGCAACAAGGTTAACCGGATTACCCTGGTTGGCATCGAGGCTCCGGAAATCAAGATCTGCAAGCCGATTCATGGTCCTGCGGGCCTGGCCGTTCATAACCGCCTGCTCCTCCCCCTGACCGGTTGCAAGGAGGGCGGGGGCAAAGGCATTCATCATCGGGACAATCGCGATAGCCAGGATCAGGAGGCTCATGATGATTTCGAAGAGCGTAAATCCCCGCCTGTTGTGCAGGATATTTGAATGCGGGAAACCATTGTTGCGGGAAGGCGTAAACGGGAGAAAACTGGAAAGGCATTTACCCACGAATGCATCCACGCTTCTACACATTAACGCATCCACCCTTCATGACCTTTCTCACTGTACACTGATCCGTCCCGTCGCTCCATCTACCGTGATCGTCCTCTGGCCGCCGCCCAGGGTTAGGGTCACCGTCGTATTCGAGGCGGAGGAGTGGCCATCGGGATAAAAAACGACCTGTGCGCTGGTAAAGGATGCCGCACGGTAGTTTTCCATATCGTCGAAGTCATGCTGGTACCAGTTCTTGTCCAGGGGGTTCAAGACTACGCCGTGGGAGGTTACCGGCGGGTCATCGGAGGTATGGGCGGCGGCATCGGCGGCATACCGGTTGTCGTAGATCTTAAACCAGCGGCCGGTGGCACTCGCCTGAAAACCGAAGGGCCGCCGGTAACGGACCGCCAGATTTGCGGCGTACTGCATCCCGGTAACGAGCTCTGCGGTGGCCTCATTCAATCTGGTTTCCTGGACCACTCCCTGGATATGAGGCATGACGATCATCCCGATAATCCCGAGAATCGCGACCACAATAATACTGTCCAGCAGGGTGAATCCCTGTCTCCTTGTTAAGTGAAACAAAACCCTCGAGGCCGAACAGCCCCCTCTCAATACACGGAATGGTTGGTGCCGCCGCTGGCAAGTCCGTCATTGGCAAAAAAGACGCCCAATTTCGGCAGGTACTTCCAACCCGTTGTTCCATCGGTGGTTCGGGCAGCTGTAATGTCAACCACAGCGAGATCGCTCAAAACAACATTGTCCTTGAAGGGATTATCGGGCAGCTTGTTGTCCTTGATATAGGGGCCCAGGATAAAGGCGCCGGTCTTCGTCGCTGAGACTTTTCCCGTGGTATCGGTGAATTGCTGCAACTGGGCATTCATGGCCGTTGTTGCTTCAGCCGCTGATGATGTTGCCGTTGTACCATCCGTTTCCTTCACCAGACCCGGATAGACGTTGTTGTGCTGGGTATAATAAATCTCAATAGCGCTTCGGATCCCCCCCAAGTTCGTCTTCAGGGTGCTTACCTTGGCGTCATCCTGGGAGACGGTGATTTGGGGGATGATGACCATGGCCAGGATTCCCAGGATGATGATCACGATCAGCATCTCGATCAGCGTAAATCCTTCGCGGTTTTTTACCCTGCGGACGATCTTCTGACAACGTGTGTTCATTTGATTTATCCTCCCTGTTATTTATGTTCGATCAGCCGACAAAGGGCGAAGCGACACCTGTGTATCATTATCGGCAAAAATCGCAGGAACTTTAGGATATGGTCGATACCTTATTGAGCCGTTCCGGCGATGCGGAATATCGGCAGGATCACGGAGGAGACAAGCAGTCCCACCACCGTACCGATAATAACCAAGGCCGCCGGTTCCACCAATGAGCTGATGATCCTCAAATCACTCTGGATTTCCGTATCATAAAATTCCGCCAGGCGCAACATTACTTTTGACAACTTACCCGCCTCTTCGCCGGTTGCCACCATCTGTTTGACCGTCTCCATGACATAGGGATTGCGGGCGAAAATACGAGCGAGCGTCCCACCTTCGCGGACATGTTCCCGAATCTGATCCACAAAGGCTGCGAAGTGCCTGTTGGTAAAGGTGGTCCGGGTAATATCGAGGGCCTCGATCAACGGTACATGACTTTCCATCAGGTTGCCGAGCGTCCGCAGCAACTGGCACGTGAGGATTTTATTGAACGTCGGGGCGACAAGCGGTGTGCTGACGAGGAAGCGGTCTTTCAATGCCTGACCGGGTGGACTCCGAAAAAAGGCCGCAACGAGAAAAGTCAATGCGCCGGCGCCGGATAAATAGGCCCACCAGTAGCCCCGGAGTGAGGTGCTCAGGGCCATCAATACCCGTGTTGTAGGGGGGAGAAGTCTCTCCTTTCCTTCAAAAAGCACCATGAACTTGGGGAGGATTCCGACGAGGACGAAGATCACCACTCCCACGGCCATCACGCAGAGGATAACGGGATAGGTCAGGGTGGCGCGCAGTTGCGTGATCAGTGCCTGTCGCCGTTCGATCATGACCACGATGCTGTCCAGGCTGTTTTTCAGAAAGCCCCCCGCTTCCCCCGCTTTGACGAGACTGACGTAGACCCGGTTGAAGATTTGGGGATAGCGCAGCATGGCATCGGAAAGCTGCCGCCCCTCCTGGAGATCCTTGAGCATGGCCAGGAGAATTTCTTTGAAAGCAGGATTCCGGCTTTGGTCTGCCAAGGCCTGCAGGCCGCCGGTGAGAGACGATCCGATCTCCAGCATCAGCGAGAGTTGGGAGAAGAAAAAGACCTGCTCCGATGATTTGACCGCCCGGCGCCGGGGAAGCTTGAACCGGAAGGGGGCAGCCTCCGGTTTTCCGGCATCCGTCACGGTCTGTGGTCGGCGTCTGCTTATGGCCATAGGTCGCGTCTCACAAAAATACCGGTTTCGTATTGAAGCTCTCCGCAGCAAGCTGCGGAGAATCTTCGATCCTTAAGAGGAATAAACCATTCCGTTTTTGCTCGCTTACCCCGCGGCAAGCCGCGGGGTAAGCGCTCGCGGGCGGATTCACGCATGCGCCCACTCACTCACTTTCCAGCGTCGTGGCCCGCGTAATCTCCTCAATGGTGGTCAGACCCTCAAGAACCTTCGCCATACCCGCATCCCTGAGTGTCCGGTGCCCCTGTGCCCGCAGATGACGCTGCAGAACGTCAATGGTCGGGTTGGTCAGGATCAGGGCGCGCAGGCTGTCGTCCATTTCCAGGATCTCGTGGATGGCGGTCCGTCCCTTGAAGCCTGAATCCAAACAGACGGAACATCCGCGTCCCTTGACGAGTGAAACCGTCTTGGATTCATCCAGGCCCAGATCCATAAGGACGTTTCTCGGCGCATAGTAGGTCGTCTTGCAGGCGGAACAGACCGTCCGCACAAGGCGCTGTGCCAGAGGCGCGAGCAGGGCGGACGAGATCAGGTAGGGCTCGATCCCCATTTCCAGCAGGCGGGTGATGGCGCTGGCACTGTCGTTGGTATGCAGGGTGGACAGGACCAAATGTCCCGTCAGTGAGGCCTGGATCGCGATCTCCGCCGTTTCCCGGTCCCGGATCTCACCCACCATGACGATATCCGGGTCCTGCCGCAGTGCATGTTTCAGGAACCGGGCAAAGTTCAGGCCGATGGATTCCTTGACCTGATTCTGATTGATGCCTTTGAGCTGGTATTCCACGGGATCTTCGATCGTGATAATGTTCTTTTCCGGGACATTGAGCATGGTAATGGCCGAGTACAAGGTCGTGGTCTTCCCGCTGCCCGTTGGACCGCAGACAAGAATGAGTCCATAGGGCCGCTTCAGCAAGATCTTAAACAGGGTAAGAACATCGGGATGGAAACCCAACTGATTGAGGTCCAGGATCGATTGGCGCTGATCAAGAATCCGGAGCACGATCTTCTCGCCGTGGATGGTGGGCATGGAAGAAAAGCGGAGATCCACGATACCGCCATCCACCTGGACCTGTATTCGACCATCCTGGGGAATCCGGCGTTCGGCAATATCCAGATTGGCCATAACCTTCAGCCGGGAAACGATCGCCGGGTGCATTTCGATCGGGGGCGACATCAATTCGTAAAGAAGTCCGTCGACCCGGGCACGGACCCGGAAAGCGTCGGCCTGGGGCTCGAGATGGATGTCGCTGGCCCGTTCCCGGATTGCCTTGAGCAGGATAATATTGGCAAGGTTTATCACCGGGCTGCCCTCAGCCATCTCGGCAATTTCACTGATGGCTTTTTCCTTACCGGCCTGCATGACCTCAATGCCCATTGTGTCAAGGTTGGACATGACCTCGGCCATGTCCAACTCTCCCCGGTAACTTTCATTCATGATGTCGAGGATGTCGTCGGTCCGGCAAACAACGGGCTGAATCTCCATGTTGGTGATCCGGGACACCTCTTTAAAAATAAAAGGCGTATAGGGATCAGCCGTGGCCAGGGTCAGTTTGCCGTTCACACAGAACATGGGAATTACCTTATACTGGAGGGCCTTATCCTTGGGGAGCATGTGCACGATTCGGGGATCAACCATTCCCTTGCGGAGCCAGACGTGAGGGATGCCGAGCTGGTCTCCGAGGATCTGATTCAGCTCCTCCCGGGTCAGGATCTCATGCTCAACAAGAACCTGCCCGAGCGGCTTCCCACTCTGTTTCTGAAGGTGAAGCAGACCGATAAGTTTTTCGGGGCTGATCCGTCCTTTATTGACCAGGATTTCGCCGAGTTTCTTACGCACCGGAACGCGATACCCTTTCATGAAGGCTCCTTGATGGCTTCCTGTACGCTTGGATAAACATTAAATTGGTTGATCAATCGGGTAACAATCATGATGTCCCGGCAGAGCTGATTCAGGGCGACAAACTTCACCAAACCTCCCCGTTCTTTGACGGCATCCTGCAGCCGTAACAGCATTTCCAGCGCGGCGCTGTCCAGGTAGCTGACCTCCTTGCATTCCAGGATGATGGCAAGGTTACTCTTCCCGATTGCGCCCATGACGGAGGTTTCGAGTTCCTTGCAGTTCTGATGATTGATCGGCTCCTTCAGGGTGATAACGGTATGGTGGCCCAATTGCATGATCGAGGTCTTCACTGGTGTCCCTCCCCCATTCCTTCCTCTTCCCGAAAGCCTTCTTCATTGGCGATGATCTCGGTAAATATCTCAACGATGCGCGCATCGAGCTGGCTGCCGGCCACGGATTTCAGGATTTCCAAGGCCTTCTGGACAGAGCTTCCCTTCCGGTACGCCCGGCTCGAATTGATGGCGTCAAAGGTGTCCGGAACGGCGATGATACGTCCCAAAAGCGGGATCTCCTCCCCCTTGAGCCCATCGGGGTACCCCTTCCCATCATAACGTTCGTGGTGATGCAAAATGCCAGGCAGTGCACCCGTCAGGGGCGTCAGGGGCTTCAGGATGGAATGTCCCTTGGTCGGATGGCTTTTGATTTGTTCATATTCATCCTCTGTCAGGGCGCCCGGCTTATTCAGAATCGTCTCGGCAACGCCGATCTTCCCCACGTCATGGAGCATGGCCGCCCATTGCAGGTTGGTCTTCTGCTCTTTATCGAGCGCCATCTTTTCCGCCAGAAGCATGCTGTAACGGCCGACTCGCTCCGAATGGCCGCGGGTGTATGTGTCTTTGGCCTCGATGGCCTGGACCAGGGACTTCACCATGTCGACGATGAAACGTTCCAGCTCATTGTAGAGATCTGTGTTGGTAATGACGACATTTACCTGCTCGGCAATGGAAATGATGAGGCGCAGTTCGCTGCGTCGGAAAATATGATTCACATTGAAGGAAACGACGCCAATCCAACCATAGAATTTTTTACCGTCCTGAATCGTGACCAGGAGCGCCCGGTACGGGTCTGCGTGCAGTTCCCGGTAGCCGGGAGCCAACTGGGAATCATTGACGATAACGTAATGCTCTTTCAACGACGGCGAATCCGCAGGAACCACTGCGATCAGACGTTTGGCAAAGTCGGCGCTATCGGCCATCCGGTTGAAGAGTGGCTTGAGCTTCATAATCATTTGCTTGTCCCTGTCTAAGGTTACGAAGACCAGATCGGCGTGCAAGGCGTCAAGAATTTCACCGATGAGATCATCGAGCACATGAACAGAAAATTGCATGGTCTTGATCAAGCTGGAAAGACGACCATAGAGATGGATGTCCTCGTAGCTCTGGCTTAGTTCCGTGGTGATTTTATCCAATTCGGTACTGGTGGTCCACCCGCCGCCCAGAACCTCCGTCAGGCGCAGGAGAAATGGCTCAATCGCCACGGTGTCCGAGGACGTCCTGTTCGGGATACCATTGTTCCAGGCGAGGAGCGCTCCTATCGGCACCCCCTCGTTCCGGAGGGGCGCGCCGGCAAGATACCTCTCCATTCCCGGATGCACCTGGAATCTATTCTCTGTCAGGATGGTAGAAACGAGGGTCTCCCGTTCGCCGGCCGGGGCGCCGCCGGGGGCAGTGGAAAATACCGGGTTCCTGCCATCCCAGACCTCGAATTGCCACTGGCTGATATCCGAGAGACTCTTCAGGAAATCCTGATACTGGACGATATCCATCATTTCTTCACACCGAAATACTGATCGATACACTCCAGGATGGAGCTTGGACTGAATGGTTTCTCCATAAATACTGTGTCTTGCATCGCTGTTATCCACTGCTCCTCATCGGGGATAATCCTTGCCGTCATGATAATCGTCAGAAAGGTTCGCTCGCGTTTCAGGTGATTGGTCGCCAGGCAAAGTTGCTTGCCGTCCATCCTGGGCATGTTGATGTCCGTGACCACGGCATCGGGCTTCTCGCGTTCGATGACCTGAAGGGCAGCCTTGCCATCATCTGCCAAAAACACCTCATAACCGCCGTTTTTTAATTTCAATTCCAGAACCCGGCGGATAGCGGCCTCATCATCAACGACCAGAATTCTCTTACGTTTGTCCAAGGTAATGCTCTTCCTTCGGGATCCGGATGGTCACGTGGGTGCCGACGCCCAACTCGCTCTGCATATCGATATCCCCCCCATGCAGACGGACGATTTCGGCAGTGATTGCGAGCCCCAGACCGCTGCCCATCTGGGCAGTGATCTCCTTGTTGCCGGAACGATAAAATTTTTCGAATACGTGGGGGAGATCCTCCTTGGCGATACCGTATCCCGTGTCGATTACCTCAAAGGTTGCCGCTTCGTCCTGATCGGAAATGGCAAAGGTGATCTTGCCATGTTCCGGGGTGTATTTCAAGGCATTGCCGAGAATGTTGATGACGGCACCCTGGAGCAATTCCTTGTCGGCAAGCAGCGATGGAAAGTTGTCGGGCATACGTTTTTCGATCGTCAGGTGCTTGTCCTTGGCGGTGGCCTCAATGGCCGCCAGACAGCCTTCGAGGAACCAGTCCGTCCTCACCAGACTCTTATTGATGGTCAGGTTTCCCATCTCTATTTTCGAAATGTTCAGCAGGGTATGGATGAGACGGGACAGGCGGCTGGTTTCGGCATTGATGGTGTTATAGAATTCCCGCTGCATCTCCCGGTCGGTCACTTCGCCGTCCATAAGCATCTCGCTGTAGGACTTGATATTGGTCAGAGGCGTAAGCAGTTCATGGGCCACATGGGCAATGAACTGCTGTTGAGACTCCTCGGCCATCTTGGCGGCGGTAATGTTGCGGATGGTGATCATTTTACCGGTCAGTTCCTGCCCGCTGTCGGTCAGGTAGTTGAGGACAATCTGAAATCGTTCTCCAGGCGACAGTTCGGGAAGGGTCATTTCAATGGGCTTCAGGGCTTTCGTCCGCAGGATATTGTCCTGTTGGGCGGCATATGAAAGGATTTCCGGATTCTCGATAACAGTGGCAAGGGGACGGTCGATGACATCTTCTCTCTTCTTGCGGATCAGATTGAGCATGTACTGGTTGATGTAGACGACGTTTTCCTGGGCATCCATGACAATAATGCCGAAAAAAATAGCATCGAGGATACTGGAGATATGTCTCCTATCGAAGGTAGCCACACCAAGGCGGGAGACGAGGGATAGATTCTCTTCTTTGATTCGCTGAATCTGATTGTGGAATTTTTGGACTGACTTTTCCATGCCACTGATGACCGTCTGCAAATCGCTGTCACCAGCCTCTCTCGGGGAAGCGGCGGTCAGATTTTGATCTTCCGGGAAACTCTTATTGATGTTCCTGAGTGGCTTCAACCGACGGAGAATGCCGTAATATCCGAGAATAAGAGCCGCAATGACGAAATATGCCATCAGGGCAACAAGGGTAATCCGCTCTCGGGAAAAGAGGGACAAGGGAGGGGGTTGCAGTCCGAGCCGGATCGTTCCCGCTTTCCTGCCGTTTTCGAAGATCTGCTTGGAGAACTCATATACACCGGTGTCCATGCCGAGCAGCTTGTATTGCTGTGTTGTCAGCGCCGGATTGGTGAGAGCGGTAGTCATAACCAGCGGCGGGATCCGAGATGAGATGTCGCCGGAGGCCATGGAAAAAATATCTTTCCCTTGCAGGTCATGTACGAAGAGGTAAAGGAATCCCTCTCCCGATATATTTTCGCTGATGGTCCGCATCATTAATTCTTGGTGATCCCGTTTGAAATCCTGGATGTGATAGAGCGACATGAGACTGACCATGTAGGCGCCTTTGTCCTGGAAGGCATTTTTTTTGCTCCTTGCCTCATACCGGACCAGAAAACTGGCCATGATAAGCATGCCCACAAGCAGGAGAAAGACCAACGCCGACAGCGTACGCGGAATTTTCATACCAACCTAACCCAAGTCCTTTCCGGGAGTATAATATGCACCACTCCCCATTGTCGGTAATCTCATTGTATACCATTTTAAAACCGCTTTTCCGGTATGCCTTCGAGCATTTGTCGGACTCGATAATTTGTGGGATGGTGTCATCTGCAGTCTTCTATGTGCCTTGCAGGAAAAATAGTATATCAATTCATGTCTAGTTCATGTCTAATGGCGACACCAAATTTTTCCAACGTATAGGGCTTCTTTATATATTGCCCCGCACCCAATTCCAAACACTCGGTTATATTTTTCGTTTCAGAATAGCCGCTGATAATGATTGCCTTTTGATGAGGACGCAATTCAAGGATTCGCCGGTACGTTTCAAGGCCATCAATACCGGGATCCATAATCATGTCTATGACCACCAAATCAACCTCATTATTCTTAATATATTCAAAAGCATCTTCTCCGCTGGAAACAGTCGATACAGAATAACCTAATTTCGTCAGGATCATATTGGCTATATCCAACTGTTCCTGCACATCATCGACAATCAGTATCGACTCTCCATTTCCTTTATACTCTTCAATAGGGACTGCCGATCTAATTTTTATCACTTCCCGTCTTGTCACAGGAAAGTAGAGAACGAAGGTTGTTCCTCTTCCTACAGTGCTTTGTATGTCAATATATCCCTTATAATCTTTCAGTGTTGCCCAGACAACTGACATTCCTAATCCTGTTCCACTTCTCCCCATCACCTTCTTTGTATAAAACGGATCAAATATTTTTTTAACCTCATCGGAAGAAATGCCGACACCGGTATCGGAAACCGTAAACAAAACATAATCGCCTTCTTCGATCCTTTCATAAGCACTGATTGGCTTGTCCACATATCTGTTTTGCGTGGAGATAATGATCTTTCCCCCGTCGGGCATGGCTTCGGCTGCATTGGATACCAGATTCATCACAGACTTGGACAGATGGACCGGAGAGCCGACGATGTTCAACAGATCTTCTTGAAAGTTGCTTTCAATATGAACATTCGGATGAAACGATTTTAGTTTTTTACATTCAGGACTGTTTAAATATTCGGATACTATCGTGTTTAAGTTGAGTACTTCATTGTTAATGACCCCTCTTCTCGCCATGGTCAACAAATCCTGTACCACGGCTGCAGCCTTTTTCCCTGACTCTTCTATGGCCAATACAATTTGTCTTAAGGGGCTCTCCTCGGGAATCTGAAGCAACAAGAGCTCCGGATAACCCACGAGACCTGCCAAAATATTATTGAGATCATGGGCTACCCCTCCCGCGAGGAGTCCAATGGCTTCCATTTTTTCAGCTTGCTGAAGCTTTTCAGTGGTGCGCTTCAAATCATCCGTGCGCTCTTGCACCAATGCTTCAAGGTGGTTTTGGTAGTCCTGGAGTGTCTTCTCGGTATGTACCTGATCGGTGATATCACTGGTTAAAAGGATAATGGTATCAGGGTCGCCCTGGAAAGGAAGATTTTTTACGGATAATATCTTCGTTTCGAGTTGCATGGGGACCTTCCAGTGAATAGTAGCACTATCGTTAGAACCGGACTTCATCACTGATTCTACTTTTGATCTTTCGGACTCATCAAATAAGTCCGGTGGAGAGGCTGCCAATAGTTGTTCCTGAGGTATACCCAGAATTGCGACAGCGGCTGGATTAGCATAAACGATCTGTCCGCAGTAAATCTCAATGATCCCTTCAGAGATACTGTCCAACATGGTTTGCAGATGACTATTTTTCTGCAAAAGCTCTATCGTCATCTGTCGCGGATGTGCCGTATCAACACCCATAATTTCATGAATTTGTTTCTCATGATGGGGCAATTCCGTATCGGCTATGGCAGAGAAGAAATATTGGGTTGTTTCTCGAAAAGTCCCTTTTGCAATTAATGCGTTGGCGCCTAATTTGGGTAGATCAAGCTGCAATTCGGTTGCTGCAGCAGACATCACAACCAGATACGTATTTTTTAAATGTTTCATCTCGCGGATCATGCGACAAAGCTTATCACCATTGAAATTCGGAAGGAAATAATCAATGAAAATTATATCCGGAGTGTAGTCCTTCAATGCATTCACCGCCTGAATACCGGATATGGCGGTCATAACCTCAAGCCCTGCCTCTCGCAACTTATTTTCGACGTACATAACCAGATGGTGATTATCATCTACAATAAATATTTTTTTCATCTGATCAATCTCTCGTTACGATAATAACTTGCATTATTATCTTTTGAGAATACGTAAAGGAGTCTTGTATGTCAAGACGATTTTAGGGATCAGAGAGATTAAAGGATATTGATTTTTCCTGTTTATCTGGATATAAATGACCGTTAAAGAATCTAAGGACGGATACGGCGCAGCCGCGGGGGAGAGAGACCGCTTTTTCTCCTCTCTGATGCGGCTGGAATTTTATCGGGGACAACGTGAAACATATTTATATCATTTACTTTATTTTCCTTCTGCTGCTGCCGGGACGGCTCTGCGCCGACGACTTTACGGCCAGGTATTACGACCTCCGGGAGATGGAAATCCGGCAGTTCGCCGCCGACCTTTTTATCGCCGGTGAATACTTTCGGGCCATCACCGAGGCAAGACGCTATATCTCCCTCTTCCCCGGAGGACAGCGGGCAGAAGAGATGGCCCGCCGGATCGGCGACGCCTATCTGATGTCCCACGAGTGGGCTGAGGCGATCATCTCCTACGACGATTTTCTGATGAAATTTCCCTCATCGCCGCAAGCCGGCGCAGTGATCTTCTACAAGGCGATCGCTCTGCTCAAACAGGGAAATGCCGCGGAGGCCGAGCGGCTCTTCCAACTCGTCCTGAGCAGTGCCGATCTTCAGAAGAAGGGCGAGGCCGCCCGCTGGGAGATCCTCCTTCTCATCCGCCAGAACAGGTTCAACGAGGGGGAAAGGCGCATGAAGGATCAGATGGTCAGCCCGGAGATCGAAAAAGAGGCCAACATAATCGAAGAGATGATCAAAGAAAAGAAAAGCACCCGCTACAAGTCGCCGAAGACTGCCGGCGTGCTTTCGGCCCTCCTCCCCGGGAGCGGCCAGATCTACAACGAACGGTACCAGGATGGCATCTACTCTTTTCTGCTGAATGCCTTTTTTATTCTCGGCGCTTACAAGGCATACGACCAGGGAAACTACGCCCTGGGGGGCCTCCTCACCCTCTTCGAGATCGGCTGGTACACGGGTGGCATCTACGGCGCGGTGGGTGGTGCCCACAAGTACAACCATAAAATCGACGAGGACCACTTCCGGAACGGCGTTCGGAGGATGAATCTCCAGGAGAGCGAGATCGGTCGGCCCGGCGGCATCTCCATCCTGTTCACCTATCCTTTCTGAGGCAGGCACACCAACATGAAACACAAACCTTTCCAAAACGAGGACGCCTTGCCCCATTCGGTACGATACACCTGGGGGGAGAATCGGCAGCGGGCAGCGGTTCTCGGTGCGATCATGTTCTTTACCCTCCTCTGGCCACAGACCTCCTCCGCAGAAAACCCCCTCCTCCGGGGACCCCGAAAAGCGGTCCGGTCAAATGCGGAAGTTCGGGAACCGGCGGACGGAACACAGGAGTTCCTGGAAAAGATCGCCACTGCCCCGATCCTATTCTATCAGCGTTTTCTCAACCCCCACTTGGGACGGCGCTGCGCCTATCATCCCTCCTGTTCCAATTATTCCCTGCTGGCGATCAGGAAACATGGCGCCCTGGTGGGATCGGTAATGACCTTCGACCGGCTTCAACACGAAGCCGACGAGGCCGGATACTCCCCCATGATTCTGACGGGACGACAAATAAAGTTCTATGACCCTCTGGAAAATAATGATTATTGGTGGCATATGACGGATAAATCCGCGATGGAGAAATCATCACGGGCATTCGGAACAAAAAATACTTGGAGTATACTGGAGGAAGAAGATGACCGTTAAGATGTATACATTGAGCACATGCGGCCACTGCAAGGCGGCGAAGCAATTCTTGGGAAACCATGGCGTTGCCCATGAATTTACCGATGTGGACCTTCTGGCCGGCGATGCGAGAAAATCCACCTTGGATGAGGTCCGGAAATACAATCCGGGATGCAGTTTCCCGACCATTCTGGTTGGGGATACGGTCATCATCGGCTTCAATGAGCAGGCGCTCCGGGAGGCCCTCGGATTATGACCGCGGAGCAGCTTTACGAGATGCTCCGGAAGGTCCAGGAGCCGAAGGGCTATTTCTTCAACCGGGATCGCGGAAAGGTCGTCGACCTTCTGGATGGCCTCCTCACCAACCATAAACGCTACGGATACATGAGTTGCCCCTGCCGTCTGGCCTCCGGGAATCGCGACTGGGACCGGGACATCGTGTGCCCCTGCGCCTATCGCGACGATGACATCCGGGAATACGGGCGCTGCTACTGAAGTCTCTATGTGTCGTCCTCGTGGAACGAGGGCGGGACGGAAGGCGTCTGCATACCGGAGCGAAGACCGGCGGAGAAGATTCGTTTTTAAAGGACATTGAATATTATGCTGAACTGGGATTTTCCCTACCCCTCTCAGAGGATGCCGGTTTTCGCCCGGAATGTTGTGGCCACCTCACAGCCGCTCGCGGCCCAGGCAGGTCTTCGAATGCTCCTTCGCGGCGGAAATGCAGTGGATGCGGCCCTGGCCGCCGCCATTACCCTGACCGTCGTCGAACCGACAAGCAATGGGATCGGCAGCGATGCCTTCGCCATGGTCTGGGACGGAAAGGAACTTTTCGGACTGAACGGATCAGGCCGTTCGCCCCAGGCCTGGTCTGCAAACCGCTTCACTGGACGATCAAGGATGCCTCAGCTTGGCTGGGATGCGGTGACCGTCCCCGGCGCGGTGGATCTCTGGTCTACCCTCTCCCGGAGATTCGGCAGGCTGCCCTTCCCCGACCTCTTCGAGCCCGCCATTGATTACGCGCAGCACGGTTTCATCGTTGCGCCCGTCACGGCGGGAAAATGGTCGCATACCCCGGAGCTTTATCGCGATTTTCCAGATTTCGCGGCAACCTTCCTCCCCGGCGGCCGCGCACCGCTTCCGGGAGAGCTGTTTCGGCCACCGGGATTTGCGCAAACCCTGAAATTGCTGGCAGAGACCCATGGCGAATCTCTTTACCGCGGAGAACTGGCGAAGAGGATCGTCTCCTTTTCCCGGGAAACCGGCGGTTGCTTCTCCGAGCAGGATCTGGCCGGACATCATACGGAATGGGTGACGCCGTTGTCTCAGACCTGGAACGGCATCGCGCTGCATGAACTGCCGCCGAACGGCCAGGGGCTGACCGTTCTGATCGCCCTGGGAATCCTGAAACGCCTTGCCGTCGAACAATTTCCGATCGATTCGCCGGATTGCCTTCATCTCCAGATCGAGGCGATGAAAAAGGCTTTTGATGTGTCGCTACGACAGATCGCAGACCCTGCCTGGATGACGATGGCGCCTTCCAAGCTTCTGACCGATGATTTTTTGAAGGAATGCGCCGACGCCATCCGGATGGACCGTGCCGCCTCCCCCGGGGCAACGATTCCACAGGACGGCGGAACGGTTTATCTGACCACCGCTGATGAACAGGGGATGATGGTCTCTTTCATCCAGTCCAATTACAAGGGTTTTGGTTCGGGAATCGTCATCCCGGACAGCGGGATCAGTCTCCAGAACCGGGGCGCGGGATTCACGCTGGAAGAGGGTCACCCGAACCGTGCCGAGGGGGGGAAACGGCCCTATCACACCATCATTCCCGGGTTTGTGATGAAGAACGGGAAGCCCCTGATGAGCTTCGGGGTCATGGGCGCCCATATGCAGGCCCAGGGCCACATCCAGATGATGGTCCGGATCTTTGCCGGCCATCAGAATCCCCAGGCCGCGGCGGACGCCCCCCGCTGGTATGTTGCCGAGGATTCCCGCCTCTCCCTGGAAGCGGGCTTCGGTGCCGAAATCCGGGAGGAACTGAAAAAGCGGGGGCATATCCTGACGGCGGACATCCCGACCGCCGTCTTTGGCGGGGCTCAGATCATCTACCGCCTGTCCGACGGCTATTGCGCTGCGTCTGATCCGAGAAAAGACGGACAGGCCGTCGGCTACTGATCATCCTGGGTTGATGGTGCGTGAACCGGCCGGGGCCTTGTCCGGGATTCATATCCGGATGAGGGGAGATTGTTTTTGATTGACAAACATAAAGGGAATTCTTATCTTACCGGAAACGATGTTTTCAAAGGAGACGGACGCCTTGAATAATCTTTATAAATGCAGGAAAAAAGGTTCTTCGATCACGGAAATCTGCCTGGATGCCACCTGCGAGTGGCGGCTGAAGAATGAAACCTTTTTTAACTGTACCTGGGTCGCATGCAATTTCGGACCCTTCACACTGGAAGAGGTCGGCGAAATGATGGGCGTCACCCGTGAGCGAATCAGGCAGATCGAAGCAAAGGCCCTGAAAAAGTTGCAGCACAAGAAGAGAAGAGATCAGCTCCGTGATTTTGCATCACCGAACAGTGAATGGGATATGATTTGAGGTGCATCCCGCGGAGTGATCCGCAAGTGCAATGAATCAGACGGTTCCGTTTACTGTTTTTTGCGATTCTTCAGGGATTCCATAAATTCGGCCATGTGCTCCTTTCTTTCCTCTCTGGAAAAAAGGAGCGCCTCCACGTCCATTTCAAAATCCAGTGCCGAGCTCTTGTCCAGACGGGAGACGATGTCTGAGATCCGCTTGACGGCTTCGATGGCTTCGGGCGACCGCTTGGCCAGTTCCCGCGCCATCGACTCTGCATCCGCCATCAGCTTTTCCGGCGGCGCCACCTTGTTCACAAGACCGATCCGCAGGGCCTCCCTGGCACCGATCGGCTCCCCCAGCATGGTGATTTCCTTTGCCTTGGACATGCCGATGATCTGCCGGAGCGGATTGAAAAGCGGATTGATTCCAAACCTCAGTTCGGGATGGCCGAAGATCGCGCTCTCCGAGGCAATGATCAGATCGCAGACGGTTGCAAGATTGAAGCCGCCGCCAAGCGCAATTCCGCCTACAACCGCAATGACAGGCTTTCTGCAGCAATAAATTTTCTTGAGAAAACGGGTGATGGAAAAGAAGTAATCGGTGATTTCCGTATCGGGAATTCCGGACATCTCCTTGAGATCCATCCCGGCCGAGAAGAAATAATCTCCTCCGGTCAGAATGATCACGCGAACCCCCTGATCTTCTTCCAGGCGGGTAAAACAATCCTCCAATTCCGTTCGCATTTCGCGGGTAAGGGCGTTCATCTCACCGGGACGATGCAGGGTCACAATGGCATAACCGGTTTTATTTTCGAGAAGAATCGTTCGAAACGTCATGGCCCAACCTTATGAACCTCTGATCCGTTTCCCGGGATCATGCCTGCCTGACCGGGTCCATACCGCTATTGCAGCAAATACTGCGCACCCCTTGACTCTACCGCGTTTCTTCTGATTTCCTCCGATACGGCAGAGGTCATATTTTCGATCATATACCGCCAGAAGGTCGTCTTTTTCTTCATTCCGTAGACGATTTCAGGTTTTCCCTTCACACCGGACAATCGGCCTGCCAGAAGTACGGCATCCTGAAGACCTCCGAGGTCATCCACCAAACCCAACTCCTTGGCCTGCCTGCCGGTGAAAATCCTTCCGTCGGACAGTGCGATAATCTTGGTCAGCGGAATTCTGCGGTTTTCGGAAACGGTTCTGGTGAACTGATCGTAGATGTCGTCGACGATTCCCTGAATCAGGGACCGCTCTTCCGTCGTCATGGTGCGGACGGGAGAACCGATATCCTTGAATTTTCCGCTCTTGATGACGGATGAGCGGACACCCACTTTCTTCAGAAGCTCTTCGACATTGGCATAATGCATGACGGCTGAGATGCTGCCGGTAATGGTTCCGGGATTGGCAACAATCCGTTCTGCGGCAACGGCAATCAGGTACCCGCCGGACGCCGCGACGGATCCCATGGAGACCACAACCTTCTTCTTTTTACGAAGCTCCCGGACGGCCTGGTAAATCTCCTGAGAGGGCGCCACGCCGCCGCCCGGTGTTTCGATCCTCAGTACGACCGCCCGGATGCTGCTGTTATCCGCAAATTCGTTGATTTCCGCTACAATCTCTTTGGAATCAGAGATAATCCCTTCGATCGGGATCACACCGACCTTTTCGCCGGTGTTAAATGCACCTTCTTCTTCCCGGAACAGTCCCAAACCGTAAACGGCCGCAAAGAAGACCACCCCGATCACAACCAAAAGGCACAAGCCTGCAATTACCGGGTGTCTTCTCATATTACGGTCTCGGGGAAATATCGATAACGATTCCGTCAGCCTTCCGTATCCACAATCTTGATATCGGCAAGAGCTTTGCTGAGGCTTGACCCTATATTCTCCCGGTTGTTGATATACTGATTGACGGAGTGCCCTTCCGTACCCGTTTCGTAATCCTTGATGCTGAGACGGATCTTTCGGCTCTTCGGATCGACGTTTTTGACGATGGCGGATACGGAATCGCCCACGGCAAACAATTCTGAGGAAGATTTGACACGCCGTGCACTCAATTCGGAGATATGAACAAGACCCTCTATCCCCTCTTCAATTTCGACAAAGATCCCGAAATCGGTCATATTGGTTACTTTCCCGGAAACGATCGAGCCGGCCGGATACCGCACGCTCAATTCCTCCCACGGGTTCTTTTCAATCTGTTTGAGCCCCAGCGAAAACTTTTCATGTTCGACGTCGATGTTCAGAACCATGGCCTCGATTTCCTGACCCTTCTTGAACATCTCGGAAGGATGCTTCACCCGCTGCTTCCAGGAAATGTCCGACATGTGGATCAGACCGTCAATCCCCTCTTCCACACCCACAAAGATCCCGAAATTGGTGATGTTTCGAATGACACCCTTGATGACGCTTCCCTCGGGATATTTCAACTTCAGCGTCTCCCAGGGATTCGCGGTCGTCTGTTTCAGCCCGAGCGATATGCGCTTCGTTTCGGTATTGATATCCAGAATCATGACCTGAATATGCTGTCCGATCGACAGGACCTTGGAAGGGTGCTTGATTTCCCGCGTCCAGAACATCTCCGACACATGGATCAGCCCCTCCACCCCGGTCTCAAGTTCCACAAAGACGCCGTAGTCGGTCAGATTGACAACCCGACCTTCGAGGACGGAATGGATGGGGTATTTGTCCTTGATCGTTTCCCAGGGATTCAGCGCCAACTGTTTCAGGCCCAGGGCTACCCGTTCCTTCTCCCGGTCGAATGAAAGCACCTTGACCCGGATCTTTTCCCCCTTGGAGAAATGGTCGGAAGGCCTTGTGATCCTTCCCCAGGAGATATCGGTCACATGAAGCAGTCCATCTATTCCGCCCAGATCGATGAATAGACCGTAATCGGTAATATTCTTGATCACACCTTCGACGATTTTCCCCTCTTCGATATTCTGCAGCGTATCGAATTTTTCGGCCTCTCGCTCCTTTTCCAGAATGGTCCTGCGCGACAGAACGACGTTGTTTCTCTTTCTGTCATACTTCAGAACATTGAAGAGGTAGGATTGACCGACATAACGGTCCAGGTCCCTGACCGGACGGATATCCACTTGCGAGCCGGGCAGGAAAGCCGGAATCCCGATATCGACGGAGAGGCCGCCTTTGACCCTTTCGATCACCGTTCCCTTAACCGGGGCATTCTGTTCACAGGCCAGTTTAACGTCATCCCAAATCTTGATCTTGGCAGCTTTGTCCCGCGAGAGAACGAGGTTTCCATCCTGATCGCGGCGATCCACAAGAACCTCGATCTCGTCCCCTACGTTGATGGTGATATTACCCTGATCATCGCGCAACTCCCTCGCCGGAATATATCCTTCCGTCTTCCATCCAACATCCACCATGACGTTGTCCGCGTTGATCTGCACCACCTTGCCGGTTAAAACGCCGCCCATCTGAACGGATTGCAGGCTCTGTTCGTAAAGCTCCTTGAAGCCGACACTCTCCTCTTTTCCCTCTGCCGGATCACCGGAGACTTCCATGGTCTTTTCTTCGCCGATTTCGCTGCCCGCATCCTGATTTGAGATTAAGTTATTTTCGTTACCCATTAAACCAACACCCCCTGAAAGTTTTGTGATTTCTAAAATCTTCAAGTCCACTAACACACTGATTTTTAAATATCAAGTGAATTCAGGCAAAAAACAGTGATCTCATGGTCATTATTTAGAACATTTCCGGAGCGGGCAGTCCCTTTCGATAACGGATATCATGAAATCGACAACTTGCGGAATGGATTGATTCGAGGAATCGACAACGACCGCGTCCGCCGGGATGACAAGCGGCGCAATGGAACGACCCCGGTCCTGCCGGTCCCGGAGACGAATATCATTCTCGATCTCCGACAGATTCACCCGTTCACCCTTGGAGACCATCTCCGAATACCGTCTTTTTGCCCTTTCCTCCAACGACGCATCGAGAAAGAATTTGACTTCGGCATCCGGAAAAACAACCGTTCCCATATCGCGTCCTTCCGCGACAATCCCTCCGGCCGCTGCAAACTCTCGCTGTATCGCGAAGAGTCCCTCCCGGATCTGAGGAAGGGCGGATATTCTCGATGCAAGAATGCCAATCTCCTCGGTCCGAATCTTCTCCGAAACATCTTCGCCTTCAACGATCACCCGGACCCGTCCCGCTTCATTTCTTTGGAGGGTTATCTTCAGGTTCCGGCATGAATCACCGACGGTCTCCGTCTTGCCGTTCCATCCCTCGCTTTTCAACCGGTATGCTACGGCCCGATAAAGCGCACCGGTATCCAGACAAATGAAGGAAAGTCGCTCTGCAAGAATCTTGCTGATCGTGCTTTTTCCGGCTCCGGCCGGACCGTCAATCGTAATGATCGGACGTCTATTCAAGAGGCCCCCCTTTCCCCGACCTTCCTCTCCGTGATAAGATTCCTCGCAGGATCAGGGGATAGGTCGCCGCTCCCATTCCCACCCCCACCGCGTCAAACAGCGCATCGAACAGCGAAGCGTCACGTCCGGGGACAAATGACTGATGCCATTCATCACTCAGGGCATAACATGTTCCGATGAGAATCGTTATCAGCAAGGCGTACCGTCGTCTCCGGTATCGATCCGTTGAGGTAACCCATCGGTAGAGGAGGCATCCGAGTAAATAGTACTCCACAATATGTGCAATCTTATCGAAACCGAAGAAGGACTGAACCTCCACGGGGAAACCGGACAGCGATGAAAGGAAAAAAATCAGCGCGGCATAAGCCAGAACCGGTCCTCCATAGAGAAAGGACCGGCGGAAACAGGATTGCTGGATCGGCTCATGCCGTTCATCCATGCTGTTGCCCCGGAAGCTCAATCCGGTGTTGACGAATTTTCTCAACAAAGGGACCGTTCTCGCGCCACATATAACAACTGTTCAGAAGCATTGATGTGTCGATTTCGGGAAAAGGCGGGCGTTTCCCCCCTTTCTCCCGGCTGAAAAGGCTCCACAAACCCTGAACGGCAGCGGAACTCATGGCCAGAATCAGTTGGGTCAGATGCAGACATCCCGCATTTTTACCAATCAGTCCCCTGACCTCGTTTGTGAATCCCGGCCTGATGCAATGGCCGACAAGCTGTTGCATGGCCTCGGATATTTCACGGCAACCGGCATCGGGTGTCACCGGCATTTCCGTTTTGAGCGAAATGATCTTCATCCCGGGAATCGAGAGCTCCATGGTCAGGATAAAATGGTGCATGGGGCCGGCATCGCGCCTTTCATTGAGGGCATGGATCAGGTAGGGGAAGAGCCTTTCATCCAGCAAATCCCCTTCAACGATCAGACGATCTTCATCGGTTTCATAGCAGTTCACCGTGATCGTTCTTGTGTGGATCAGCTCTCTTTTCAATGCAAACCTCCTCTTTTCGGTGGTTTTATACCACACGGACCGGTATCGGACAAGCTTCCGATCGGGGAAAAAGTCCTATTCCATAATATATTGATTGCAGCGTGTAAAAAGGATAGGATACCCACGAATATAAAAAGTTTTCATCCCGGAGAAGGTCATAAAATGGGTCAGTGGTTCGCTTTGCATCCGAGACACATTGATTTGAAATGCTGCATATTGTTTCTTTTATTCTCCCTGATTTTGTCCGGGTGCATTTTGCCGGGGACGGCAATGGCAGCCTTCACGATCGAGGATGAAAAGAAATTGGGAAAGGAATTTTACGAAAAAATGCAGAAGGGAAATTTCCTGCTGCAGAACGATCAGGCAAACAGCTATGTTACACTTCTGGGAAAACGGATTCTCGGCCACGGCGAAAAGGCGCCCTTTGATTTTCAGTTTTCCATCATCAAAAGCTCCGCGATCAATGCATTCGCCACACCGGGAGGATATGTCTATTTGAATCAGGGGCTGATCAACCTCGCCGAAAATGAAGCGGAGATTGCCGGTGTCCTTGCGCATGAGATTGCACACGTGAACGGCCGGCACATTGCGGAAATCATCGACAGGTCGACGAAACTCAGCATCGCCACACTGGCGGCCATCCTCGCCGGCGCATTTCTGGGCGGCGGCGGGGACGCCACCGCCGCCGTGGCCAGTTTTTCCATGGCTGCCGCAACCACCCTTTCCCTGAAGTACAGTCGGCAACAGGAGGAAGCGGCTGATCGGACAGGCTTGTCCTACCTGGTCGCCGCCGGATACGACGGCAGAGCCATGCTTGATTTTTTAAAAATCATGCGGCGGTTTGAATATTATTCCAACACGATTCCATCCTATTTTCTAACCCATCCGGGAACCGATGAAAGAAGTCATTACATCGACGCGCTGCTTCAAACCACATACACCCGGGGAGGGGCGGATCATATTCTCGGAAATTTTAGACGGATACAGGTCCTTCTCCTCCTCGACACAAAGGCGTCGGATTCCAATCTTACCTATTTCCAGAAAGAGCTGAAGGATCATCCCGAAGACCCTGATTTTCTCTACGGTCTGGCCAAAACCGAGGACAAGCTGGGGATGACCCGGAACGCCCTCGACCATTTCCGGAAGGCCCTCCACGTTGAGCCGGACGATCCGGATATACTTCGCGACCTGGGAATTGCGTTGTTCAAACTCGGTCAATTCGATGATGCCTCACGGAATCTCCGCCGTGCCATTCGATTCCGGGAAAACGACGTGGATGCAAACCTTCACCTTGGGAAAACCCTTGTGGCCCTGGGCGATACGAACGGCGCGCTCCGCCTGTTTACGAATCTCGACGCGAGGCGGCCGGATGATCCGGAGATTCACTACAACATGGCCATGGTTTACGGGAAGACAGGCCAGACAGCCGATTCACATTACTACTTTGGTCTTTATTTCAAGAACAAAGGGAAAAAGGAGAGTGCCCTTTTTCATTTGAAGACCGCCCTGAAGGATATTCCTCCGGACCAACCCAGGGCAGGCGAGATCAAAAAGCTGATCGATTCAATGAACCAGTGATCTTTCGATGAAATCATGATCCGAAAAATTCTCGTACCGCTCGACCTCACCTCTGCCGAAGCCGGCCGCCTGGCCATCCGTCTCGCCCGCCATTTTCGGGCAGAATTGATCTTCGTTCATTGCCTCCCGTCCGCTGCCATGACCTCAAAGTTTTTCTTTCCGAAGGCGCGCGACGACCATCAACGCAATCAGATATCCCCGGGGGAGAGGCGCCGCGCGGAGGAAAATATTTCGACCCTCCTCTCCGATCTCCCCCTTGGCGATCTCCGCTATTCCTGGCAGATTACAAAAGGGGTTGTTCTGCATGAAATCTTGAAAGCGGCTGATTCGGTCCATCCCGATTGGATCATTCAGGGAAGCCGGATTTCTTCCGGACGGGAGGAGTGGATCCTCCGGGGGAGATCCTGGCGGTTGATTCAAAAGGCCACTTGTCCCGTCATCACCGTGAAACACGATCCCCCGGCCTCCCGTCTGCTGCTTCGTCCCGGAGAGCAACCTCCGGTCGCCGCTGTATCCCCTGCTGCCACGGCAAAGTCGGAACCCCCGTCCCCCCGTAAAATTCTCTACCTCACCGGTTTCGGAGAATCATCGGGTCCGGCGTTGCCCCATGCGGCCGCCCTCGCACATAAAACCGGCGCGGTATTGATCATCCTGCATGTCCTGGCGGACCTGCATCTGGTCCCCGGAATTCGCATGAACCCTTCCCTTGTCGACCCCGCAGAGCGGATGCAGTTCCTTCTGGATAAGGCCAGGGCATTGCAAACCGGGCTGAATGTCTCGTCCTGCCTGAGTACGGGGAATCCGGAAGAGGTTATCCTCTCCCGGATTGGCGAGGGGGATGTGGATATGATCGTGATGGGAACCGGAAACGGCAGCAGATCGGCCATGATCCAGGGAAGTACCTTTACCGAAAGAATTCTCCGCCACGCACCCTGTCCCGTCATGACGGTGAACCGTGAGGGAGTTTCATCCGGGATAGAAAGGCGGTATCGGAAAATCTTTCACCGGCTGACGCTCGATGACCTGGCTCAAATCAGCGAGGAACAACCCGAAGCGGTCGGGGAAGATCTATTTCGCGGTAGGTCGTCCTTCAGAACTTCCGAGCTTTTTCTGAAGTACTATTCACATGCCGGTCTGACGAGAATTTTCGAGGAGTACGGCATATTCGCCCTCATCCGTCAAAAGGGGTTTGCCGATCTCAAAATCACACTCAACCTGGATGATCCCTACCGGCAGCGTCTGCGGGTCTGTTTCGCCGGCATGGAGGATGACAGACATACCCTGATTGAATTGATCCTTCGCGAGGGAATCCTCGAAGCGCCCCACCTGAAAGACGCCCCGGGTCGCGGACATTTTTACCCCGTGCTCATGGTGGAGTGGCTCTGCATGCAGAACCCTACGGCCGCCTTTACACCGGAGCGTCCCCCTCTGCCCGGTCAACAGCATCCGGGGCTTGGAATAAGCCGCGAAATCCTTCAATTGATCTCTCTGATCGGAATGCGGATCGGTAAGGACGGAATCGCCATCCATCCGCAGTATTTTCATGCCGCGCTCCTCTATCACAGGTTTTTCAAATGTTACAACCCGGTTCGGGAGGGACAATTGGCGGCACTGATGCGGGATACCGAAGAATTCAATCTCGATGATGTTTCCTGGGCCATCGATCTGGGTTGTCTTCGCGGGAAACTACTGCGGCAAAAGGCATCATGGGAGGTCGATTATCAGGTCAATCCGCTGACGGCACTCCTCCAACAGCATTTTCACTCCGAAAATTACCGGAAACTTTTCTGGGAGAGCCTTGCCGGCCATCGCTACCGCATCGACTGGCAGAAATTCGACAGACACCTTCATGATAGGACCGCTGCGGGTAATGCCGCGCCTTAGCTGACGAAATCGAACTGCTCTGGACTCAATAGCTGACGAAATCGAACTGCTCGGGACTCAATTCACGGCGGGCGTAGTCGAGGTGGATCCCTTCCTTCTGAAAAAGGGTATAAAGGTCCGGATCGATGTGTCCGCCTTTCACCATCATGGTCATGATGCTCATGGTGTCGGAAAGGGTTTTCCCCTTCCGGTAGGGCCTGTCCTTGGCCGTCAAGGCCTCGAATACGTCCGCAAGGGCCATGATTCGAGACTGAAGGGGAAGCTGCGCGGCGCCCAGGCCTCTCGGATAGCCTTTGCCGTTGAGCATTTCGTGATGGGAAGCCGCATAATCAGGGACATGTTTCAGTTTTTTCGGGAAAGGCAGTTGTGAAAGAATCTTGTAGGTCATCGTGGCGTGATTCTGGATGATGTCCCTTTCCTTCGCGGAGAGGGTTCCCTGGCGGATATTCAGGTTTTCGACCTCGTCCGGTGAAAGCAGCGCTTCCGTTTTCCCATCCAGACTCAAGGTCCTCCGGGCGATGGTCCGGACCCGTTCCATCATCTCGTCCGACATCCGTTCGCTTCCGCGGTTGGCTTCCGACAAAAACCGGAATTCCTCCTGAAGGATGGGTTCGATCCCATCCTCATCCAACGCCGTCTTGGATTCGGAAAGCACCTCCTTGTTCAGCCTCCCTAACTCGGCCCGCAATTCGCATATTTCGAAACGGAGCCGCAGGATCTCGATCCGGTCATAAATGGTTTCCAGCTTTGTTGCCTTGTCCACCACATACTCGGGTGTCGTCACCTTCCCCACATCATGAAGCCAGGCCGCGGTCTGCAACTCCTTCAACTGATCATCTGAAAAATGGACATCCGCATAAGGCCCCTCTTTCGTATCATTGATCTTCCGGGCAATGGCCATCGTCAGTTCGGCCACGCGCCGGATGTGACCCCCGGTATAGGGTGATTTTTCATCGATGGCGGTCGCAATGGCGCGGATGAAGGATTCCATCAGGACTTCGAGGTCGTGGATGAGACGATTGTTGGCCAGGGCGACTGCGGCCTGGGAGGCAAGGGATTCCGTCATTTCCTGACATTCGGGAGAAAAGGAAACAACCTCGCTACGCTCTTCATTTCGGGCATTCAGCAACTGCAGAACGCCGATGATATCATGATCATGGTTTTTCATGGGGACCACGAGCATCGATTTCGAACGGTACCCTGTATGGGCGTCGAATTTTCTCGTCCCCTGGAAGTCAAAATCCCCTGTATCATAGACATCTTGGATGTTGATCGTATCTCCGGTCAATGCGACATGGGCGGAAACATTGCCATGGTTGGGCGAGCCGTCGGGATTTTTCAGCCGGACCGGTTTCCAGATGATCTCGCCCCCGGTTCCCCCCATCCGGATATTGAGGCTCTCCGTCTGCACGATGGCAAATTGCAGTTCGGTTTCATCGTCGGACATGAGGTAGAGCGCCCCGCCGTCGGCATCGGTAAATTCCCTCGCCTCTTCGACGATCATTTCGAACAGACGGTCGATATTCCGCTCCGCCGAAAGCGCCCTGCCGATTTCCGTCAGTTTGCGGATCTGGATGATCTGTTTTTTGCTGAATCCACGAGTCTCCGCCTCCCCGTGGCCGGTGGATTCATTGAGATGCTCACCTGTGGTCGGATCGGGAATATTTTCGGTCGTTCTTCCGTCCATATTTCACCTGCCTTACGTTTTTTGTCCGGTCTGTTGCATCCTTCGACGAACCCATTATAATGCCATTCATATGATTCGTCAACGGAAGACAATGCGCAGATGTTTGTTTTTTAAATATTTTTGAACGGCAGAAAAATCCTCGGATGAATAGGATGTCTCGGCCATAAATTCACGGCACAGGGTTTTGACCGGAACAAAGGTTTGCAGCACATACAATCGTGCCTTTTCCAGCAATCCCGCGATGGCGATCAGATCCCCGTTGTCCAGTTGCGAACGGACGACGGTGGTTCGAAACTCATGATCAATCCCTGAATTCGTGATCAGTGCGATGCTTTTTTGGATCTTTTGGGTTTGGACCTTCGTGCCCGCGATCTGCCCGTATTTTGAAAGCGGTCCTTTGACATCCATGGCCAGATAGTCGACCAGACGGCCGTGAATCAGCCTCTCCAGAACATCGGGCATCGAGCCGTTGGTGTCGACCTTGGTGAGATACCCCATTGCTTTGATCACTTCAAGAAAGCGATCGATATCCGGTTGCAGCGTCGGTTCGCCGCCCGTCACCGTGACGGCGTCCAGTTTGCCCCGCCTCTTTTCCAGAAACGAGATGACCTCCTCCTCGGACAGAATCGGCCCGTATTGAGCGGGGTCAACCAGTTCCGGGTTGTGACAGTATGGACAGCGGAAGTTGCATCCCTGGGTAAAGACGATCGCGCTGATCCGACCCGGATAATCGATCAGCGAGAATTTCTGCAACCCCCCGATTTTCATCTTTTAGAACCTGTACTCTTTTCTGAGGCTGAACTCCTCCTGCTTTCCCTTGTTCCATTGCTTGACCGGTCGGAGATATCCCACCACCCGGGAGTAGACCTCGCAGGCCTCTTCACAGGTGGGGCAGCAGGCAACCTCTCCGTTGAGATATCCGTGCGAGGGGCAGATGCTGAAGGTGGGGGTAAAGGTAATGTAGGGAAGATGATAGTTTGTGCAGATCTTCTTGATCAGGGTTTTCACGGCCCGGGGGTCGGAGATGCGCTCCCCCGCATAGGTGTGGAAAACCGTCCCGCCGGTGTACTTGGACTGGATCTCATCCTGCAGATCGAGGGCCTCAAACACATCATCGGTAAAGTTCACGGGAAGTTGGGTCGAGTTCGTATAGAAAGGCTCACCCTTTCCAACCTTGCAATTTTCCTCATTGGCACAGAGGATGTCGGGGTATTTCTGCTTGTCGGACTTGGCCAGACGATATGAGGTCCCCTCGGCGGGCGTCGATTCCAGATTGTAGTTGTTTCCCGTCTCCTTTTGAAACAGAACGAGGTGGTTGCGCATGAAATCCAGCACCTTTTTGGCAAACCGCTGCCCTTCCTGCGTCGTGATGTCCTGACCGAGAAGGTTGAGGCAGGCCTCATTCATCCCCACCAGACCGATGGTGGAAAAGTGGTTTTTCCAGTATTCACCGAACCGCTCCTTGACATTCCGGAGGTAGTGTTTCGTATAGGGATAGAGATTCCCGTCGGTAAATTTCTCCAGAACCTTTCTTTTGACTTCAAGGCTCTCCTTGGCCGTGACCATCAGTTTCTCCAGGCGCTCGATAAAGTTTTCCTCCGTATCCGCCAGATAACCGATTCGGGGCATATTGATGGTGATCACCCCGATGGAGCCCGTCAGCGGATTCGAACCGAACAGCCCCCCTCCCCTTTTTTGCAGTTCCCGGTTGTCGATCCGCAGCCGGCAGCACATGCTTCGGGCATCCTCCGGATTCATGTCCGAATTGATGAAATTGGAAAAATAGGGCACGCCGTATTTTGCCGTCATTTCCCAGAGACCTTCGAATTTCGGGTCATCCCATTTGAAATTCTTCGTGATGCTGTAGGTGGGGATGGGGAAGGTAAAAACACGCCCCTTGGCATCGCCGTCCGCCATGACCTCGAGAAATGCCTTGTTGAACAGATTCATCTCCTCCTGAAAATCGGCATAGGTCTCCTTCTGCGGCTCGCCGCCGACAATGACATTCTTGTCGGCATAATAGCGCGGTACCGTGATGTCGAGCGTCACGTTGGTAAAAGGCGTTTGAAAACCTACCCGCGTGGGGACATTGATGTTGAAGATGAACTCCTGAAGCGCCTGCCGGATCTCCTGGTATTTGAGTTTATCGTAGCGGATAAACGGGGCAAGCAACGTATCGAAGTTGGAGAAAGCCTGTGCCCCGGCGGCCTCCCCCTGAAGGGTGTAGAAGAAATTGACCACCTGGCCGAGCGCGCTGCGGAGATGTTTGGCCGGCTTGCTCTCGACCTTGCCGGATACGCCGCGGAAACCCTCCATCAGAAGATCGAAGAGATCCCACCCCACGCAGTAAACCGAAAGCAGGCTCAAGTCATGAATATGGAAATCTCCCTCCGTATGCGCCCGGCGGATCTCCGGCGAATAGATCTCGTTGAGCCAGTAGACCTTGCTGACCTCGGAGGAGATGTAATTGTTCAACCCCTGCAGGGAGTAATCCATATTGCTGTTTTCGTGAATCTTCCAATCCATTTTTTTAAGATACTGATCGACCAGATCCACCTCCATCTTGTTGGTGATTTCCCGGAGACGGGCATGCTGCTCGCGATAGATGATGTAGCCCTTCGCCGTCTTTCGATAGGGGGAAGAGAGGAGTACTTCCTCGACGATGTCTTGTATTTCTTCGACGGTGGTGATCCGGTTGTCAAAGATCTTGTCGGCCAGATTCAGAACGCGGATGGTCAGTGTTTTGGCGACCGCGAGGTCAAACTCGCCGCTGGCCATACCGGCCTTGGCGATCGCCATGGTGATCTTCTCCGCGTTGAATTTAAGCAGACGACCGTCCCTCTTTTTGATCTTGGTATGCATGGATCTCTCCTGTTTCTTCGATGATTTATGATGTCCCTGGTCGGATGATAAACGCAATATGTTGGGGTTTGTATGCGATCATACTACCATATGTTGATATGTCAAGGGTAAATTTGAAAAAATGGAAATTTAATAACACTCCATATTTGCCATTGAACATGACTCCAGTCAGGACTGCAATCTTGTCTTTTGGTCATAATAGTCGTATGGTCTCACGAACTGGGGGGACTTTAGAATTTCTGCCCTCTTTGTCATTGCGAGGCGCGCTGCGCCGCGGCAATCCGACGCAGTCGTTGCGAGGGCTTCAGCTCGAAGCAATCTCATCAATACAATTTATGGGATTGCTTCGTCCGCCTGCGGCCTCCTCGCAATGACAGGGGAATGATGGCCTCCTCGCAATGACCAATGGCGCGTTTTTAAAGTTCTCCCGGCGGAAACCATTTTTTTCGGGAGGAAGGTCAGGCGCAATGGATCTCGATGAACTCAAGCGGATACGTTTCAAGGGATTTATGGCCGATGAGGAAACCGCCCGCCTGTACGAGCTGGCCCTGGACGCCGCCCATCGCGGCCCCTGCCTGGAAATCGGCAGTTATTGCGGTCGATCGGCCGCCTATCTGGGACTCGGATGCCGTGAAGCGGGTGGGGTTCTTTTTTCAATCGATCATCACGAGGGGTCGGAAGAGCAGCAACCGGGGCAGGAATATTTCGATCCCGAGCTTCAGGACCCGGTTACGGGGCGGGTCGATACTTTCCCCGTGTTCAGGAATACGATCCGGGAGCTTGGTCTCGAGGAGACGGTCGTTCCGATCATCTCCCGTTCCGCGGTCGTCGCCCGCTTCTGGGCCACGCCGCTCAGTCTGATTTTCATCGACGGCGGCCACACCATCGAGGCGGCCTTCACCGATTACAGCGCCTGGGTCTCCCATCTGCTCCCGGGCGGATACCTGGTGATCCATGATATCTTTTCCGACCCGGAACAAGGCGGCCAGGCGCCCCGTTGCATCTACCAGATGGCCCTCGAATCCGGTCTCTTCGAGGAGTTGCCCATGACCCTTACCCTCGGCGTTCTGCGGAGGGCATCGGCCGGCCTTCTCACCGGCCGATCAAGGGATCAATGGGCCAGAATCCGCGATTGATTCCGGCTCCGACTCCGCATACAGACGGTCGACACGGTTGTTGTGCGTCCAATGCCAGCGGCATTCTCCGCCGGAAATCACGGCACGGATGTAACCCTTCCCGACGAAACCCCGAATCGTCCCGCGGATGAGCCCCCCTTCGACGCCGGTTGCTTCCTCGATGCGCCGGCAAAGCTCCTCCTGGAGACGGTCCATGCTTCCGTCAAAATCCGCCGCCGATATTTTGCCCCATTTTTCGATCAGGTCTTCCGAGAGCAGGCGATAGACCAGCTTCATCCGGAAATGACCTTCGACCTGCATGTCAATCCCCGGGGTGTTGGTTTTGTCATGATATCCCCGAACCATCTCCTCCCAGGCCTTTGTGATCATGGATTCGAAATCCGCCACGAAACGCTCCATCTGCTCCGGGGCAAGGGCGGATGTCCGGACGATGGCGCTGTTCGCGTCATACCGGGTCCAGTCGTCGGTCAGGATTTCCAGATCGTACTTCTCCACCTCCTCGCGGACCGTCGTTCCCGGGAACGGGGCCAGGAAATGATATCCGTACAGAGAACCGAGGCTGGCCGCAAATTCACCCGTTTCCCGAAGCGTCTCCTGCGTCTCTCCGGGCAGGCCGACGATGAAGGAGGTATGGGCAAGGATCCCCGCTTCCCGGCACAGGGAAACGGCATGCCGGACCTGATCCAGGGTGATCCCCTTGCGGATTAATTTGAGCATCTCGGGATTTCCGGTTTCCACACCGAAGCTGATGCTGTCGCAGCCCGCTTCGCGCATCAGCTTCAGGGTCTCCAGGTCCACGGTATTCACCCGGGCAAAGGCGCTCCAGCAAAACCGGAGACCGCGACGGAGGATCTCGTCGCAGACCTCCTTCACCTTCCCCCGGCTGGAGACGAACAGATCGTCCGCCACGTTGATCCGATCGATGCCGTAGGAGAGGATCTCCTCGATCTCGTCCACGACCAGAGAGGCCTTTCGGAGCCGGACCCGGTTTCCGACCATGCGGCGTCCCTGGCAGAAGATGCAGGAATAGGGGCAGCCGCGGGAGGTGATGATGCTGATCGAATAACCGAGGGCCTGATAACGCGAAAGCGGCAGCAGATGACGCGCGGGAAGCGGCAGCGTATCGAGGTCTTCGATGAACGGGCGGGAGCCGGTATCGATGATCCGCCCGTCGCGGCGGAAGACCAGTCCCGGGATCTTTTCCCATTTTCCCGGATTGAATCCCCCGGCCATCAGTTCGGCGATCGTCCCCTCCCCTTCTCCGGACACGATCATGTCGATCCCCGGATAGTCCCTCAGCGTCCCTTCCGCTGCAAAGGAGACATGGGGTCCCCCCATCAGCGTGATCAGCGAGGGGCGATGCCTTTTGGCCTCGCAGACGATCTCCGCGGCGCCCGGGAAATTGAGCGTCACAGAGGTCGCTCCGAGGACGTCGGGCCGGAATTCATCGAGCTGTGTATGGATTTTTTCCGGTGTGTAGCGGCTTACGATATAATCGAAAATCCGGACTTCCGCGCCGGCCGCCTCGAAGGCAGCCGCAACATAGGTCACGCCGAGCGGGGGTGCGGGCGCCTCTTCGAGTGGGTAGGGCGGCGCGACAATGGCAACTTTCATCGACAATTCTCCAGTATCAAATCAATCCCCTCTTCTTGGAAAGATGAGCGAGCGGATCCACCCAAGCCAGGTGTTGTCTTTCATGAAATGACGGTCGATCTCATCGAACTGCGCCGCCAACGTTCCGGGGTCGGCCAGCCAGTCGGCGCGCGTCTTCACCGGCCTGTCCGTATCCAGGTATTTCACGACCGCGGCAGGATTTCCCGCCGCGATTGCATTGGCGGGAATATCCCGGACCACCACGGAACCCGCGCCGATGATGCTGTTCTCGCCGATCCGGACCCCCTTGCAGACGATGGCGCTGTCCCCGATCCAGACGTTTTTTTCGATATGGACGGGAACGGTCTGTCCGATCGGCAGGCTCCGGTCGTAGACCCCGTGCCAGTCCGAATCGGTCACAAACGACCCCTGGGCCAGCATGCAGCTCTCGCCGATCACGATCTCCGTAGCGGCGCTGATCCGCACACCGGGGCAGATGAGATCGTACTTTCCAATGTCGATTCTTCCCTCCGTCCCCAGTTCCGACCAGACGGTCAGCCGGATCTTCCGGTCCGGGGTGGCGATCACGGTGGCATAGTCCCCCAGAAACACCGGGCCGCCGAAGATTTCGACATGCCATGGTTTCATGAAGGTGCATCCCCGGCCGAACCGTTCGAATTGGGGGCCCAGGAAGTGGTTTGCATACCAACGCTGGAAGTGCTGATCGAGGCGTTTGAGGATTTGGGGACGATGATCTTTCCGCACCGGCATCAACCTCGACTGGCCATGAATCCCTTTTCCTCCCAGAAACGGTGGTGGAAGAGCCGGGCAGCAGGGGTCATCTCTTTGAGGGCGTCGTGGGCCAGCAGCACGGCGGCCGCCGTCCAGGATGTCCTCTCATCCGGCCAGATCACACCGTCGGGAAAGGTCACGCCCATCCAGTAGGAACCGTCATCGTACTTCTTGTCGCTGAGCCAGTTCAGGACAATGGCGGCCCGCTCGGATTCACCGATCGCCGCGAGCGTCAGCACCAGCTCGGAGCCCTCCGCGGTGGTGACCCAGGGGCGATCGCAGACACAGCGGACCCCCCATTCCGGGACGACAAACTTCTCCCAGGAACGATCGATGCGTTTGCGGGCATCGGCGCCGGTCACGGCGCCGCAGAGAACCGGATAGTACCAGTCCATCGAAAAACGGGTCTTCATCATGTTGAACAGACTGGGCCGGTGACGAATCGCCTCCCCTAACTTCAGCAGGGCCGACTCCCAGTCCGAACGTCTTTTCCCCAGCGCGGACGCCACGGCGAGGGCGCATTTGAGGCTCATGTAAACCGAGCTTGACCCGGTCAGGAGCGCCATCCGATCGACAATCCCTTCGCTGTTCTTGGCCCAGTGGATTTCCCCGGTCTGGGCCTGGAGTCCGACGGCATAGTCGATCCCCGCCTCCAGTGTCGGCCAGAGCCGGAGAAGAAAAGAAAGCTCCTGCGTGATCAGGTAATGGTGATAGACGCCTACGGCGACATAAGAGGAAAGATTGCTGTCCCGTGTCTGGTCTTCGGGAACACCGTCCCGCGTTGCCGACCACCAGCTCCCGTCGGGCAACTGCGTCTCCGCAAGCCACCGATAGGCTCGCTCCGCCTCCCTTATGCGTCCGGCAATGGAAAGCCCCATCGCGCTTTCCACATGATCCCAGGGATCGGTCTTTCCGCCCGCGGACCAGGGGATCTCGCCGTTTGGTTTCTGGAGGGCGGTGATAAAATCCGCAATGGCATCCGTATCGATTCGAGATTGCGCAAGGCCTTGGGAAAGGGGAAGTTCCATCAGCGGTATCCTTTTTTCAGATAGAAGATGATGCTCTTGCCGATCAGCGGGTTCAGAAATCGATCCATCATGTCCGTCAGCGGGGGATGATGCATGATATCCCACTCCAGAAATTTCCGGTATGCCCGGACCAGCCAGAAGGTCTCATTCTTGTGACCGACGAGACACTTGAGCCACCAATAGGGCGCGTGGAGGCCGTGCCGGTAGCGGATCCGCCGGCACCGCACACCCGCCGCTTCCAGCAGCGCCATCAGCTCCGTTTTCCGGTAGATCCGGATGTGACCGCCCGGTTCCCGGTGATAGGCCCGGGAAATCGCCCAGCAGATCCTCTCCGGCCAAAAACGCGGCACCGTGACAACCAGATCCCCCCCGGGCTTGAGGACGCGCACCAGTTCCCGGACGGCGGCCTGGTTATCCTCGATATGCTCCAGAACTTCCGAACAGACCACGATGTCGAAACTCTTATCGGCAAAGGGCAGCTTCGTGACATCAGCCTGGGACACCACCCATCGTCCCGATGTTTCCCCGGCCATGAGGTTGAGATACCCCCGCGCCTTGCAGAGGTCATCCCATTTCAGATCGACCCCGGCGACGTCGACGCCCGACGTCCGAAACGGCTCGCACAGATGCCTTCCGCCCCCGCATCCGGCGTCGAGGACCCGCATTCCGGCCCTGAGCGGAAGCTGGCTAAAGTCGACCGTGAGCATCCATCGCCTCCCGGTAAACATCGACCGTTTTCTGTGCGGCATGCCGCCAGGTGAGCGAACCCTTCACCCTCGCAAGCCCCGCCTTCCCAAGACGTATCCTTTTTCCGGGATCATTCAGGAGACCGATGATCGCCTGCCGGAGCGCTTCCGTATCCGCCGGCGGCACGAGAACCCCTGCATCTCCCACGACCTCGGGCAGTGCGCCTCCCGTCGTGCTGATGACCGGCACACCGCAGGCCATGGCCTCACCGGCCGGCATGCCAAACCCTTCGTACAGGGAGGGGATGACGGCCATCGTCGTTTCCGCGTAATAGCGGGCGAATTCGTGATCCGCGATCCGGCCGGTGAACCGTACCGTATCGGCGAGGGAGAGCTCCGCAACCAGGCGTTCGATCGCACCGTTTTCTTTCGGCTTGCCGATCACCACGACACGGATTGCCCGTTCCCGGCGGATCTGTGCCACCGCCTCCAGCAGGTAACGCAGCCCCTTGAGCGGGGTGTCGGCGCTGTTCGTCACCAGGATCATGTCGTCCGCCCGTTTTACACCTTCGAGCGGATAAAAATAGTCCGTGTTGATCCCGTTCGGGACGACGCGAAAGCGTTCGGCAGGGAGCCGGAATTCCCGGCCGATATCCCGCTTCGAACATTCGGAGACGGTGATGATCTTCGGGAGTCTCCGGGATACGCGCTTCTGCATGGCGAGGAACGAGTACCAGCGCCGGACCTTCATCCGGCGCAGCCAGCTTCCCGCCGCATGAATCTCCGTTTCCCGATCTACGGTGATCGGGTGGTGGATGGTGGCCACCGTCGGATACCCCTTTGCGGCGATGCCCAGCAGACCGTAGGAGAGACTCTGGTTGTCATGGATGACATCGTATCCGTTGCGGCCCCTCATCAGATAACGGCGGGCGCGGAACCCGAAGGTCAAGGGTTCCGGGAATCCCCCCGAACACATGCTGAGGAACTCGAACTGATTGACCGGAGAGGAAAGGTCGCGGAACTTTTGAATCTTGAAAAGGTGGTCGGGGTTGTAAAGATCCAGACTGGGAATCTTGTGCAGGGTGATGCCTTCATCCAGCTCCGGATAGGGGGGACCCGACAGGACATCGACCTCGTGGTCGAGTTGCTTAAGCGCCCGGCTCAGGTATTTGATGTAAACCCCCTGCCCCCCGCAGGTCGGATTCCCGCGGTAGGTGAGAAGACAGATCCGCAGGGAGGATTTCCCCGGGTTTTGCCGACCGTTCTTGAGAGCCGCAATGCTCAATCCGAATCCCCCACGCGCCTGAAGAGACGACCCTCGACCGGACGCTCAGGGAGCGACCATGCCGCATGCCGATCCGGCTCCGATGGACTCCTCTTTCCTTCGCTGTGAATCGATATGACTGCCAAATGATCGCAAGGCCACACGGGTCCTGCCCTGAGATTTCAACCGGATGATCCATACATCCTGTTCGTTAAATTAGCAAGTGTATTTCCTCATGTCCCTTCGATAGTATTTGACAGCAAACCGTCGATGGAATAGAGGTAAGCCGAGATGGCGAGTCCAAGTTTTCTTCTTGAAACAGGGCGGGCTCTTGGCGCAGCGAAATACTTTAACGGCCCATTGCAGACATGAAACCTCCGAAACTGATTGTATTTGACATGGACGGCGTCCTGATCGACGTCTCCGGCTCGTATCGTGAAACCGTCCGAAAAACAGCGCGGTGCTTTTTCGCCGGGGCAAAGGGCTTCGATAGCCTGCCCGATCCCCTCTTCCCGCTGACGGACCTGGCCTCGCTCAAGCAGACCGGCGGCCTGAACAATGACTGGGACCTCACCGCCCTGACCCTTCATCTGCTCTTTGCGCCGGTCAAAACACACGCCGCCTCTTCATCGGCAGAGGATGTTTCAACGTATGAAGAGACGATCCGCAATTGCGACGTGTCGGATCTCGCCCTTTTCCTGAACACCTCCGCCCGCCCGCTGACGGAGCTCCTCGAACGGCACGGCAGGCGAAACGAATCCTTCGTGGCCCGCTGCTACCGGGACGACGTCGACACCGGCAACGTGATCAAGCAGATCTTCCAGGAGATCTATCTCGGCCCCTCTCTCTTCAGGAAGCACTATGGTCAAGAGCCCCGCTTCTGGACGGAGGAGGGTCTGATCCACCGGGAGACCCTGCTGATCGACCCGGCTCTTCTGGCCGATCTTGCCCGGGATCACATCCTGGCCATCGCCACCGGCCGGCCGCAAGCGGAAGCGGATTTCCCTCTGGATCGTTTCGACCTGATGAAATACTTTCAGGCCGTGATCACGCTGGATGATTCCATCATGGAAGAGGATCGGATATTCCGGGAGAGCGGCACACGGGTCTCCCTGAAGAAACCCGATCCCTACATGCTCGATCGTATCCCCGGCCTGATCGGCAGGCCGTTCAACAGTTGTTATTATTTGGGGGACATGCCCGACGACATGCAGGCCGCCCGGGCGTCAAAGACCGGCTACAGGGGCGTGGGTGTCACCGTCTCTTCCGCCGAGCCGGAAGTCCTGCGCCGGGATCTGCTGCAAGCCGGCGCCACCCATATTATCGATGATTACGCTGTCCTTCCGGGGCTGTTTTAGTAAATCTCTCTTACACAACTCAAGCATGAAGCAATGAATGGAACTGTCGAGTATTAGGCTTTGGAATGGCTAACGACGAGGTTGCCGGGAGCCGGCGGCGATCTGGTGGAACGATTTGTTCGCCGCTCTTATTCGTAATGTGTCCACATACGTATTACCTTCACAATCTTAATGTCATCGAGCACCTGATAGATAAGACGATGTTGAATATTTATTCTTCGAGAGAAAGCCCCGGTAAGATCACCCAACAGCTTCTCGTATGGCGGCGGGTTTTGGTAAGGATTGTTTTGCAGTATTTCTAAGATCTTTGAAGCTTGCGGCTTGAGACCGGACTGTGCGATTTTCTTTGCGTCTCTTTGGGCCTGTTTGGCAAAGATCAATCGCCAGTTCACCAGCCAGGTTCCTCCGAACATTTCCCTACAGGTGTCTTGAGACCTTTCTTGATGGACTCCCTCATGCCCGGAATAGAATCAAGATAGAGTGTTTCTTCAATCGCCTTCCAGTCTTCTTCCGATATAAGAACGGCAGAACTTCTCTTGCCTACGATCTGGACGGGCTCATGTGAGTCTTTGACTTCGTCGACTAAATTGTATAACCGTTTTCTTGCCTCAGATGCTGATAAAGTAGTCGTCATCTTCTATTTCCTCCTAATCGTACCACATATGGTACGTCAGCATCGTATCGTTGTCAAGTCAATTCACGGCAGTCAATTCACGGCGAACGAAAAGCTGAGCCGGAGCGGCCCAGCCTATCTCATTTCGTTCTTATCATTTTCCTCTGAGTTAACTGCAATCATAGGATTTGAATTATCCCTATGGCAGCTTCCCGACAGGGGCAAGGTAAATCGTGAATTCTTCCTCCCCGTCGATCCGGAGGAGTCGATCGATCGCCTCCTGGTCATAAGCGGCAATCGCGCAGGTTCCGGCGCCGATTGCCTCACAGGCCAGATAGAGATTCTGGCAGACGTGACCGACATCCAGCGCGATCACCTTGTGCGCGGCCAACCCGTAGCGCCACTCCATCCGGTACGGAACGGCCGTCCAGATGAAGGTGGCGGCCGCCTCTGCGGGATAGGACTGGCCGAGAACGGCCCGGACGATTTTCCGATCCAGATCTTCCTCGTCAAATTCGAACAGAAGCTGATGTTCCAGCGGAAGGTAGCGGTAGATCCCCCTGTCGAGTCCCCGGATATTCAAGACGCAGAGATAGGTTTCCAGCGCATGGCGGCAACCGGCTGAGGGAACCGTCCGCAGTGCATGACCCGAATCCAGTTTTTTCCGAACCCCCTGTGTGGCCCACAAGAGAAAGGACAATTCCTCCATCGACAGCGGATCAGGGCCATAGGAACGGCGGCTCTCCCGCTTCCCAATTGCAGAAGTAAGATCCTTTTTTCCGATGTCCCCGAAGGGTGGAAGGTCCACCCGCAGGGCGTCCTTACGATAGGGTTTTTCAATCGGCGGGGCCGCGATCCCCCGGCTCTGATCCGTCCGGGAAAAATCGACTGACTTGCGGATGCTGTCCTTCAGGAATTGCCGGTATTGCCTGAGGATATCCTTTTCCATTTTCAAACCTTCACTTTTTTGAAGACCCGGTCAAACGGCGCATTCCCGGGACGTGCAAGCGCTGCGATCCGGCGCCGATCATCAACGCCGGATCTGCATCATACCTCACGAGGCGAGAACCTCGAACCCCATCTGGCCGAATTCCGCCCGGACCTCATCCTGGATCTTCAGATACTCCTGGTTGATGATCTTTTTGGTCTTCAGGTCGTAGACCTGCGCATACCGGAACCCCGCCTCCGGACTCTTGATCATACCCTCGTATTTTTTGAAGAATGCCTGCGCCAGCGGCTCGGCATCCCTGCGGGTGTATTTCGCTGAGGCAAGACCGATTTCGGCGTGGAACTGGTGGTCCCAGGGCAGCAGGGAATCGGGTTCAACCGACTTGGCCGGATGTCCGGAAAAGATGTTGCCTCCTGCCGGTACCACGGCAAGCATGTAGGCGGCCATTTCATAGTGAACCATCTTGCTCCCGGCGCCCCCTCCCAGATAGGGAAGATTGACCGTCGGGTAGCGCATGTTACGGGCATTGGCCTGGTTGGACATACCGATCGCCCAGAGCAGGGGCTTGGTCGAAGAGAGATGGAGGCTCTGGTGCAGCGGCGCATTATAATGGTAACTGCCCCGGTAGATGAGGCTCCCCATGATGAGGTAGCAGGTGGCCAGCACGGCCACACCCTCCGCCCCGCCGGCATAGCCGCCGAAGAGCGGAGTGGAAGTGGAACCGATGTTGGCGCTGATGCTGCTGAAGTAGGCCACCTTCTGCAGGGCCTCATAATTGACGATCATCTCGGAGAGAAAATCGACCAGAAATCCGTCCGTGATGCGCAGGCCGAACTGGGGGGCCGCGGCGGCGATCATGGATACCGCATTGGAGGCGGCAGAGATTCCGTTGATGATGGGCAGACCGGCGCGACCGGAGCGCCTGATCCCCTCCCGGGCCAGGATGACCGTCTTGATGGCCGACAGGAGTTCCTGCGGCGAGCGGACGCGGGCGTCCTTCCCCCGGAGGTGAAGGATCGAAGGAACGCTGAGCGAGTCGGCGATGCTGATTGCGGCCATTCCTTCCACCGTATCGAGGTAGATCTGCTCATCCGTGGTATAGATGCCGCCGCCGATGTGAATCCAGGGACGCGACGGATCGTCCACCGCCCGCCCGTACATGTTTTTCGCCTCGCGCCCCTCCCCGAACCGGGCAAATTTCGGCGCCTGTTCCACCGACCGGAGGATCTCGTCCCGGCTGAATTCCATCACCCGGTTGCTGTCCGAACAATACGCCCCAGTCTCCGCAAGCAGATCGATTGCCGCCTGAAAAACGCGATCGGCAAGGTCATCGTCGGTATTGACAATCGTATTTTTATCCCATTTGATCTTGTAGCGCGCGATCACCTCGGCCAGTTTCGGTACGAAGCGCCCCATGTAGTAATCCGTGTCCGAGATCAGCGGCCCTTGATCCGCCCTGTCAAATACTTCAATCAGATCTATCATATTCCCTCTCCTGTCTTGTTAGCCCTGTACAAAAGAAGCGGCCATCTCCACGGCGGCGTAAGCCGTTTCCGCATAACCGTCCGCCTTGATATCCTCGGACCATTTTTTCGTTACGGCCCCCCCGCCGACCAGCACCTTGAAGCGATCACGGACCCCCTGCCCTACCAGAGCCTCGATCACATCCCGCTGACCCACAAGGGTGGTGGTCAAGAGAGCCGAAAGGGCGATGATGTCGGCCTCGACCTCCCTGGCCTTCTGGACGAACTTGAGCGGATCCACATCGACGCCGAGATCGTGCACCTCGAAACCGTTGATCTCCAGCAGCAGCCGGACGATATTCTTCCCGATATAGTGCATATCCCCTTTTACGGTGCCGATCACCACGGTGCCCTTCTTCCGGGATTTTGTACCCAGCGCCTGGATCCGGGGTTGCAGGATGGCCATTGCGTTTTGAAACACCATCGATGAGAGCATCAGTTCCGGAAGAAATACCTCTTCGTTCTCAAACTGCTTGCCGATCTCCGTCAATCCCGGCAACAGTCCATGATCGATCACCTCCAGCGGTTCCAGGTCCATCTCCAGCGCCTCTTGCGTTAGATGTAAGACCTTTTCCTTTTCCAGGGAAACCATGGCGTCTCTCAACCCTTCAAACAGCTCCAGCTTGTCCATTGATCCACCCTCCTGCGTTTCATTTGAAAGAGATATATTCGACGAAACTTTTGAAAAACGAGCCAGTTGTCATTGCGAGAAGACCATCATTTTCTTGTCGTTGCAAATAAGCCCTCATTTTCTTGTCATTGGAGGCCATCGTTCTCTTGTCATTGCGAGGAGGCCAAAGGCCGACGAAGCAATCCCATAAATTGTATTGATGAGATTGCCGCGGCGCTGTGCGCCTCGCAATGACAGGAAGATGAGATTGCTTCGAGCTGAAGCCCTCGCAATGACTGTATCGGATTGCCACGGCGCTTCGCGCCTCGCAATGACAAGGGAACATAAATTCTAAGCCCTCTCGACATGCATCAAGGTTTTTTTTCAACCCGGTCGGCCATCAGTTTCCGGGCCATGACCACCGCATCGGGGGCATCGGCGCTGTATGCGGTCGCGCCGATCTGATCGGCAAAGGCTTTTGTCACCGGCGCGCCGCCGACCATGGTCTGCACCCGGGAATCATGCGCGCAAACGGCCTTGACCGCCGCAGCCATGGCGGGCATGGTGGTGGTCAGGAGGCCCGACATGCAAACCAGGTCCGCCCTGTGCTCCTCCGCGGCCCGGACGAAACCATCCGCATCCACGTCAACGCCCAGATTGATCACCTTGAAGCCGGCCCCTTCGAGCATCATGGCCACCAGGTTTTTACCGATATCATGGAGATCGCCTTTCACGGTGGCAATGACAACGGTTCCCAGGAGCTCTCCCATGTTGGAAGAGAGATGGGGCCTCAGTACCTCCAGCCCCGCCTTCATGGTCTTTGCAGCGAGAAGCATCTCCGGCAAAAAGAACTCGCCGGTGCTGAAACGCCGGCCGACCTCATCCATGGCCCGGACGAGCCCTTCGTTCAAGATGAGTTGCAGATCCGTCTTTTTCTGCAATTCCTCCCGGACCAGATCGGCGGTACGGTCCCGCTCGAAGGCCAGCACCGCATTGAATATCTCCTGGACGGCCATATGTTACCTACCTCCTTATCAGAATGGATCTCCCCATTTTTGGCACATCACACGGGAATTCCCGAAACGGTGACCTTTTCAATCCCGGGAAAACGGGCAAGGATCTTCCGGTCCAGCTCCGCCTCGAAGAGTGCGGGATTATCCTTGGCCAGGATTCGTCTCGCCTCCGTCAAGGCCCGGAATCCGATCTCCATACCCCCCTCTTTTTCCCAGCGCTCCCTCATCTCCCGCGTCGCGACCTTCGGCAGATAGGCGGCCGTGCGCATCTTCTCCAGGGTATGCTCCTGGTCCATGAAGGTTCCGCCCGGTCCGACCTTGCCGATGAGCCCCAGGCACAGATCCTCCTGTTGGTACCGGATCCCCTTCCGCAATTGCTTCAGCATCATCGCGATTTCGTGATCGATCATCACCTTGGCAAAGTCAAAGACCATAAGGCTTCCCAGGAGTCCGCCCATGTTGAGCATGTCGATCCCTCCCAGAAGCGCCGCCGTGGTGCCCATGCCCGTTTCATAGCCGGATTGCGCATCGTTGTTATGGGCGTTCGTCAAACCGATATAGCCCCCGGACGGCACATTGTAATATCGGGCCATCTGGCTGTGTCCCATCTGGAGCATCGCCGTCTCGATTGCCCCGGGGGCGTAATTTCCCGTTCTCATATCGGCTACCGTGGCCAGGACGGCATAGATCAGCGGGGCGCCGATCCGCACCATCTGCATCAGCACGGCCAGGGCCAGAAACTCGGCATTCCCCTGGGCCAGCGTTGCAATCAGGCTGAGCGGCGAGCTCATCCCGGCATTGGGGCAGATCGTCCCATAGACCGGCAGCCCCTTCCCGGTCAGATAGATGACCGCTTCCGTGGACTCTACGTCCATGGTGAGCGGAGAGACCACGGGACAGTAGTGATGATTGATGAGCGGCCTCTCCCGGTAGGCCGCTTCACCGCCCGCAATGATCGCCCCCAATGTCAGGACATCTTCCAGCTCCTTCATGTTCGGGGTGTTGCTCCGCACGGGTTTTGCGCAATTCCGCAATGCGGCGTAAAATCGGGTCAGGCTGGAGAGCCCCTCCGGTGCATCGGCGGCAAGGGTCGAGATGGAAAAGACATCGTATCCCGGCAGTTCGTTGACCAGATGGGCGATTCCGGCGATGTCCCCGGAGGTGGCCCTTCGCTGCCGCCCGGTTTCCGGATCGATGATGTCCGGTGCGGAGCTTGCCGTAATCATGATCGGACCGTCCTGCGGAATGGTGCGATCGTACCGCGGGTCGCGGCCGCGGAAGGTAAACGACGACGGAAAGGCCTTGCGGTACTCTTCGACCACCTTCCCCGGGATTTTGACCACCCCAGTTTGGCTCTCCACCCGGCATCCGGCCCGGGCAAAGATCCGGCGCGCCTTTTCGTTGCGCACCAGGATGCCCGTCTCCTCCAGGATCACAAGCGAGGCCTCGTGCACCCGCTTGATCTCTTCCGTTGTCAGGAATTCCGCCCAGTTCATGAATGATCCTTTCTTTCCTTGAAAAAGTTTAAATTTTGAGCATATGGATTCGTTTCTTCATGAACAACTTTACCTCCGTCCCCTCCTTGAGTATCCCCCGGTACTGGGGATCCGCCTCATCGACGTACATCGTGTCTTCACCGCAGATCACCGTGTAGCGGATGATCGATCCGATGTACATGGCCGCCTCCACCCGTCCGGGGATCACGTTGGCCTCGCCGGTCCCGGCGCACTCGGACGCGGCGGCAATGCCGATCGATTCGGGGCGGACCACGGCCTTGAGCTTGTCGCCGCAGGCTACGGGAAACGGTACCTGCGATACGGACCAGTCGCCATGGCGGGTTCGCAAGGTGAGATGGCCGTTCGATTTTTCGACGAGCTCCCCGGGGATGAAATTGATGTGCCCGATAAAGCGGGCCACGAAATCATCGACCGGGGTTTCGTAGACCTCGGTCGGGGAGCCGACCTGCTTGACCTTGCCACGGTCCATCACCACGAGTTCATCCGAGAGGGACATCGCCTCTTCCTGGTCGTGGGTAACGAAGATGATCGAAAGATTCAGGCGCCGATGGAGCTTGCGGATCTCCGCCCGCATCAGCAGGCGCAGATTTGCGTCCAGATTGGAGAGGGGTTCGTCGAGGAGGAGGATTTTGGGGCAGAGGCTCAAGGCCCTTGCCAGGGCCACACGCTGCTGCTGGCCACCGGAAAGCTCATGGGGGTGTCGTCCCCCGAGCCCCTCCATCTGCACCAGCGCCAGGAGTCGCTCCACCTCGCAGGCGATCTCCTTTTTGGTTTTTTTCATGATCTTGAGGCCGAATCCGATATTGGCGGCCACCGTCATGTGGGGGAAAAGAGCGTAGTTCTGAAAGACCATGGCCGTGTCGCGTCCGTTGGGCTGGACCCGGGTGATGTCCTCCCCGTCGAGGAGAACCTTCCCCCCGTCGGGGACGGTGAATCCGCTCACCACCCGCAGCAGTGTGGTCTTGCCGCAGCCGCTGGGACCCAGAAATGTGACCAGCTTGCCCCGTTCCAGATCCAGGGAGACATCATCCACTGCCGTCATGGCGCCGAAGCGTTTGACGATGTGTCTCATTTCCAATATCGGGGTGTTCCCTTTTTGCGTCATGGATCGAGCCCTTTCAGTACATCTCGATTTTCGTCATTTTGACCAGAAGCTTCATACCGCCCAGGCAGGCCAGCACGACGGCAATCAGCATCGTGGAAATCGCACAGGCCATCCCCAGATACCCCTGTTCGGCCACGTTCAGGATGTAGAGGGCCGCCAGGTCGTTCCCCGGCGTGATCAGGAAGATCACCGCGCTCACCGCGATCATGCCCACCATGAAGGTGTAGATGAAGCCGGCGACATAGGCGGAGCTGATCAGGGGCAGAACGATTTTGAAAAAGGTCCGGATAGCGCCGGCGCCCATATCCGCCGCCGCCTCCTCGATGGCCACATCGATCTGGTGGAGCTTGCTCACCCCGGCCTCGAGGCTCACCGAGATGTTGCGGAATGCCTCGTTGATAATCAGGATGATGAAGGTTCCGGTGAGCTGCAGCGGCGGGTGGTTGAAGGCCAGGATATACCCGATCCCCATGACCGTACCGGGAACGGCGAACCCCAGCAGGGCCAGGGACTCCAGAACCTTCTTCAGTGGGACCCGTTTGCGGACCAGGATGTAGGAGAGGGTAATGCCGACGGCCGGGGCGACCAGGGCCGCCCCCAGGGAAAACTTGAGGCTCGTGATCAGGGTCCGGAATCCGTTGGGGCTTCGGAAATGATCCAAGGTCAGGGTGTTGTCCACCATCAGGATCTTGGTGAAGGCCCCGAAGAAGATGATGCCGAAGCTCGTAAGGATCACCGCCGAGGCAATGGCCGCAAGTCCCAGCATGGGATAGAGGATGTTCGGGGCGATCGGCCTCCGTTCCGTTTGCTGGGGCTTGCCGCCGATGGTGGTGTAGCCCTTCCCCTTGAGGAGATACTCGTTGACCACGAAGATGATCAGGCTCGGCAGCACCAGGAAAACGCAGAAGACCGCCGCCATTTCCAGGTTGTTGTCGCTAACCCACAGCAGATAGGCGCCGGTGGAGAGAAAGGGAACATCCCCGCCGATCAGCATCGGATTTCCGAAGTCCGAAATGGAGAGGATGAAAACCAGGAGCGACGCCTTCAGAATCCCCGGGGCTGCAAGCGGGATGGTGATCTTGCAGAGGATCTGCCAGTCCGTGGCGCGCATGTCACAGGCGGCCTCCTCCAGGTTGGAGCCGAGGGAGCGCAGAACATTTTCGATCATCAGGTATCCCAGCGGCAGGAAGGTGATCACCTGGGCGATGATCACCCCCCGCCAGCCGTAGATGTTGAAGGGCAACTCCAGCATCCGGGTCACGATACCGTGACGGCCGCCGATGATGATCAGGGCCAGCGAAAAGATGAAGGGCGGCGCCACGAGCGGGATGAGACCGAGCAGCCGCAGGGGAATCTTCAGCAGGGCCGGGCCATTGAGCCCCAGGAAGGCGAAGCAGAAGGCGAGCGGGATCACCAGCAGCGTGGTCACGATCGCCACGAGAATGCTGTTTTTCAGCGCCCGGTAATAACGGCCGCCGGAAAAGAAATCCATATAGGTGGCGAGGCTTGCCGTCGCCTCCCTGCCCAGGGAGAGCTTCGCACCCAGAACCAGGGGATCGAGGGTATCCTTGTTGCGCTTGATGGCCCGCTTGATGTCGTTGAAGCCTTTGAGATCGTCCCAATCCTTGCGGAAACGGACGGTATGGACGGCCGTCCCGTCCTCCTTTTTGAACCGGGTCTGCTCGATTCCCTGGATCTCCTTGAGAATCAGGCGCAGGGAGTCGGTGACCTTTTTCTCCGCTTCCACCCCCGTTGGGTTGACCGCCGGAAAGGCGATCGTGACCGTCGGGTAACTGACGGTGAAACTCTTGATCAGAACGGAACCGATGGGAAAGACGATAAAGAGGAAAATCAGCAGAACCGCGACGGCGGTTACAAACAGCAGGCCCGGCCGGCGCAAAATATGCCGGAAATCATCCATCTGCTGTTTCAGGATGGCGCTACCCGGGAAAGGCATCATTGCTACTCCCATGGGGCTGGACACGGTCGCCGTCATGGGGCGGGATCCCGCCCCATGACGGCGCTGACAATCGAAACCTTAGCGCAACTTGGAAACCTTAATCCATCCGCGCCCAATACATTGAGACCTTTAAAAAACGGGCCATTGGCCATTGCGAAGAGGCCAAGGGCTTTTTGTCATTGCGAGCAAAGCGAAGCAATCCCACAAATTGTATTGATGAGATTGGTTCGAGCTGCAACCCTTGTAACGACTGTGTCGGATTGCCACGTCGCTCCGCTCCTCGCAATGACAGGAAGGGCAGAAATTCATAGGTCTTCCATTATTTCGAGAAACGCTTGGCCCACTCGGTCATGATCCGCTTCTTGTTCTCCCCGGCCCAGAGGGCGTCATACTTGATCAGCTTGGGATCGACAAGCACCTTTCCGGGGATTCCGGGTCGGGTCACCTTGGAACGGAGGAGGCCGATCTGCGTCTGCCCCTCCTTGGTGCCGAGCCAATCGACCAGCTTCTTGGCACCGGCAAGATTTTTGGTCCCCTTCAGGATGGCCACGGACTCCAGATCAAATGCGGTACCCTCCGCAGGGATGAGGCCTTCGATCGGAAATTTCTGCTCCACCCTTCCGTAGACGGCCTGGTCCCAGCTTACCCCGATGGCATATTCACCCTGGGCCACCGACTGGGCCGGAGCCGAGCCGGATTTGGTGTACTGGCCGGCATTCTTGTGGATCTTCTCCAGGATCTCCCAGCCCTTGTTCTCGCCGAAGATCTGCATGATGGCGGAGACAAAAATGAAGGCCGTTCCGCTCGTGGCGGGATCGGGCATCACGATCTCTCCCTTGTAGACGGGGTTGGTCAGGTCAACCCAGGATTTGGGTTTGGGCAGGTTTTTCTTTTTCAGCAGATCCGGATTCACGGCGATGGCGGAAAACCAGTAGTTATAGCCGTACCACTGATGATCCGGATCCTTGAATTCTGCGGGGATGTCGGCCCATGCGGGCGACTGATATGGAATGAAGAACCCTCTCTGGGCGCCTACCTGGGCATCGGAGTTCAGGAATCCCCAGATCACATCGGCGTTGAAGTTGGGGTTTTCCGTCAGAACGCGGGTCCAGAGTTCGTTGGATGCGAGGCGGGGGCTCCAGACGATCTTCATGCCGACTGCCTTTTCCGCCACCGGCACCCATTTCTCCATCTCGGCCGTTTCATTGTGGGTGTAGATGCGCAGCTCCGGTTGAGCCCAGCAGGGGGCCGCAACCATCATCATACCCGTCAGAGCCGCGATCATGACAAAACCGATGAATCTCCTCTTGCCGGTCATATGTTCCCTCCTTCTTTTAAAATAATCTGGTTTAACCTATGGCATGATCCCCCTTTCCATCCTTGCATCGCCGGGCGTCCGCCCGCTTTCTTCACGCATCAAATTGAGATCTTTGAATGTCCTATCTTCCTGTCATTGCGAGGCGCGGAGCGCCGCGGCAATCCGACGCTGTCGTTGCGAGGGTTTCGGCTCGAAGCAACCTCATCAATACAATTTATGGGATTGCTTCGTCGGCCTTCGGCCTCCTCGCAATGACAGGAAGGCTTGCCTCCTCGCAATGACCTTTTAGCAATTTTTCAAAGGTCTCAAATTGCTTCTTGTCAATGTTACCATTAATCGTTTATCCGGCCTACAGAAAAATCCGCCGGCGTTCCGGGTCATACGGGGCCTTTGTCTGACGGGTAGCCGGAAAGGACTCCCCGTAGACCTCGATTGCATAGCCGTCGGCAACCTGCGAGTCCCCGGCAGACAGATAACCCATCGCGATCGTCTTTCCCACGGTGTGGCCGAAACCGCCGCTGGAGACCACGCCGACCACCTTGCACCGGCAGGTGATGGTCTCTCCGCCGTAGAGGAGCATCGGACGGTCGGTATCCAGGGTAAACAGGCAGAGCTTCCAGGCCGGCCCATCCTTTTTAATCTTCAGCAGGGCGTCCCGCCCCACGAAGGGACCCTTGTCGAGACTGACGGCAAAACCGATGCCCGCATCGTAGGGGCTGTAATCCGGCGATACCTCGGCGCCCCAGTAGCAGTAACCCTTTTCCAGCCGGAGTGAATCGATTGCCCGGTATCCGGCGTTCCGGATCCCGAGATCCTGCCCGGCAGCCCAGAGGCTCTCGTAGAGATTGGCGGCGTATTCCGGCGGCATGTAGAGTTCATATCCCAATTCGCCGATGTAGGTCACCCGGAGGGCCAGCACCGGGGCGTAACCGATGACGACCTGCCGGCATTGACCGAAGGGGAAGGCATCGTTGCCGAAGTCGTCCTCCGAGAGACGCTGCAGCAGTTCCCGGGAGGAGGGACCGCAGACATTGATCATTGCCAAAGAGGATGTGACGTCGCGCAGCGAGACGGAGCCGTCCTTCGGCAGATGCCGCTTGAGCCACATGAAATCGTGCACCCCGAAGGCCGTACCCGTGATCACGAAGAATCTCTCTTCTTCGACCCGGGAGATGGTAATATCCGCTTCGATTCCCCCCCGTTCGTTGCAGAGCTGGGTATAGACGGTCGATCCCACGGGCCGGTCCAAATTGGCCGCCGCGACATGGTTGAGGAACGCAAGCGCCCCTGCCCCCGTCACCTCGAACTTGCTGAACGAGGACTGGTCGAACAGCACGACCGCCTCGCGGGCCGCCCGATGCTCCGCGGCCACGTGTTCGAACCAGTTGGGAATCCCGAAGGTATGGGAATCCTCGGGTGTCACCCCGGCCGGTGCGAACCAGTTCGACCGCTCCCAGCCGTATTTCGCCCCGTACACCGCCCCCTTCTCCCTGAGCAGCCAGTAAAGGGGGGAGCGCTTCACTCCCCGGGCCGAATCATGCTCCTCATGGGGCCAGGAGATGGTGTAGTGCTTGCCGTAGATCTCTTTCGTCCGTTCGACATTGTACTTCAGGCTCCGGTGGTACTGTCCGAAGCGGCGGATGTCGAGCGGCCAGATGTTGAGGCTCGGCTCCCCTTCCACAATCCATTCGGCCACCATCCTCCCGGCGCCGCCGCCGGCGGCGATCCCGAAGGCGTTGAATCCGACGGCGACAAAACAATTCTCCAGCTCCGGGGCCGGTCCCAGCATGCAATTCCCGTCCGGGGTGAAGGCCTCCGGTCCGTTGACGAGGCGCGCAATCCCGGCCGTGCCGAGACAGGGCGTCCGGTTCACGGCCGCCTGCGAAATGGACTCGAAATGTTCAAAGTCGGGTTCCAGAAGCTCCTGTGTGAACCCCTTGGGGACTCCCCGGATGGACCAGGGGATGCCGTCCCGTTCGTAGCCGCCCATGACGAGCCCCCCCACCTCTTCCTTGTAGTACAGGAGGCTGTCCTTGTCCCGGAGCGTCGGCATGTCCGGCGGAACCCCCTCGATCGCCTCGGTCACGAGGTACTGGTGCTGGAAGGGAACCAGCGGGATGTTCACACCCATCATGCGGCCGATCTCCCGGCCCCACATGCCCGCGGCATTGACCACCGTTTCGCAGCGGATTTTTCCCTTGTCCGTCAGTACGGCTTCGACGCGGTTGTTCCGGATCTCGAATCCCGTAACCAGGGTCTTCTGTTCGATCGTGGCGCCGCGGTTCATGGCCCCCTTGGCCATGGCCATGGTCAGGCCGCTGGGGTCGGCCTGGCCGTCGGAGGGCATGTAGGCCGCGCCGATGATCCCCTCCATGCTGAGGATGGGGCAGAGCCTCAACGCCTCTTCGGGCGTGATCATGTGGAGATCGAGACCGAAGCTGCGGGCCGTGGTGGCCCCCTTCTTCAGTTCGAGGATCCGCTCCGGAGTGCTGGCCAGGTGGAGGCAGCCGCTCTGCTTCCAGCCCGTTGTGAGTCCCGTCTCCGCCTCCAGGGTCTTGTAGAGGCTCACGCTGTACTGGAGCATCCGGGTCACGTTCCGATGGGAGCGGAGCTGCCCCACGAGACCTGCCGCGTGCCAGGTGGAGCCGCTGGTCAATTCACCCTTTTCCAGGAGGATCACATCCCGCCATCCCATCTTGGTCAGGTGGTAGGCGATGCTGCAGCCCACGATGCCTCCGCCGATAATGACAACCTGTGCACTGTCGCGCATGATTCACTCCTTTCGCTTTTCAGGGAAATAAGCCCCCGGTAATACGATGATTTAGACCGTTTTGAATTTCTACCTTACCTGTCATTGCGAGGGCATCAGCCCGAAGCAATCTCATTTTTTATCGAATGGTTATGGGATTGCTTCGTCGGCTCATCGCCTCCTCGCAATGACAAATGGTGCGCTTTTCAAAAGGCCTCTCAGGATGTTTTCAGTCTGAACCGAGCGCCTTTGTCAAGGCCGGAACAACCTCGAACAGATCGCCGAGAAGGCCGTAATCGCATTTCTGGAAAACAGGTGCATCCTTGTCCTTGTTGATCCCAACGATCACCTTGGAGGTCTTCATTCCCGCAAAATGCTGCACGGATCCGGAGATGCCGCAGGCGATGTAGAGCCTGGGGCTTACGGTTTTCCCGGTCTGGCCCACCTGCAGGGCATGCGGTGCGTAGCCTGCATCCACGGCCGCCCGGGAGGCCCCGACAGCCGCCCCGAGAAGGGATGCGCACTCCCGCAGTATCTGGAAATTTTCCGCCGATCCCAGCGCGCGACCGCCGGAAATGACGATCTCGGCTTCGGATACGTCAGGTCCCCCGGCATCGCCCTGGCGGATCCGGCGGATCACCATTCTTTTCGGGAAGGGATCCGCGACCCTGTATTCGATGATCTCCCCCGGACGGGGATCGACGCGTTCGGGAACGGCGTTCGGCCGAATCCCCAGAATCCAGGGCCGTCCGTTCAACCGGAGATCGGCCGTCGTTCGGCCGGAGAAGTGGGATTTCCGGACCTCCCCCTTTGCAAGATCGACATGAAGACAATCCAGAACCAGTGGCGCCCCTTTGAGCGATGCAACCCGCGCCAGCAGATCCCTTCCGGCCTGGCCGGACGACCCGAGGAGGGCATCGAGCTTAAAATGATCGATGGCCGATACCAGCACTGCGGCCTGCCCCTCCGGAAGGGAGGCGATCTCCGCCTCCGGCGTTTGGATTGCCACAATCCTGTCCGCGCCGTACTGCTTCAACAACCCGCGACACCCCTCGGCGTTTGGATCCAGAAGAAGGGCGTATACCTCCCCTTCGGGATCCTGCCTTGCCGCCGTCAGGACGCCCAGGGTCGTCTTTCGGACCTCCCCGTCTTTGGTTTCGATGAGAACGCCGATCTTCGCCATGGTTTTTTGATTCTCGAATTTACAGTGTATGGTTTGCCCTGAGGTTACGCAAGAGCTCCTGCGCCATTTCGTCCGGAGAGCCCTCCAGCATCCTGCCAAGGCCACGATCGGGCACCGATTGAAGCTCCAGAAGTTCCACGGCCGGCAAATCCGGCGCCGTGCCGAGATCGGCCCGGGTCAGCACACGGATCTCCTTTTTTTTCGCTTTCATCATATCGGGCAGGGTGGCGCAACGCGGCCGGTTGAGACCTTTTGTCGCGCCGACGATGCAAGGCATGGTCATCTCGATCACCTCGCGGACGTCCCCTTCGATCTCCCGCTCCACGGTGACCAGACCCTCGGCCATGGAAAAGGCCACCACGTTCACGGCCACCGGCATATCAAAGAAAACCCCCAGCCGGTAAGGGATCTGCATCCCTTCCGTATCGATCGACTGCCGGCCGGTCAGGATCAGATCCGGGGAACCGTCCTGGGAAATGGCCCGGTGGAGGAGTCGTCCCGTCTCGACGGCGTCCGTAAAATAGGTCTCCGTCCTGACGTGGATCGCCCGGTCGGCGCCCATGGCCAGGGCCGTCCGCAGCGTGGATACCGCAGCCTCCTTGCCGACCGTGACCGCAATGACCTCGGCGCCGGAGCCGCTTTCCCGGATCATGAGGGCCTGCTCCAGCGCGTATTCGTCGTAGGGATTCACGATGAACTTGACGGATTCGTCGAATTCCGTCCCCCCCAGAGGCCGGATGTTGGCGGCGGTGTCGGGGACATGCTTTATACACACGTAAATCTGCATCATGAAATCGCTCTTTGAGACCTTAGAAAAACGCGCCATTTGTCATTGCGAGGAGACCGAAGGCCGAGGAAGCAATCCCATAAATTGTATTGATGAGATTGCTTCGAGCTGAAGCCCTCGCAATGACAGGACAACCGGATATATAATTACCCGGCCCTCCCCCTCATGTGGTTGGAGGGCCGGGGTGCTTCCTTCAGGGAGGGTCAAATTCCTCCCGAAATGTTATTTCTTCCCGAAATAGTTCCGGACAAAACGAACGAAACGGTCGTTTTCCTCATCCACGCCGGGCGTCACCCGGAAATAGCCGTCTTTTCCGTGGATCGGTTTGATGCTCTTGAGGAAGATATGCTCCATCTCCAGCCCGGCCGCCAGGATCTCGGCGGTGGTCTTGCCGGTCATCGTGGCGTCGATGAGCATGTAGTTTCCATGCGCCGGGAAAGGCTTCAGGCCGACCTGAACCAGCTCTTTGGTGAAGATCTCCATCCAGCGGTTGTTGTGCTTCACCTTAGCCACAACCTCATCCGGGTTGTCCAGGATCGCCTCCGCAGCAGCCATCGCCATCAGGCTCACGTTCCAGGGCAGGAACATGGCGTTAAAGGCCTTGACCATCTCTTCGGTCCCCACCACGTATCCGAAGCGGATGCCGGCAAAGCCGTAGGCCTTCGAGAAGGTGTGGGAGAGGAAGACCTGGGGATACTTCTTGAGCAGGAAGTCCTTGGAGGGCATCTCGGGATGGTAGTCCAGATAGGCCTCGTCGACGCACAGCGGAATTCCCGTCTCGCAGAAGCGGATCAGGTCCTTGTCGTCGATGAAGATGCCCGTCGGGTTGTTGGGGTTGATCACGAGGATCAGCTTGGTCTTGGGAGTGATCGCCTTGAGCATGGCGTCCGTGTCGTACTGGAGATCCTCTTTCCGCAGCGGAACGGAAACCACCTTCCCTCCCGCCAGTTCCGCCCGCGGCGGGAATAGCTCGAAGGTGGGGGTGGAGATGATGAACTCATCGCCCGGCTGGAGGAAGATCCGCATCATGCAATCGATGATCTCCGAGGAGCCGTTGCACAGACCGATATTGTCCGGTCCGAGGTTGTGGAGTTTCCCCAGCCGGGTCCTCAACCTCAGCATGCTGTCCGGATAGCGGTTTCCCTTGGTTAGGATATCCGTCACCGCCTTGATCACCTTCTCGGAAGGGGGAACAGGATTTTCATTGAGCATCAGGCGGCCGTAATCTGGTTTCGCCCAGGCCTTGTCGAGTATCGCGGTGTTGTATTCCCGTGCGGTGAGCAACCATGGTACAAACCAATCCTTTAACTGTTTCATTGTTTTCTCCTTTCATGGCTAATCTGAGAACTATGCGAGGCATTTTCCGGCAAACTCGACCATGTCGTCGGTCGCCTTGGAAAATTGCTGCGCCGTCTTCACCAGTGAAGGATGATGGTTGTACTCATCCCTCGTGTAACCGTCTTCCGCGTAAGCCCGTTCGAAATAGGGTATCCGAAGAAGCTTTTCCAGTACCTCCTTCGGGATATCCTGGTCAATGCGGCCTTTCACAAAAGAAATTTTTTCCTGTCCCTGGAAATGGATCAACTCATCGATAAAGGAGGGAGGACAGGTGACCACGATGCTTGCCCCCGCCTTCTCCTCGAGATGCCAAATCCGCTGAACACCATCCACGGTCGGTCCGACCCGCAGGGAGCAGGAGAGGAGCTTGCTCGGATACTTCCTCTCCTTGATGAGCCGATAGGCCTTCTTGAAGATCGCCAGTTCCGCCAGGCGAACCTCCGCTTCGGAAAGTTCGATCCCCTTTTCCTTTGCAAAATCCCGCAGCCCCCCCAGATCGCCGTAGCGCGCCTCCATGTGGGTAATCACGGACCGCCAGCGGGAGAGATCCACATGATTCGCCTTGGCCTTTTCCAGCCCTCTCTGCACGGACTTGGCGCAGTCCATCAGTTGCGGTAAAACAAACGACAGCGTGTTGTTGGTGGCGATACCCTGGGAGGTCAGGATCTCGATGACCTCATACCCCTCCTTTGTGCCCGGTACCTTGACCATCACGTTGGGATTGATGGCAGCCAACTCCGCGGCCTGCTTCAGCATCGCCTCCTTGTCGAAGGAGTTCCGCGGATCCACCTGTCCGGACAGGTATCCTTCACGATATTTTGTCTTTTCAAACAGCGGCAGAAACATGTCGGAGCCTGTTTTCACGATCTCTTTGTAGAGAAGCCAGAAAAGGGACTCTTTGTCTATCCCGCTATTTTTCTTTATGATGCCCATCGTTACGGCTTTCCAACGGGGCTCGTCATCCTTGATCGCCTGGAGAGACAGGGAGGGATTGGTCGTGACGCCGCGAAACAGCGACGCCTCCGGATTCTCCTTGTCGTACATCCGCTGAAACTGCCGCTTCAGCGTCTCGAGGTCACCCTCTGGGGCCTTGGCCAGCAACTTCCGGCACCAGTTCTCAAAGATGACAGGCGAGGAATCCCACCAGATCTCCATACCGGGGCTGACCGCGACCAGATTCTCCAACAGGTTATTTTCCTTCATGCTATCCCCCTTATTTGTATTGAATGGTCTTTCATTGTTTAGATGTATATACAATCAGCCCCTGAAATAATCAAGCTTAATCATCCTGCAACGTATTTTCCTTGATATGGTAACGACCCAGTTCAACCTCAAAAACATATTTATCTCCCCGGTAATAGGAGTAGAGAAGCTCTACCGGGATATTGTTTTCGTCGTAGGTCAGGCTTTCCATGAAAAAGGCCGCCGTGTTTTCGGGGACATTCAGATAGGATGCAATGCGACCTTTCAGATTTACGGCCCGGATCGTCTGATCCGACCGGGCCAGCGTGACGTTGAAACGCTCGTTGATCATCTGGTACATGGAGCCGGTCAGATCCATTTCCAGGATCTCCCCGAAGATGGAATGGGGAAGATAGCTTTCTTCGTAGATAAAGGGCACCTGGTTGCCGCTCCGGATACGACGGATGGCCACCACACTGCTGTTCGGACTCAGGATCAGCTTCCTGGCCACCTGTTCCTTCGCTTCCTCAACACCCTTCTTGATGATTTTTGTCTTCTCCCTGATCCCGAGCTCACGCAGGTCGGCACTGAAACTCGAAATGCTCTTGAGCTTATGCGTGATCGCCAGCGGGGTGTCCGCACAGACAAAGGTTCCGCGCCCCTTTTCCTTCCGCAGAACGCCCGCCGTCGTCAATTCCGTAATGGCCTGCCTCAGGGTATTCCGGTTCACCTGGCAGATCCTGGTCAGTTCCACCTCCGACGGCAGATTGGCGCCCTTCTCGTACCTCCCGGACTGGATCAAATCCTTGATCCAGGCGCTGATCTGGAGATATTTGGGAATGGGATTATCCGGATCGATGATGTTCATTTCCAAAGACTCCGTTCATTTTGAAGAGCTCATGCCCGTAAGCCCGGAACTGCCCGTGGTGATCCGCATGACGATCAGGAACAGCGCAACGATCAGCACGACCACGGTGCACATGGCATTGGCGCTCGCCGTACGGCCGTCCACATCGAGAAAGATGATCTCGATTGCGGCCAGCTTGATCTGCGCCGAAACCAGAAACAGCACCGCGCTGATCGTGGTCATCGACCGCATGAAATAGAAGGTGGTCGTAGAGAGGAAGGCCACCTTGGAGAGCGGAAATACGATTTTCGTAAAGGTGGTGACCGGTCCCGCGCCCAGACTGACCGCCGCCTCCTCGACCGATTTGTCGATCTGCTTGAGATTCGCCGTTCCGGAGAGAACCCCGAGCGTGAAATTGGCGATCACGACGTTGATGATGATGATCCAGATGGTGCCGTAAATCAGAAAGTAGGGTTTGTTGAATGCCAGCACGTATCCCAATCCCAGCACCACCCCGGGGATGGCCGCCGGCAAAACCGACAGCGCGTAGAGAAGCTGCTCGCCCCGGGGCTTCTTCTTTTCGATGATGTATGCGGCCACCAGCGTGATGGAAGCCCCGACCACGGCCACCACCAGGGATACCAGGAGGCTGGTCCAGATGGGGGCGTATTTGATGGCGATCATGTCGCGCACCGGTCCAGGATCCAGGACGCTGTTCCAGAAGGCGGTCCAGAAGGGCACGCTCGCCCCGAGGGACGGAAAGTCATAGTGTTTGAAGGTGAGTGAAAAATCGTACGGCCAGGTGTTGACAAAGGAGCCCAGGAAGACCGTGACGAACACCAGAAGGATGCAGGCGCAGATGAATCCCGAGTAAGCGGTGAACGCCCATTTCTTGAGCGGCCGGGACGGTTGGATGAAGGGACGGGCCTGGCCGCTGATCATGGCATAGCTCTTCCGGGTCAGGTAATAATTGATTGCAAATGCCGTGATGGAGGGAACCAGGAGGATCACGCTGATGGTCGCCCCCAGGTCGAACCGCTGCATACCGAAGACCTTGTTGACGATTTCCGTCGCCAGAACCGAATAGTCCCCCCCGATCACCACGGGGATGCCGAAGTCGGTGATGGTCAGGTTGAAGGTGAGCGCCGCGGCGCTGGCGATCCCGTACTTCGCCGAAGGGAGGGTCACCTTGAAGAAGGTTTTCATGGCGGATGCCCCCAGACTCTGGGCGGCCTCGTCAAGGCGCGTGTCCACCGCGGAGAGGGTGGTATAAAGAATGAAAAGGGCGTTGGGAAAACAGTAGAGGATCTCTCCCACGATGATGCCCGTGGCCCCGTAGATGTTCCAGCTCGTGTCCAGCATGTATCGCGTGATGACGCCGTTGCGGCCGAACAGCAAGATGAGCGCCAGGGCCTGGATGATGGTCGGCGCAATGAGGGGAAGCGTGGATACCGTGTAGAAGAAACCCTTGCCGGGCATGGTGGTGCGGGTGAGACCATAGGCAAACAGGAAGGCCAGCACCGTGGTGATGACCATCGTCACCGTGGATACGAACATGCTGTTGTAGAAGGAACGGAAAATCCGGGGGTCAGCGAAATAATCAAAATAATTTTGCAGGGTGAAAGCGCCGTCCTTGAAAAAACTCAACCGGCAGATGTCCACCACCGGATAGAGCAGGAATACGGCCAGGATGACCAGCAGAAACGCCATGATCAAACCGGTGAAGAGATTGTCGGCGGTGAACCACGAGGAGAATCGCTTTCCGGAAGGTTCGACAGGATTCATTTTTTACCCTCCCCTTCGGCAAAGATCAAAAATGCCTCAGGAGGGAAATAGAGATAAATATCATCCCCCCGCTTCAACGAGCGTTGCCCGAACTCCTTCTCATTGATATCTGCGATGACCTCCTCCCCGTCAATTTCGATGAGAAGCCTTACGGCAGCCCCCAGAAAAACAACCACTTCAATCCGGCCGGAGGCGAGATTCATGGGTTCGTCGACCTTGGGGGGCTCCTCCTTTTTGAACACCTCAAGATTTTCCGGCCGTATGGCCAGGGAAACGGCCTCGTCCGCCCCGGCGCCGTTCTTCCTGATCTTGATTTTTCTCTTGCCGATATCGACGACATCTCCGGTACGGGTGCCTTTAAAGAAATTGGACGTTCCCACAAAGTCCGCTACGAAGCTGCAGGTTGGGTTCTTGTAGATGTCAATGGGTCGTCCGATCTGCCGGAACTGTCCCCCTTCCATGACGACCACACGATCCGCAATGGACAGGGCCTCTTCCTGATCATGGGTCACATGGATCATCGTCTTTTTCAACTCCTGCTGCAATCTCTTGATCTCGGCTCGGAGCCGGAGTCTGATTTTCGCATCCAGGGCGCTCAGGGGTTCGTCCAGCAGAAGTACCTGGGGATCCGGGGCAAGGGCTCTCACCAGGGCGACCCGCTGTTGCTGACCGCCGCTCAATTGGGCCGGATAAAGTTTTCGCCAGCCGGAGAGACCGATCAGATCGAGCATGACATCCACCCGTTCGGCTATGACCTTCTTCGGTACCTTCCTCATCTTGAGACCGAAGGCGATATTTTCCTCCACGGTCATATTGGGGAAAAGGGCGTAGGATTGAAAGACGATGCCGAATTCCCGCTTCTTGGGAATGAGATCGTTGATCACCCGGTTGTCAAAGATGACCTTCCCCTCGCTAACCGTTTCAAACCCGGTGATCATCCGCAGTACCGTGGTTTTTCCACAACCGCTCGGTCCCAGAAAACAGATGAACTCCCCTTCCTGGATCTCTAAATCGACGTGATCCACGGCGGTCAGGTGCCCGTACCTTTTGGTGAGATTTTCCAGCCTGAGGTCTCTTCCCATCTTTCTTCCTCGCTTAGATGTTGAGATATCTATACAGAACGGGTCCAAAAAAACGGAATGGATGCCGTTCATCCCGCCTGTTTCAGGCGGGATGAACGGCAATAGGAGCTTACTTCGAGAAGAGGGCCTCCCACTTCTTCTTGATGGCCTCGCTGTTTTTGGCCTGCCAACTGAAGTCCATCGGGTAGAGCTTGATTTCAGACAACTTGGGCAGATCCGGGCGTGACGGAATCCCGGGAAGGGTCACGCCGTGCTTGAATTTGGCATACTCTTTCATCGCGTTGTCCGTAATGGCCCAATCCAGGAACCTCTTTGCGGCGTTGGTATTTTTCGCCCCCTTGAGCAGCGCGTTGGCTTCCACTTCATATCCCGCACCCTCGATCGGGAAGACAAACTTGACCGGGAAACCCTGTTTGATCAGTTCGGCCACGACGAATTCAAAGGAGGCCCCCACTGCAAACTCACCCGAGGCGGTCATCTTGGCCGGACGGGATCCGCTCTTGATGTACTGGCCGATGTTCTTGTCCAGTTTCTTCAGGAATTCCCAGCCGTCCTCCTTGCCCTCTTTCGCGCCGTACATCTGGAGGATGCTGGCGATCTGGAGGAACCCTGTGCCGGAGGCCACCGGGTTGGGCATGGTCACAAGCCCCTTGAATTTCGGATCGAGAAGGTCGTTCCACCCCTTGGGCATGGGCAATCCCTTCTCCTGCATGACTTTTGTATTCACGCAGAAGGCGGCGATGTACATATCGATTCCGACATACATATACTGGGGATGCACAAAGCGCTGTTCGAGTTTTTCCACGCCTTTGGGCTTGTAGGGTACGAACAGCCCCTTGGGAATGAACTCTTCCATGTTGGTAACGGCCCACCCCCATACCAGATCCGCCTGGGGATTGTCCTTTTCAGCCAGCATGCGTGCACCCAGTTCACCGGTGGAAAGACGGATGATGTTGATCTCCAGGTCCGGCATATCCCTTCTGGCCGCCTCAAGGTATTTGACCGTTTCATCCGTCTCCAGCGACGTATAAACGGTTACCTTTTCCGCAGCACTTGCGGTGATTGCCATACACATGGCCATGAAGCCTACGATGAAGAATAACCCTGCACGTTTCATACGACCAACCTCCTTATTATGTTGACCATTTGTACTGCCGTACCCAACCATTACCTTTTCCGACCGATACAGTTCGGTAATCGATATAAATTCCGGCGCCGATCTTCAATGCGCCGTATGGACCAACATGGTTATGGAGAATATATCAGCTCAGTTTTCAGTCTTGGTTCAGCTTGGAATGGAAATACTTGAATCTGTCTTTTTCGGGTGGAATCGCTATCAGATTTATGACCGGCCGTCAAGAAAGAAATTTTAGACAGAAAGAAATTTTAGATGGATTCACACCCGTGATATCCTTCCCTCAAACGGCGCAGGGTACGGCGCGGCCGGGGAGGAGTTCCAGGCGGAATCTTCGGGAAACCAGCTCTTTCCCTTGGACGAAGGGGACGATTTCCCCGAGGGGGAGCATCGTGTAATCGGCTTTCCGGATGGCCCACAGGAGTCGAACGAAGGGTTCGGCGCCGATGCCGCCTTCCATTTCCGCATGAACCGGCAGGACATGGATCCCCCCGGAAGCGAGATCCGCGAGGATCCTCCGTTCGCCTTCCTCGATCCCCGTTTCTTCAAAACAGGGAAGATCCGATGGAATCTCGACGAGGTCCGTTCCCTCGTGGATAAAAGGTTGCTTCGCCCGCGTACAACTCAGATAATCAAGCCCGAGGCCGCGAACCACGGAAAGTACGCGGTCGTCGATCAGCCAGGCCGGGGCGCCGAAAGCGGTGGGTCTCTTTCCCGTCAATCCTTCAAATCCCTCGATGCCGCGTCTGAACCAGTCCCGGATCCAGCTCTCCGGCTTCTCAAACAGCTCATCCTGCCAGCGCCGGTGATCCCAGGCATGAAACTGCACCTCATGTCCTTCCGCCATGATCCGCCGGACGAGATCGGGAAAGGAAAGGGCGATCATGGGCGAAGGGAGGAACGTCCCGTAGAGGGCGGTCCGGAAACCATAGAGACTGGCGGCGCGAGACCGGACCATTTTCTTCAGAAATTGGGGGTTTTTCAGGATCTGCAGAATGGCCCGCCCCGAGGCGTCGGGACCGATGCTGAGGAAAAAAGTGGCTTTGAGCCCCTCCTGCTCCAGCAATGTAAGAAGCCGGGGGACACCCCGCTGCATCCCCTGGTAGGTATCCACATCGATTTTCAGCCCCAGGATTCTGGTCACGCCACCCCCTGTCCGGAGAAATCTCTTTCCCGCTCAAGGATAGATCATCCGCCTATTCGCGGAGGGACGGCTCGTTCTCCTCGAGGAAGGAGTAAAGGGTCATCCGCAGGGAATCCTCCAGATTGACGGCCGGCGACCAGCCGAGGAGGGTTCTGGCCTTTTCGATGCTCGGCTTTCGGGTATAGATGTCCTGGTATCCTTTGCCGTAATAGGTCTGGGCCGGAACCTCGATGATCTCCGAATAGGACCGGTCCCGGCAATGGTCCGGGTGCTCCATGAAAAGCTTCTTCAGTATGCCGGCCAGTTCCCGGACAGAGCATTCGTTGTCCGGATTGCCGATGTTGATGATCTGGTTTTTACAGGCGTCGTTGCGGTTTTCCAGGATGCGCAGCAATGCCGCGATCCCGTCGTCGACATAGGTGAAGCAGCGTTTCTGGCTGCCGCCGTCCACGAGGCTGATCGGTCGCTTCATCAGCAGCTCGGCGATGAACTGCGTCACCACGCGGGAGCTCCCCTCTTTTGCGGCGTACAGCGAATCCAGGCGGGGTCCGACCCAGTTGAAGGGCCTGAAAAGCGTGAATTCCAGATGACCCCGGGTGCCGTAGGCATAGATCACCCGGTCGAGGAGCTGCTTGCAGCAGGAGTAGATCCAGCGCTCCTTCTGAATCGGTCCCACGACCAGATAGCTCTCATCCTCCTTGAATTCCGGATCGGCGCACGCCCCGTACACCTCCGATGTGGAGGGAAAGACGACTCGTTTGTGATACTTGACGCAATGCTTGACCACATTGAGGTTCATCTCGAAATCGAGGTTGTAGACGGCGATCGGATCTTCCACGTAGAGTTTTGGCGTGGCGATCGCCACAAGGGGAAGGACGACGTCGCACTTCTTGACATGATACTCGATCCACTCCCGGTTGATCGCGATATCCCCTTCGATGAAATGAAAGCGCGGATTCTGCAGATTTTTACCAAGACGATCGTCGGAGAGGTCCATGCCGAAAACGGTCCAGTCCGTCTCGTCGAGGATCCGCTGTGTCAGATGGTGGCCGATAAAACCGTTTACCCCCAAGATTAATATCTTCATCATAACAACATTCCTTCCCTGTCTTTAAAATAGCGGATGATCCCAAGGCCGGTCATTCTCTCCGGCCCGGCCTGCACATTCAGGAGCTGAAGTCTCCCCCGTCCCGTCCGGACCCAAACCCGGTCCCCCTCAATTTCGACGCTTCCGGGAGGTTTTGTCTCCTCCCCTTCCCTTCCCTCTTCGGGTCTTCCCCACCAGATCATGAGCCTGGATCCGTCTTCCTGCCCGCAGAAGGCGCCGGGATACGGATCCGTGACCGCGCGGATCAGGTTGTAGATCCTCACTGCAGGCCATCGCCAGTCGATACGGCCGTCCTCGGGCCTGCGGCCGCCGAAATAACTTCCCAGCGAGATATCCTGGGGGATGCGCGGCGCCCGCCCGATTTTCATCAGCGGCAGAAGTTCATCAAGAAGGATTCCCGCCGCATCGCAGAGCTTGCCGTAGAGCGTGAAAGCGGTATCCTGCGGGGAAATGGGCACGATCCTCTGCCCGACGATATCCCCTGCATCGGCCTTCCGGACCATGTAATGGAGGGTTACACCGGTCTGCTCCTCCCCGTGCACGAGAACCCAGTTCACGGGACAGCGACCGCGATAGGCGGGCAGAAGCGATCCATGGAGGTTATACGCCCCCTGCGGCGGAATGCGGAGAATCTCCTCCGGGATCATATGGCGATAATAGAAGGAAAAGATCATCTCCGGCTGAAGGGCCGCGATCTTTTCCTGCCATTGGGTCTGCCGTATCTCTGCAGGAGATTCCACGGGTATACCCCGTTCCCCTCCCCAATTTTTGACCGAATCGAACCAGCAGTTTTCTCCCGGGTCATCGTCATGCGAAAAAATACAGGCAATTTCATACCCGGCGCGCATGAGGGCATTTAAACCCTCGATGCCCATGTTGTGGTAGGCAAGGACCACGACCCTCATGCATCCCCTCCGGCCGAAAGGGATTCGTCCCCGTAGACATGTTCAATCACGTATTCGGGTCGCTTGCGGACCTCGCGATAGATCCGGCCGATATACTCCCCGATCATGCCGAGGGCGAAAAACTGGAGCCCCACAAAAACAAACAGGATCGCGAAGAGCGTGAACACCCCTTGCGCGGCCCAGAAGGCACCGTAAAGGAGGCGGGCGACAACGAGAAACGCGCCGAAGCAGACACCGAGGGTTGCCAGAAGAACCCCGCCGTACATGATGAGCTTGATGGGGAGTTCGGAGAAGGATGCCACCAGATCGAACTGGAGGTTGATCAGTTTCCGCAGCGGATAGTTGGATTTGCCGCCGTGCCTCTCCTCGTGGGCGACCTCAATCTCCGTCACCCGCTTGCCAAAATGGGTCGCCAGCGCCGGGATGAAGGTGGCATGTTCATGACAGGCGATCATCCGCTCCACCACCGTCCGGCGGTACGCCCGCAGCATGCATCCCCAGTCGGTCATCCGGACGCCGGTGATTTTTCGCGCCACCATATTGACGATCCGCGAGGGAACAATCCGGAGGAGGGAATCTTTCCTCCCCTTGCGGATTGTGCCGACCACATCGAAGCGGCCCTCTTCCATGGCCGCGATCAGGCGGGGGATCTCCTCCGGCGGATTCTGGAGATCCGCATCAAGCGTCACAACGATGCCGCCGCGAACGATGGAAAAACCGGCCAGGATGGCCGCATGCTGTCCGTAATTCCGTGTGAGTTCCACCACCCTGACCTCGGGATCCACCGTGAACCCCTTCAAGATTTCCAGCGAAGAATCCCGGCTTCCGTCATCGACCAGGATGACCTCCCAGGGTCTATTCAAGGCGGACATGACCGGCCGGATCCGGCCCATCAACACCGGCAGATTCCCCTCTTCGTTAAAGACCGGGATCACGAGGGAAATCATCTTCTCAAAATCAACCGTATCCATTTCCAATGCTCTCGTCAAAAGTCGAAAAACACCCTTTCCTGTCATTCCCGTGAAAACGGGAATCCAGTCTTTTTGACCATTTACATTCTGTCTGGATTCCCGGCTACGCGGGAATAACGACTTTTTTTCGACGCCGCCATTATTGTTATCAATTTTGGCCTCCTTGCGGATCGCCCAGGATCTCCCGGACCGCAGCACAGACATAGGCGACATCCCCGTCGGTCATGTCCGGAAACAGGGGAAACGACAGGATCCTTTCCGCAGCGCGTTCCGTTTCCGGCAATCTCGCCATCCCGTAACGGTCTTTCACATACTTCAGCAGATGACAGACCGGAAAATGGAGACCGTAGCCGATGTTGTAATCCGAAAGCCTCTGCATGAATCCTTCCCGTTCCATGGCCAGGATTTTCACCACAAAGAGGTGGTTGGCATGGTCATGGGGATAGGGCGGATCACCCGGAAGCTCAAGCCCTGCGACCCCTTCGAGTCCTTCCCGGTACAGCGCGACGAGATCCGCGCGGCGCTGGTTCAATTCGGCAAGCCGGGAAAACTGGGCGATCCCCAGGGCCGCCTGGATGTCCGTCAGGTTGTACTTCCATCCCGGCGCCTCGATGTCGTACGATGGGTTGCCCCCTTTCCCGTAGCGTTTCCAGGCGTCCCGTTCGATGCCGTGAAACCGCAGAAGGCGAAGCCTCTTTTCCAACTGATCGTCGTTGTGGGTGATCAGTCCCCCCTCGCCGGTCGTGATGTTCTTGAGCGGATGAAAGGAGAATATGGCGATCTTCCCGAAACCGCCGGCATGGATCCCCCGATAGCGCGTACCGACGGCATGGGCCGCATCCTCGATCACGGTCAGGCGATGACGGTCGGCAATCTCCAGGATCCGGTCCATCTCCGCCGGCGCTCCGGCGAAATGGACCGGGATGATCGCCTTCGTCCGGGGGGTGATCCTGGCCTCGATATCGTCGGCATTGATGTTGAGGGTGTCATAATGAATGTCGACGAACACGGGTCGTGCGCCGTGCAGCGCGATCATGTTGACCGTCGAGGCAAAGGTGAGCGACGGGGTGATCACCTCATCCCCCGGACCGACACCGAGGGCCGTGAGCAGCAGATGCATCCCCGCCGTCGCGTTGGCGAGGGAAACCGCATAACGCGCTCCGGTAAGCTCCTGAAACCGTTCCTCGAAGACCTTGCAGAGGGGACCGGTCGTAATCCACTGCGACCGCAGGCAGGCGGTTACGCCGGCAATCTCCGCCTCGCCGATGGACGGCCGATTCAGCGGCAGAAAATCTTCTCTTATTTCCATCATTCCGTGACGACCCCTTCTTAATTAGGATCTTCTCAACTGTATCAGCGAATAGGCATCATTATGCCACAATACCCGGAGGGCGGGTACCTCTTTTTTCAGCCTCTCCAACTTTTCATCATTCTGCGTCGCGCAATAGATTCCGTCCGTTTCCTGAACCAGGCGGAAAAAGGATGCGGAAGTCAGAAAATATTGTTCCCGCTCCGCAGTCGGAAGCTGTTCGCTGCCGTACCTTACCTCCCCGATGTCATCGACGATCGGCGTCCTCTTCCCGGTGTAGAAGTCAATACCGTACAGCGACATGCCGTATTGGTAAAGAGTGGCATCTGCGGGAATGTAACTCCGGATCGCCTGTGAAAGCGGATAGGCCGACTTGTAGGGTGAAAGGTATTGCGCAACCGGCAGGGTGAGCGACAGCAGAAAAAGCGCAAAGAGCAGATAGATCGAGGCGAACCAGTTCCGGCCGGAATTCCTTCGGATCCGATCCGGGAGAAAGAGAATCAGCAACTGCATGAGGAACGGGAGTACGATCCACGGCCACCAGTTCCCCCAGGCCACCCCGCGTTCCCGCAGAAAAACAGGGCCAACCAGAACGACCATGAAAAGAACGGCCTGCAGGATTCCCGACCACCGGTAGCGCAGTGGAACGGCCCCCTCCGCCTCTCCTTTCGCAATCCGCTCTTCATAACGGCGGAAAAGATGGCCGAAGCCCAGCGCGAGGGGAAGAAAAACGGGCGCGATGTAGGGGATCAGTTTCGACGAAGAGATCGAAAAGAATAGGAAGATCAGGCCGAACCAGGTGAGCAGAAATCGTTTTTCGGTGCTGCCGAACCATTGCTCCTGCTTTCCGAGTCCCCGGATCGCCTCCGGCAGAAAGGCACACCAGGGAAGGGTCCCGGCCAGGATGATGGGAAGATAGAAATAAAAGGGCTGATAGCGGTCATGCATCCGGGTGGCATAGCGGAGCAGGTGCTCCTGGATGAAGAAAAAACGGAAGAAATCGGGGTTTTTCTGCTGGACGAGAACCAGCCAGGGGAATGCAGTAGCGGAAAAGATCAGGATGCCGACCGGGGAGAAAAGGCCGAACATCTCCCGCCAGCGGCCCGAGATCAGAAGCCAGATCGTGAGGACACCGAAGGGAAAGGCGATCCCGATGAGCCCCTTGGCCAGAAACGCCAGCGCACTGAACAGATAAAGAAGGTAAAGCCACCGCTTTTTCTTTTCCGCAGCGGCGAAAAAGCGGAAACCGGACCAGATTGCCATGCAGACGAAAAAGGAGAGCGGCATGTCGAGGATGTTGATCCGGCCGATGGCGACATGATACAGGAAAGTGGTCAGCACGGCTGCCGCATACAAGCCCGTCCGCCTGTCATGAAAAAAGAGCCCCATGCGATAGACCAGCAGGATGCACCCCCACGCGCAGAGGGCCGCAAAGAGACGGGAAGAAAATTCATTCTCTCCGAAAATCCGGAAGAAGACCGCCGTGGCCCAGTATGCAAGGGGTGGTTTCTCAAAATAAACAGCCGCTTTGAGACGCGGCGTAATGTAGTCGCCGGTGGCGTTCATCGCACTGGGGATCGCGCTGTATCGCCCCTCGTCCGGCTCCATGAGAGGGGTAAAGGGAAGCGGAACCACATACAACATCAGGGGAAGAAGAAAAAGAACGAGTATTTTGATGGATCTGTCCTGCATGATGTTCGCCCCGGAATCAAAATAATCCTACATTTTTCGCGCCTGTTTATTCCACAGGTCTGCCGTCATTGTCAAATGATTAATCTTCCGATCGTTCGGCAGAGCCCGCAGTTCAAGGAACTGCGGAGCAACGGTCGATCCGCAACCAGCAACATCCTTGACATGGGAGTCAATATATGCGATCTCACGGCATCAAGATCCCATCCTTCTCAATTCATCCCATGCCAAGGAGGTCTCTGCAATGTCCGTAATCGAATGGAAAAAGGTGGAAACGGTCGGCGTCATCACGATGATCAACGGCGAAAACAGACACAATCCTGATTTTATCCGCGCCATTTTGACGGCATTCGACGAAATCGAAGCGGATCCCGGGATTTCTTCGGTGGTCATTGCCTCCAGTGATCCGAAAAACTGGTCGCAGGGGATCGATCTCACGTGGATGATGGATGCCATGGCCAAGAACGATCTGCAGGGAATGCGGGACTTCATGTACGGTCTGAACCGGATCTTCAAGCGCATCCTCCTCTATCCGATGCCGGTTATCGCCGCCATCAACGGACACGCCTTCGGCGACGGGACCATCATGGCCTGCGCCTGCGACTTCCGTTTCATGAAGGCCGACCGTGGCTTCTTCTGTTTTCCGGAAATCGACATCAACATCCCCTTTCTTCCCGGAATGCTGGCGATCGTGCGGAAGGCGATCCCCTCTTACAAACTCGAAGAACTCGTCTTCAGCGGGAAAAGAACCGGCGCCGCGGAACTCGAAGCCCACCACGTCATCGTCAAGGCCTGTGACAATGAAGAAGTTCTGATGCGGGAGGCGCTGGCCTTTGCGAAAACGTTCAACAAGAAACGGCCCATCTTCGGTGAGATGAAAAAGAGGGTGTATGGGTCCATCATCGAGATCATGGAAAAGGAGGATCCTGTCTTCATCGAACCCCTGCAATTAATGATGTAGGGATGCGCGGAAGCGGGCTTTAAGGAGATGCGTCGTCTGATCAACCGCTATATCCTGAGGGAGATCGCAGTTCCGTTCTGCATGATCCTCTTTGTGCTCACCTTTGTGCTGCTCATGGGGAAGATCCTGCAGGTCATGGACCTGATGATCAACAAAGGCATCGGCTTTACGGACATCGCGCGGTTGATCCTTTTTCTGATGCCCTCCTTCCTGATGTTCACGATCCCCATCTCACTGCTGATCGCGATCCTGATCGGTTTGGGAAGGCTTTCGGGAGACAATGAATGGACCATCCTGAAGATGTCCGGCATCAGTCTCTATCAGTTGTCGCTTCCGGTAGGTTGCGCCGCCCTGGCCGCCTTTCTGATGACGCTGGCGACGACCATTTTCCTCGTACCTTACGGGAACCTCGCTTCAAAGGCCCTTCTGTTCGATATGGCTCGCCAGAAGGCCAGCATCGGCATCCGTGAAAAGGTGTTCATTGACGATTTTCAGGGAATTCTTCTCTATGCGGAAAGGATTCCGGTGCATGGCGATTTCCTGGAAGGTGTTCTCATCTCGGACAGCCGGATCAGCCGCGAACCGGGCACGATCATTGCCCGCCGTGCCTATCTCATTTCAAATCCCGATACGATGGTCATCACTCTCCGGCTCGAGGACGGCAGCACGCATATGGTTGATACCGGACTGAACCACTACCGGAAGATGGATTTCCGCTTCTACGATGTCCGGCTGGACCTCGCCTCGAACCTCAGCGGAGATCAGAAGGTCGCGACAAGATCCAGTACGGAGATGAGCCTGGCGGAATTGACATCCATGCTGAAAAGCGGCGGCGTCAAGGAGGAAGCCCTACGCGAACTGGCGATCGAGCTGCACAAGAAGCTGACCATTCCCGTCTCCTGTCTCGTCTTCGCGCTCATCGGGATGCCTCTGGGGATCCGCGCCCACCGTTCCGTCCGTTCACGCGGTTTCACCATCGGCCTGTTCCTGGTTCTCGTCTATTACCTGTTTCGCCTGAGCGGGGAGGCGTTGGTCGAAACGGGCAGACTCTCCCCGATCATCGGAACATGGGCGCCCAACTGGATTTTCGCCGCCGCCGGAATCCTTCTTTTTTCCTTGTCCGCCCGGGAAGTATCCTTTCGGAAGTTGTTTCGCCGCGCTTCCGCCCATCCTGTGCCCGACGCCACTGCGCCGGACAGCGGCGCTTCGCAGAAGGGCAAGGGATCGCCATGAAGATCGTGGATCGTTATCTGGTTACGGAATATCTGAGGAATATGCTGTTCATTACGCTATCCTTCCTCTCCCTTTTTCTGATCATCGATTTCTTCGAAAAAATCCGGATGTTTCTCAGCAATCACGCAACATTGGCGCAGATGGGAGCCTATTTTCTCTTCCGGATTCCGATGGTCATCTCACAGATACTGCCCGCCGCCGTTCTTCTGGCCTCACTCATCACCTGCGGCTATCTCTCCCGGCACAGCGAAATCACGGCAATGAAGGCCAACGGCATCAGCCTTTACCGGATTGCCGTCCCCATCCTGATGATTGCCGCCCTGATCTCCCTGCTCATTTTTTTCCTGAACGAATGGGTCACACCCCATACCAATGAGAGGGCCGAGACGATCCGTCTGGTCGAGGTGCAGAAACATCCGTCTTTGGGCAGCTTCAAACAGGATCAGATCTGGTACCGCGGGCAGAAGGGCATCTACAACTTCCGGCTGTTCGACGCACGGACCAGTACACTCCAGGGGATCACGATCCATTACCTCGATCGTGAAATGAAGCTGTTCATGCGCCTGGATGCGGAAAAGGGGGAATGGAAGGAGGGCCGCTGGCTCTTCCACAACATCCTCATCACCCGCTTTCCGGATGGGGAGTTCCCGGTTCTGTCCAGAATAAAACAGCAGGTGGTTGACCTTCCGGAAACGCCCACCGATTTTCAGGTGGTGCAGAAAGATGTGGAGGTGATGGGTTATTTTGAGCTGAAACGTTATATTGGGAAGCTCCGGTCGGAAGGCTATGACGCAACACGGTACGTCGTAGATCTCCACGGCAAGATAGCCTTTCCGCTGGTCAGCATCATCCTGGCCGTGATCGGCGTCTCATTTTCCCTCCGGTCCGAACGGAGCGGAGGCATCGCCCAGGGAATCGGAGTGGGTCTGGTCATCGGTTTTTCCTACTGGCTTGTGTACGCCTTCGGGATGTCCCTGGGACGTTCCGGCACCCTTCCCCCCCTTGTTGCAGCCTGGTTTGCCAACATCCTCTTCGCCACCGCTGCCGCCATTCTCGTCCCGCGGGTGAAGACCTGACGGCGGATGGCAACGGTTGATCGATCGCCGCATGCCATCCGCCTGTAACCCCGGCCCCTGTTTTTTCAATAGCGGTAATAGTCCGGCTTGAAGGGCCCGGCGACGGGTACCCCGAGATAGTCCGCCTGTTTTTTCGTCAGTTTCGTCAGTTTCGCCCCCAGACGCTTCAGGTGAAGGCGGGCCACCTCCTCATCGAGTTTCTTGGGCAGGGTGTAAACGTCGGGCTTCAGTTTGCCGGCAGCCAGTTCCAACTGCGCCAGACACTGGTTGGTAAAGCTGTTGCTCATCACAAAACTGGCGTGACCGGTCGCACAACCCAGATTCACGAGACGTCCTTCCGCGAGAATGATGATGCTTCTGCCGGATTTCAGCGTCCATTTATCGACCTGCGGTTTGATGATCCGACGCCTGCATCCCGCTGTGTTTTCAAGGTAATGCATGTCGATTTCACTGTCAAAATGGCCGATGTTGCAGACGATGGCCTCATTTTTCATCTTTTCCATCTGCCGTCCGGTGATGACATCGCAGCAGCCGGTCGCCGTGATAAAGATATCCCCTTTGGCAATGACGTCATCGAGGGGCGCCACCTCGTACCCCTCCATGGCCGCCTGCAGGGCGCAGATCGGATCGACTTCCACGATGATCACGCGGGCGCCGAACCCCCGCATGGACTGGGCGCATCCCTTGCCAACGTCGCCGTAACCGCAGATAACCACCGCCTTGCCGGCCATCATGACGTCCGTGGCCCGCTTGATCCCGTCGGCCAGCGATTCCCGGCAGCCGTACAGATTGTCGAATTTCGACTTGGTCACCGAATCGTTCACATTGATGGCCGGAAAGAGGAGTTCTCCGTTTTTGGCCATCTGATAGAGACGATGCACACCCGTCGTGGTTTCCTCGGAAACCCCGCGGATCCGTGATGCCACTTGATGCCAATGTTGCGGCGCCGCCTTCAGGCGATGGGCAAGCCGTTCCCGAACAATGATCAACTCCTTATTTTCGCATGGCTGTTTCAGCAGGGATGGATCATTTTCCACCCGCACCCCTTCATGGACCAGCAGCGTCGCGTCACCGCCGTCATCGACGATCAGATCCGGTCCCGTGCCGTCCGGCCAGGTCAGCGCCTGCTCGGTGCACCACCAGTATTCCTCCAGAGACTCCCCTTTCCACGCAAACACGGCGGCGGACCCCGTCTCGGCAATCGCGGCTGCGGCATGGTCCTGGGTGGAGAAGATGTTGCATGATGCCCAGCGGAGGTCGGCCCCCAGTTCCCTCAAGGTCTCGATCAGCATGGCCGTTTGAATCGTCATGTGCAGACTGCCCATGATCTTCAGCCCCGCCAAGGGCTTCTTCGGGCCGTACTTTTCCCGCACGGCCATCAGCCCCGGCATCTCATTCTCGGAAAGACGCATCTCCTCCCGTCCCCAGGCCGCCAGCGAGGGATCGGCAATTTTACAGTTCAGATTTCTATCTATTTTCAAGAATTTCATAATTATCTTCTCCTTTTGGTTTATTTTATATTTCCGGTAGCGCTATCCGGCAACGGAAACAAGCCTTCCTTGTCCGGATAAGACAGTTCATTCCCGGCAAAGAGATGATCCGTCGGCGTTACGATGCCGGCGGAGATGATCAGCGTAAAGGCCTCTTCCACGGTCATGCGGAGTTCGATCAAATCAGCGAGGGGAACCATGATGAAAAAACCGGTCGTCGGGGTCAGCGCGAGCGGCATAAAAACACTGACGCATGGGCTTTTCTGCCCGATAATATTCTGAATTTCTCCATTCGGGGTTCCGGTGACGAAACCGACGCTGTAAATCCCCCGGCGGGGATACTCGACCAGGACCACATTCTTGAAACTCCGCGCCTTGTCCATAAACAGACTGTCGGCGATCCGCTTGATGGCCTGATAGATGCTCCGGACGAAGGGAATTTTTCCAACGAGATGCTCGCCGAAGCGGACCATCCGGTTTCCGAGGAAGCTCCTCGTCACGAGACCGCAGATGAAGATAAGAATGACCGTGACGATGGCGCCCAGTCCCGGGATGTGAATACCGAAGAGATTATCAGGCTGATAATGCGTAGGAATAACCCGCAGAAGGTTATCCATGATACCGATGATGAATGAGAGGATATAGAGCGTGAGTCCCGCCGGAATGACGACGGCCAGACCGGTCAGAAAGATCCGCTTCAGTTTCTTTTTATGCATTCCCGTCCTTTTTTACGATTGCATTGCGTGCGCGAATGCATACCAGAATCAAAATATGATTTCAATGGTTTATTACAGCGGTCTTTTTATTCCGGCTGATGCTTGATCCGGTTCTTTTCATCCAGCAGAATGCACTTCGGAGTCCAGTTTGCCGCGTCGGTATCATCGACCATGACGTAACTCGCGATGATGATCAGATCCCCCCGGCAGACCTTCCTTGCCGCCGCGCCGTTGAGACAGAAGGTACCCGAATCCCTGGGACCCGGGATGACGTAGGTGGAAAATCTCTCCCCATTCGACACATCATAGATATCGACCTTCTCGTAAGGGAAAAAATCCGCCGCCTCCATGAGCTGCTCGTCAATGGAAATGCTGCCCTCGTAATGGAGATCCGCATCGGTCACCGTTGCCCGGTGAATCTTCGATTTGAGCATAAACCTCTGCATGGTCATGATCCTCCTAAAGCGGGAATTTTTCCGATACCCAAGGGTTCGCCGAAGACGCTATTGTCGATCAATCTCGTCTTCCCTACCCGGACCGCCAAGGCCAGCACGCATTCACCCTCGATCCGCACCGCGTCCTTCATGGTCGTCGTATCACAGATTCTAGCGTAATCGATCTCCGTGCGGGGATAACCGGCGATCAGTGCCCGTACTTTTTCCAGAATATGGGTGGCATCCCGTTCCCCTTTACCGTAAAGCTCCCCGGCCAGCAGAAGGGAACGGCTCAGGCTCAGCGAGGACTTTCTCTCCTCCGGGTTCAGATAGACATTCCGCGAACTCATTGCCAGACCGTCAGGCTCGCGTGTCGTATCCATGCCGACGACCTCGATGTCCATGTTCAAATCCCTGACCATCCGCCGGATCGTGATATACTGCTGGAAATCCTTCTTCCCGAATATCGTGACATGGGGCTTTACGATATGAAACAGTTTCATGCAAACCGTCGTCACCCCCCGGAAAAATCCGGGGCGGGAAATGCCGCAGAGGTTGTTCGTGACCCCCTCCACCGCGACATAGGTCTGATAACCTTCCGGATACATCTCCCGGTTGTCCGGAGAGAAGATCACATCGACGCCGACCTCTTCCGCAAGCCTTCTGTCCCGTTCGAAATCGCGGGGATAGGCCTCAAAGTCCTCGGTCGGGGCGAACTGGACGGGATTGACGTAGATGCTGACGGCGAGGCAATCCCCCCGTTTGCGCCCGATCCGCATCAGGTTCAGATGTCCCTCATGAAAGTATCCCATCGTCGGGACAAGTGCGATCCTCCGGCCCCGGCATCGTTCCGCCTCTGCAAATCCCTGCATCTCTGCCGCCGACTGGATGATCTTCATGTATCCCCCCGCATAAAAAAAGCCTCAACGTCAAAGACGAGAGGCTTCGTTTGGTATCTATGAGCTCCGAGGTCCTGCCGTCCCAGTCCGTTACCGGATCCAAGCGTCGACGGTCCCCTATCAGATGCCTTGCCGATTGTCAAGAAATTTGTCGGAATTTTCAGAATGAGAATCCGTTCCGGAAGGCGGCATCCCCTTACCCGACATCAACTTTCTTTAACCAATGGCATCGTCGATATTTTTATAATTGATTCTGTCATAGTTGATTTTATCAGCACATTCCCGGCAGAGTAAATAAATGGTTTGTTTTTTCAATTCTTCATCCACATCCACAACCAGGCTGGAATGAATATGTGTCCAGCACATTTGTTGCTCAAATGTTTCTGCAGAATATAATATGTTATCGCATGCACTGCATCGATGCTTCGGCCAAGACATCAGAGGCCAATCACCCTTCAGCTCCTTCAGTTTGTATTTTTCTAAAATCTTGATTGCGGCATTTTTTGAAATATTTCTGAAAATCTCGATGTTCACGCGATTTAAAACAGGATCTCCTCCCAGCTTCAGACATCCCTTCATAATTCGCCCACCCTTGCAGTATTTATTTTGTTTCTACTTCAAATAACTAAAATGACAATGATATTAAAATTTCTTCTTTTGGATGCGAACGGATTCGATTGTATATTCGGCATTCCCATCAAGAACTTTAATGATTATCAAGAATAATTTGGAAAGGTGGCAAACAGCGGTATCATATGCAAACGCGTGAAGACGAAGGAAAGAGCAGCATCAAAGGATTACGCCTTGAAGAACGATCGGCCGCTTTTTTTGGTTTTTTGCAGGAAACGTAAAGGTCTGACCCGCCGCTGACCCGGTTCAGTATGGGCGATGGGAAACATTCCCCCTTGACCGGATACCGATATCATGAGAAGAAGTCGGACCAGGGACTGCTGCGATATGGTGAAAGTGGACGGCGCGGAAGACAATCAGATCCGAAATGAACCAATGCGGACTCATCATCCGGAATGATCGAAAAATGATGCGTTCTCCCGCCGGCTTTTAACGGACACAGCCCCTCTTCGTCCGTCCTTTGATACGAACCATGGGAGGTGGAATGTATCAGAACAAAGAGACACTGGGCCAATACCTGAAACGTGAGCGGGAGTCACACCGGGTCACCATTCAGGAAATTGCGCTTTTCGTGAGGGTGAACAGCTCCTTAATCGATGCCCTGGAAGGGGACGACTTCGATGTCTTTGCCCGGCGTTCGGAATGCATGCAATTGGTCAAACAGTACGCTGCCTATCTAAAACTGAATGAGTCTGATGTATTGCGGCTCTTCGACGGGCAGTGGAAACGAACCGGTGGGGTGAAACGATATCCGAAATTAACGCAGTTTGCAGACGGCGACTCTTCCCTGGTCCAATCGGTCATGCTCAAAGGGAAGAGGCTTCTGATCCGGCAGTCCCCTGCAAAGTGGGCATGGTTGACCGTTTTCGTCGGGTCACTGATCGTCACTACCATTCTTCTCATGAACATTCCCGATACGAAGCGGGAAATAACACCACCCGATCCTTTGCGGCCTGCGACGGTGATCGACGTCCACCCTGCCAAAGACCGTGTTCCCCCGCCCTTGGTCAACGCTGAGGGGCAAACCGTATTACAGAAACAGGTTGCTGCGCCCAAAGCCCCTCAATCGCCCTTGGCCAACGCGGAGCGGCAAACCGTATCACCAAAACAGGTCGCTACGCCCAAAGCCCCTCAATCGCGGCCGGGCGTTACCGAGGGAAAAATCTCCCCTCAGCCTAAGGGGATCAGGGTGATCGGGAATCGTGATTCGAAGCGGTATCACCTGCCGGGAATGAAATACTATGACCTGGTCAAGGCATACCACCGGGTCGTTTTCCAATCCGAAAAGGAGGCCATCCGGGCCGGTTACCGCAGGGCCTTGGAATGACGGGCCGGTGAGGATTCAGTGGCGCCCGCCGCAGCCTTGAGATCAACCTCGGGGAGCTCATGGTTTTTCAGGTCGCGATGGGACCCATCGCCGGAGACCTCGACAAATTTGCCGTCCTGCCACTCCCCGGCATATTTATCTCCGCCCGGGTTGGTCAACGTTCCCTGACCATGGTATTCGTTGTCCCGGAACTGGCCCACATATTTGGAGCCGTTGGCAAAAATGACCGTTCCGTGTCCGTGTTTCTTTCCGAACTTGAACTGTCCATTGTATTGTCCGTCGGGCCGGGTCAACGTTCCCTGACCCTGGGGCATGCCGTTTTCAAAGTGGCCCACATACGTTCCCCCGTCCGGGTAGGTCAGGGTCCCCTGGCCGTCAAAGAGGTTGTTCTTCCACTGTCCGGTGTATTCCTTGCCGTTGGCGAAGATTGCCGAACCCTGTCCCTCCATCAATCCATCGCGGAACTGACCGGTGTATTTCCGGCCGTCGGGGAAAGACATGGTCCCTTGGCCGTTGATGCCGTCATCCTGAAATTGTCCCGCATATACGCGACCGTCGGCGAAATGGACGGTCCCCTGACCGTTCATGATATCGTTTTTCCATTCTCCCGCGAACTGCGTCCCATCTGGGCGGACAAGCGTTCCCCGGCCATGTTTCCGGCCGTCGTGGAACTGCCCGCTGAACTTACCCCCGTCCCGGTCGATCAGCGTCCCCTGGCCGTTGAACTGGTTGTCGACGAATTGTCCCTTGTAAGTCTGCCCGTCCAGATGGGTCATGACCCCGTTGCCGGCCATCCTGTTTTTCTTCCACTCCCCGACATAATGCACCCCGTCGTGTTCGGTCATCGTTCCCTGGCCGTGGAAAAGGCCGTTTTTGAACTGACCCACATACGTTCGACCCTCGGGGAAAGACATGGTTCCCTGGCCATGGAATAAGTTGTGGCTGAACTGACCGATATATTTTGTGCCGTCCGGAAAGGTTATGGTCCCCTGGCCGTGCTGTTCACCACCATTCCATTCTCCAACATAGGTTTTTCCGTTGGAAAAGGTCATGGTCCCCTGGCCGTTGTATTCTCCGTTTGAAAAGAGGCCGACGTACTGGGCGCCGTCGGGAAAGGTGACGCTTCCCGGACCATTTATTTTGCTGTTTTTCCATTCACCGGTGCAGGTCATTCCTCCCGGATATGTCAGTGTTCCCTGGCCTTCCCAGAGACCGTCCCTCCATTCCCCCATATATTTCATTCCCCCGGGGTAGTTCATCGAGCCCTGGCCGCTCATCGGGGGCCGTTTTTCCAATCCACCATCTCTGACGATCTTGTTCCGGGATATTTTTTTCAGAAGCCTTTTCAAGAAAACCTGCATGTCTCCCCCTCACCCCCAGTAACAAATTCACTGATCACGATTTGGATTCATCTGGATCGATAGCATTCCGTTTCATCAATACCCGCTCTCGAATGTCGCCAGGGAACTTACACAAGAATTCTCGAGGAAAAATCTTCTCTGTTTCGCTGCACCGAAAAGATCTGATCATGTTTGAATAGTAAATATTTCGTTTATATTGTCAAGCAGGAATTTAATTTGCACCTGTTTCGATCCATGTCTTCGTCAGCAGGGAAAATTCCTCAACCGACAGGGTCTCGGCCCTTCTGGTTCGGTCGATGCCGCTCGTGGTGAAGACCCTGTCGACGATATCGTCCGGAAATCCGATCTGGCGGAGGTTGTTCCAGAGGGTTTTTCTTCTCCGGGCAAAGGCCGCCCGGACAATTTTGGCAAACAGGGCCTCATCCGGCTGCTTAGGTTCCTGCCGGACCACGATCCGCAGAACGGAGGAGACCACATCGGGAACCGGATAAAAGCAGGTGGGCGGGACCGTCAATTCGCACGTTGCCCTTGTATATCTTGCAACCATGACCGAGGGTATGCCGTAACTTTTCGTCCCCGGCGAGGCTGCAATCCGGTCCGCCAGCTCCTTCTGAAACATCAGGGTCATGGAGGAGATGGAGTGTCGATAGTTGAGCAGACGAAACAGGATCGGCGAAGAGATGTGGTATGGAACGTTCCCCACGATCTTGATTCGTTCTCCTGAGGAAAAATCGTACTTCAGGACGTCCGTCTGCAGAACCTCCACCTTGTCCTGTCCGGCAAAGCGCTCCTGCAGAATGGCCGCCAGCCGCGGATCGACCTCGAGTGCGATCACCCGGCCGGCCTTCTTCGCCAGTTCCTCCGTCATGAAACCGAGACCGGCGCCGATTTCAACAATCGTTTCATTCCCTGCAGGTTCGGCCAGCGCAACGATTCGGCGGATGATGTTCATGTCCTCCAGAAAGGACTGCCCCAGTTTTTTCCGGGGATGGATATCATACTGGGCAAGCATTTTTCGGACGGATGTCATCTTTTTCCCCTCGCCCGAATCGATGTGATCAGCCGGCGCGTAATGAAATAGACCGGCAAGGCAAAGACTGGCGCCATGAGGATGCCGCCCGTCTGAAGCGGCAGAAGGATCTCCCAGCCCAGTGCCGCGATGGCGCCCAGGCTGTAATCCGCAAGTTCGAAACGGCAGCGCTCCATCCCCAGCAAAAATCGACCCAGTTCGTACTGGGAGATGTAGAGCAGGGGAATCGTCAACGGATTGGAAATCATCCACGAACCGAGATATCCGGCCGTGATGTTCTGCCGGAAAAGGAGACCGATCAGGACGATGATCGCCGTATGAAACGGGATGGTCGGTGTCACGCCCACAAATACGCCGATGGCCAATCCTGCGGCGATCTGTGCGGGCTCACCCTTCAGGCTGATGAATCTCTCGTAAAAGATCCGGAATCTCCGCTTCAGGATCATGGGGGTCAACCTTGTAAGAAGTCGTAAAAGCCTTGCATCCGGGACGATTTCGCAAAAAGGCCGCAGGCAAGGCGCGCAAACCCTGAGGAGTAAGGCGTACTTTGGCGTACGTCGCAACAAGCCTGCCCCTGCGAAAGCAGGGGAAGGGTGAAGCGTAACGCAGCATCCGGCCATCTTTTCGAAGCCGTCATGGGTGAACCGCGAGCGGCCAACGGGATACGGCATTCAGTTCAAGCCCATCCCGCTGACCGGACCGGAGGAGATGCGTTCCGACCACGGCGATCATTGCAGCGTTGTCGGTGCAGAGAATGGGAGGGGGGATGAAAACCTCGATTCCGGCAGAGGCCGCATCGGTCCGGAAACGTTCCCGCAGACGACTGTTCGCGGCAACCCCGCCGCAGACGACGACACGGGTCGCCTGGACTATCGCCGCGGCCCGCAGGGTCTTCTCCACCAGAACATCGCAGATCGCCTCCTGATACGACGCCAGCAGATCAGGCAATTCATCGGTGGTAAAAGGTTCGACCCGTTTCTTGAGCCTTGTCAGGAGCGATGTCTTCAGGCCGCTGAAACTGAAATCCAGGCTGTCCCGCATCCCCCGGGGAAATAAAAACGCCCCGCGATTGCCCTGCTTCGCAAGGCGGTCGATCACCACGCCTCCCGGATAGCCGATTTCCAGCAGCTTTGCCGCCTTGTCGAAGGCCTCCCCCGCCGCATCATCCCTTGTCTGGCCGATCAGGGTGAACCGCTGAAAGCCATCGACCTGATAAATGGTCGTATGGCCGCCTGAAACCACGAGGGCGACAAAGGGAAATTCCGGGGGCTTTTCTGTCAGGAATGCGGCCGCAACGTGGCCTTCCAGGTGGTTGACGCCGACCAGCGGCAGGCGTCGGGCAAAGGCCAGCGCCTTGGCTGCGGACAATCCGACCAGCAGGGAACCGATCAGGCCTGGCCCTTTCGTCACTGCGATGCCGTCGATTTCGGCAAGGGTCGTCGAGGCGTCCTCCAGCGCCTGGAGGATCACCGGAACGATCGCCTCGATGTGTTTCCGGGAGGCGATCTCCGGAACGACGCCTCCATATCGCTCATGCACCTTCACCTGTGAGGCAATCACATTGGAGAGCAGGAATCTCCCGTCCCTGACCACCGCGGCCGCTGTTTCGTCACAGGAAGATTCAATACCCAGAACCACCATCAAAACCGTCCCCCCGCATATTTTCTTTTACAAACGCGGGGAAAATATATATAGAATTATCGACAATTTGCAAACAAACTTTTCAAGAAGAGAGACAACTATGGAAATACATACCGACTTTCTGATTCTGGGTACCGGCATCGCGGGCCTGAGCTTCGCCATCAAGGCCGCGGAACTGGGGACCGTTGCCATGGTCACCAAGAAGAACAAGACCGACTCCAATACGAATCTGGCACAGGGAGGGATTGCCGTCGTCCAGGATCAAACGGACCGCTTCGAGTATCATATCGAGGATACGCTCACCTGCGGCGCCGGGCTCTCGAACGAAGAGGTCGTCCGTTTCGTGGTGACGGAGGGACCTGAGAGGCTCCGCGAACTGGTAAAATGGGGGGTGGATTTCACCCGCTCGGAGGCGGAGCCGGAGCGGTTTGATCTCGGCAGGGAGGGGGGCCATTCGATGCGAAGGGTCGTCCATGCCAAGGACTTGACCGGGCGGGAGATCGAACGGGCGCTTCACGAGAAGGCCGGCATGAACGATAACATCCGGATCTTTGAAAACCATATCGCGATCGATCTGATCATGAAATCCTCCGGGCTCGGCCGAAAGATCGAACACGACCGCTGCCTGGGCGCCTACGTCCTGGATATCGCCCGCGGTGAAGTCCACACCTTCCGGGCAAAATTTATCATGCTATCCACCGGCGGCGCCGGCAAGGTCTATCTGATCACCACCAATCCCGACATCGCGACGGCCGACGGGATCGCCATGGCCTACCGGGCGGGCGCGAAGATCGCCAACATGGAGTTCATCCAGTTTCACCCGACCTGCCTGTACCACCCCGACGCCAAATCCTTTCTGATCAGCGAAGCCGTCCGTGGCGAGGGGGGGATACTGAAACTCAAGAACGGCAGCACCTTCATGGAAAAATATCATCCCATGAAGAGCCTCGCGCCGCGCGATGTCGTCGCCAAGGCGATCGACACCGAGTTGAAGAAATCCGGGGATGATTGCGTGCTGCTCGATATCACGCACAAGGATCGGGATTTTTTCCTTTCCCGGTTTCCCAACATCTATGAAAAGTGTCTTGAATTCGGCATCGACATGGCAAAGGATCCCGTCCCGGTCGTCCCGGCCGAGCACTACCTCTGCGGCGGGGTCATGGTGAACGAAATGGGCGAGACCAGCATCGCGGGGCTTTTTGCCTGCGGCGAGGTCTCCTGCACCGGATTGCACGGCGCAAACCGCCTGGCAAGCAATTCCCTCCTCGAGGCGGTTGTGTTTGCGCATCGGTCGTTCCTGCGCATTGCGGAACTGCTCCCCGGCATGCAGGAGGATCCGACTCCGATCCCGCCATGGGACCCGAGAGGCGCCACGGAAAGCGACGAATCAGTCGTCGTTTCTCACAACTGGGACGAAATCCGTCGCTGCATGTGGAACTATGTCGGCATCGTCCGCTCCGACAAGCGTCTGGAGAGGGCGCAGCGCCGGATCGACCTGATCAACCGGGAGATCGACGAATATTACCGAAATTTTATCGTCACGCGGGATCTTCTGGAACTACGCAATATCGCCGTAGCCGCCAAACTAATCGTGGCCTGTGCGCGGATGCGTAAGGAGAGCCGAGGTTTGCATTACAACCTCGACTATCCGGAAAAGAATGATCGCGTCTGGCTGAAGGATACGGTCGTTTCACGCGAGGAATTATGGCGTAAAACCTGAAACATAGGCATCAGCCATTGTCCCGATGACAAGGCGGCCGCATTGTTTCAAGGCATCTCCGCGAAGACCCGTTTGAAGATAAAATCGACCTGCTTCAGGAAATTCCCAACCTGGAATACCCCGTCAAGATCATCCGGATTCAGTCGGGACATGACTTCGCCGTCCTGTAACAGCAGATCCCGGAATTCGAGCCCTTCCTGCCAGGATCTCATGGCGTTTCGCTGAACGATGGCGTAGGCCCCTTCCCGGGAAATTCCCTTTTCGATCAGCTTCAGCAGGACCATCTGCGAAAAAAAGACCCCCTTCGTCATTCGCAGATTGGCAAGCATCTTCTCCGGATAGACGACGAGTTTGTCGATCAGATCGGCAAAGCGGCCGAGCATAAAGTCCAGAAGAATCGTGGCGTCAGGACCGATGACCCTCTCGACGGAGGAGTGGCTGATGTCCCGCTCGTGCCATAGGGCTACATCCTCCAGCGCGGCCACGGAGTAGGAGCGCATGAGCCGCGAGAGACCGGAGAGATTCTCGGAAAGGACGGGATTCCGCTTGTGGGGCATGGCAGAGGATCCCTTCTGGCCGGGCGAGAAATACTCCTCCGCCTCCCGGACCTCGGTCCGCTGGAGAAGGCGGATCTCCTGGGAAAACTTGTCGAGGGAAGAGGCGACAATGGCAAGCGTTGCAAAATACTCGGCGTGGCGATCCCGCTGGACGATCTGGGAAGATACGGGCGCCGGTTTCAGTCCCAGTTTACCACAAACGTATTCCTCGATGGCAGGGTCGATGAAGGAAAAGGTTCCCACGACGCCGGAGAGCTTTCCCACGCTGATCGTCTCTTTCGCCCGGACCATACGTTCCCGGTTCCGTTCCATCTCCGCGTGCCAGAGGGCCATCTTCAGGCCGAAGGTGATCGGTTCCGCATGGATTCCGTGCGATCGTCCGATCATGAGCGTATTTTTGTGGGCAAAGGCCTTCTTCTTGATCGCGGCCAGAAGAAGATCGATGTCCCCGATGAGGATCTCGGCCGCCTCCCGAAGGAGAAGCCCAAGGGAGGTGTCGAGGATATCGGATGAGGTCAGCCCCCGGTGAATGAAACGGCCGTCCTCCCCGACCTTTTCCGTCACGGAGGTGAGAAAGGCGATCACATCGTGCTTCGTCGTTTTCTCAATCTCATCGATTCGATCCACGTCAAAACCGGCCCTTTCCCGGATGTTCCTCATCGAGACTTCCGGGATCTCCCCCCTCGCCGTCATGGCCTCACAGGCCAGGATCTCTATATCCAGCCACTTTCGGTACCGGTTTTCCGGACTCCAGATCGCCTCCATCTTTGCCCTTGAATATCTCGGTATCAACTTTCTCCTCCCGTCTCAATATAATCGGTTCCCCCGGACGTCCATCGCGAATCGCCGCATTGGACAATCACCGGGAACCACTCGAATGAAGCGCAATTTATGATGGATTCGGATTGGAGTCAAGAAATTTGCGCCGGGGTCCTGGGCAGGAGCAGAGGCAGGAATGGAACATCATCGGCGCTGCAGAAAGTCCATCCTCCCGAAGGCGGGATCAAAAGGGATTGACAAATTCCTCCCTCATCCCTATTAGCATAAGGCATGATCACATCTTTTCTGGGAGGTAACCATATGTTCGACGATGTGGATTCCGGATGGGAAAAGAGGGTTGTCTCCCCCGATGTCTTCCTCTCGCGGATCGAGCCGGGGATGAGCATTTTCCTGGGAACGGGCGTTGCCGAACCCCGGACCCTCGTAAAATGCCTCACGACCTCGGACATGAACAACCTGACCGATCTGGAACTCCTGCAGATTGTGAGCCTCGGCGATGCCATCGCCTTTCGGAACACCGCCCATGATCACAAATACCGCCTGAAGACCTTCTTTGCCGGATGGCTGGCCAGCGATGCGATCACCTCCGGTTACGTGGACATGATCCCCTGCCGCTTTTCCCGGATCCCCCGCCTGGTGGAGTCAGGGGCCATCCGCGTAGACGTCGCCTTCGTCCAGATCACCCCCCCGGACAAGGCCGGCTACGCGAGTCTCGGGGTATCGGTCGATGTCGCCAAGTACGCGATGGAGCGGGCCTCCATTGTTGTCGGCGAAATCAACAGCAGCGTCCCGCGGACGATGGGAAATACCTTCGTCCATGTGGATGACTTCCACTACCTCGTCCGGGCAACGGAACCCCCGATCTACTTTCCCCGGTGGCCGGTCGATGACGTGATCGACAAAGTGGCCGCCAATGTAGCCTCCGTGGTGGACGACGGCAGTTGCATCTCTTTTTACTCCGGCGCCCTTTTTGAGGGATTGGGCCGCCACCTCGCCCACAAGCACAACCTTGGCGTTCACACCTACTTCTTTACCGATCCCCTCATGGATTTGATTAAGTGTGGAGCTGTAACCAACCGTAAGAAAAACTATTTCCGCGATAAATCCCTGACCGCCTACGCACTGGGTACGCCCGAGCTGATGCAGTGGCTCCACCGCAACCCCGTGGTCGAGTTCCAGGGGATCGATGTGGTCTCGGATCATCTGCGGATCAGCCTCAACGATAAAATGATCGCCATCCTCCCTGCACGCAAAGTCGATCTGACCGGCGGCATTGCGCTGCACATCGGCAAGGGCAATGTCACCCCCGGACCGGGACATGCCCAGGAATTCTTTGCCGGTGCGGAACACTCCCGCGGGGGCCGGACGATCTTCGCCCTTCCCAGCCGCAATCTGAAGGGCCAATCCAACATCCTTCTCTCCGTGGAAGATTTTCCAAATCAGTTTACGAACCGTGAATCCCTCGATCTCATCATAACAGAATACGGCATCGCCTCGATGATCGGGCGGACCGTCCGGGAACGCGCCCAAGCGCTGATCGACATTGCCCATCCCGATGACCGTGAAGAACTGATCCGGCAGGCCAAAAAAGCCAACATCCTGTATGCGGATCAGATCTATCTGCCGGACTCCGGGTCCCTTTACCCGGACAGGCTGGAATGCAGCCACACCTTCTCGGGAGGACTGACCGTCCGCTTCCGCGCCATCAAGCCCTCCGATGAAGAGGAGATGAGGAAACTGTTCTACCGCTTCTCGGACAACGCTGTCTATTATCGATACTTCAGCGCGATCAAGTCGATGCCCCATCGCAAAATGCAGGAGTACGTGAACGTCGATTATCAGCGCATCATGTCGATTGTGGGAACCGTCGAGAAATCGGGGACGGAGAGGCTCATTGCCGAGGGGCGTTATGTCCGCCACCATGACCGTCCCTTCGCGGATGTTGCGTTTGTTGTGGATGAAAACCTTCAGGGACGGGGCATCGCCTCTTTCCTTTTTGAAACCCTCATCCGGGTTGCACGCGAGTCGGGAATCGAAGGGTTCACGGCGGATGTGATCGCCGACAACAAGGCGATGCTCAAGGTCTTTGAAAAGGCCCCCTTCCCGATCCGCGCGGTCATGGAATTCGGGATCTACAACCTGAACATCCCCTTCGAGGATGCCGGAGATTCCCTATCCCGTGCTACAATCGGAAAAAAATGATCCCTATTGGCCGCGCTATCCGAAGATCTCCTCACCGGCCACGATACCGGACCTTTTCCGTTTGCGTTTGTCCCGTGCGAATCGAAGATACCCTTCTCCCGCAGGTCTTTTAAATCCATGTTGAATTCTTTGCCGTGACATGTTAGATGAAGCTGTTCAATACAACCGTACCGATTTATGACCGGGGAGTGGTGATAGGGTATGAAAAATTCATGCAGATGGATCGCGGCCGTTGTGTTTTGGATCGCTTTGGTTCAGCCGCTGTGGGCAAAGGATAAAAACACTGTCGCCATCCTGCCCTTTTCCGTCCACAGCGCGGAAAATATCGACTATGTCCGCCAGGGAATCGGAGATATGCTCGCCTCGCGGATCTCCGTCAACGAAAGGATCGATGTCATCGGTAGAGACTCGATCCTGGCCGCCCTGCGGGAAACCGCGGGCAGGGAGATTGCGTCGGCTGATGTCGTCGTCCTGGGAAAGAAACTGAACGCGGACTTCGTGGTCTGGGGCAGCATCACCAAAATCGGAAGCGGTCTGAGCATTGACGCCAAACTGGTGGATATCGCCATCAACAAGACCGCCGTCAACATCTTTGCCCAATGCCCGACGATGGACGAGGTCATCCCCAAAATCAATGAATTTGCGCAGCGGATCGATACCCATATCCTTGGCAGCCTTCCCGAAGCAATCGCCCCGCCGCCGGCCCAGAAGGAGGTTATCGTTTCCCGCAAGCCTTCCCCCCAGAACACCCGCGAAGCGGAGATCATCTCCGGAATGAGGGGCAGCCGGAAAGGCACCTTCACCTCGTCCATCAACCCCGACTTCATCAACGCCGCACAGCCGCTCGGCCGGAATACCTTCTGGAAAAGCCAGCAATTCTCCCATGAATTCAAGGGAATGGACATTGGAGATGTCAACGGGGATGGACTCAACGAAACCATCATGATCGGTCCCCACAATATTCTCATCTATCAAAAAAAAGGACCCGAGTTCAAACTGATTCAACAGATCCCCGGAAAATCTTATGACCATTATATCAGCCTTGACGTCGCCGACATCAACGGAAACGGCATCAAGGAGATCATTGTCTCGAGCTACAACGGCCAGCAGGTCGATTCTTTCATCATTGAATTCCGGAACGGGACGTTCGTGACGATTGCCTCCGGACTCCCCTGGTTTATGCGGGTGATCGACAATACCCCGGGAATCCCCCTCCTTCTGGGTCAGCGAAGGGGACTGGACAAGCCCTTTGAACCCCCGATATACGAAATCGTATATCAGCAAGGCGAATACCGGGAAGGACCGAAGATGAGAATCCCGCAGGGCCTTTCCGTTTACGGCCTGACCCTGGACAAGCTCGGTTCGAGCGGCGCCGAGAAGATCATCACCTTGAACGACTACGATTACATCTGCGTCTATGAGCAGACGGACAAACCCCTTTCCAGGGTCACCCTGCTCGGCGGCAGCGACGAATTCATCTGGAAGAGCGAAGATGTCTTCGGTGGAAGCAACACCACCATCGAAACCATGAAGGGCACAAATGTTAACTCTGATGACCCTTATAACTATATCAATCTGAGGATTCTGACCTACGATACGAACAAGGACGGAAAGCGGGAGATCATCATCGTGAAAAACCTATCCGCATCCGGTCGGACGTTTCAGCGAGTCAAACTGTTCACCTCCGCGGAGGTTTATAATCTGGAATGGGACGGCACGGGAATGGTCGAGAACTGGCGGACAAAAAAAATCAGCGGCTACGTCGCGGATTACCAGTTCAAGGATATCGACAACGATGGGGAAAACGAGGTTGTTCTCGCCCTGGTTCTCTCCGTGGGCGGCGCACTCAAGGATAGAAGTGTGATTGTCTCCTACAAGCTCAGCGGCGAATAGAAGGGGTTGACAATTGAATGAATCTATTATATGGGTGCGCGCCTTGATGAAATGGAAGGCCCCCACGGGCGGAAGGTTGTTTGGTCCGCCTCGTGTTGCGTCCCGATGGATCAGGCGGTGTAGCTCAGCCGGTTAGAGCATACGGCTCATATCCGTAGTGTCCCTGGTTCGATTCCAGGCACCGCCACCAATGAATGCAAAAGCCCGGTCCAAAGACCGGGCTTTTGTGCATCCTTCATGGGAGAGAACATGGTATCCGAACCTTTTCTTCCGGCTTTGTGGGCCAGAAGCCCCCACGTGCAGACGATCTTCGGAAGTCTGGGACTCAGGGCAGCAGGGAAAAACGAGATGACCGACGCCTCTCGGGAGATCATCATGGATGCCGGCAACGGCGGACGTCTTTTGGGTTATCACTCCCGGCAGCCGGTGCGGTCGCCGCGAGGTCTGATCATTCTGATTCACGGATGGGAAGGAAGCTCCGATTCCACCTATGTCCTCTCTACCGGACGTTTTCTTTTCCGGCGGGGATACGACATCTTCCGCCTCAATCTGAGGGACCACGGAAGAAGCCATCACCTGAACCGGGAGCTCTTTCACGGCGCGTTGACGGATGAGACGGCACAGGCTGTCGGCAACATCGCTCGGCTTCTGCCGGATCGCCCCTGTTATCTCATCGGTTTTTCACTGGGGGGGAATTTTGTACTCCGGATTGCGCTTCGCCAATCCGTCTCTCCGATACCAAACCTCAGACGGGCCTTCTCCATCAGCCCTGCTCTTGATCCCTATCAAGCCACATTGGCCATCGACAGCAGCCTCCCCATTTACCGCATCTATTTTCTGGCCAAGTGGAAGAGGTCTCTCCGGCGCAAACAACACTGTTTCCCGGAGCTCTATCGCTTTGATGAAATCCTTCATCACAAAACGTGCATGGCGTTGACCGAGGCGATCATGCCCTGGTATACGGAATTCGCAAATTATCGCGAATATTTCAGCCATTATACACTTACGGGAAACGTCCTCGCTTCTCTCGCCTTTCCTGTAACGATCATCACCTCCGCGGATGATCCCGTCATTCCGGTGGAGGATTTTCATCATCTGCCACAGAACCGATATCTCGATGTTTCCATTCAACCATACGGGGGGCATTGCGGGTTCCTGGATCCTTTCCCCTGCGGGTGCTGGTATGAACGGAGAATCGCTGAAACACTCGAGCAAGAGGAAAACGGATGACAGAACCCTTCGTCGATCCCGGACTGTTCACCGACCGTACTGCGTTCCCGGAGATGATCATCGCAAAGCTGGGAACCCGCCATTCCGATTTTCAAGAAACCTTTCAGCGGATCCATGTCGGCAGCAGGACGGATCAGCGTCATCGTGCAGCCGGTGTACTCCTTCCCCTTCTCTTTCGCGAGGCATCCCCCGGAGGGATGGGGCAATTTGAGTTTCAGTTGATCAAACGCTCCTCCCTCGTCCCCCAGCCCGGCGATCTGAGCCTTCCGGGAGGCATGTTGCACCCGCTTCTGGACCAAATGCTTCGACCCATTCTGCTCTACGGACCTTTCCCCATTCTCAGGGGAGCGGCACGGACATATGCCCTTGAGCAACAAACACTGGCCTTCCGGTTCATCACCCTTTTCCTGACAAACGCGCTGCGTGAATCCTGGGAGGAGATCCGCCTTTCCCCGGCCCGCGTCCGCTTCCTCGGCCCTCTGCCCACGTACAGCCTGACCCTTTTCCGGCGGACGATTTTTCCGCTCGTCGGCTTACTTAAGAACCCCGGACCGCCGCGCCCGAATCGCGAGGTGGAAAAGATCGTTGAAATCCCCCTATCATCGTTCTATCGGGAAGAAAATTTCGGCTGCTTCCGGATTGGTGGCCCCGGTTCCAGAGGCCGCGAATCGCTTGAATACCCCTGCCTGATCCATCGGGATTCCGGCGGCGCGGAGGAGGTGCTCTGGGGGGCAACCTTTTACATCATCGTCAGCTTTCTCGCGATCGTCATGAATTTCTGTCTTCCCGAGTGGCGGAACGGACCCGTCATCGTCAGAAACCTCCATCCCGATTATCTGACCGGACGTCCCCCCTCCTGACCTGCATTCCGGCTTGACAAATGGGTGGCTGTCAGAATAGCTTTCCTTACCACCGTCATGTATGAAGAGAACCGGCAAAACGAGGTGATGGCGATGATTACGCAAAGAGCGGCCGACATCCGCCCCTTTATTGTCATGGATGTTCTGGAAGCCGCACAGGCGATGGAGCGCAATGGTGAAGATGTCATCCATCTCGAAGTCGGCGAGCCCGATTTCGATACGCCGGAGTGCATCAAAGCGGCCGGACTCCGCGCCCTGCACGAAGGCAAGACCCATTATACCCACAGCCTGGGACTTCTGGAATTGAGAGAGGCGATCTGCGATCACTACCGGCAGCGTTACGGTGTAACCGTTTCCCCGGAGCAGGTCATCGTTACCTCCGGCACATCACCGGCCATGATGATCCTTTTCTCAACGATTCTCGAACGCGATGATGAGGTCATCATCTCCGATCCCCACTACGCCTGTTATCCCAATTTCATCCGTTTCTTCGGAGGGAAACCGATCTGCGTTCCTGTCCATGAAGACGAGGGATTCCAATACACACCGGCCGCGATCCGGTCCATGATCCATCCGCGAACCAAGGCCATTCTGATCAACTCCCCTTCCAATCCGACGGGCAATCTGCTGAGCCGGGAGAGAATGGAGGAGATCGCCTCGTTCGGAGTGCCCGTCATCTCCGACGAAATCTATCACGGACTGGTCTATGGGGAAACGGAGCACAGCATCCTGGAATTCACCGACAACGCCTTCGTGCTGAACGGCTTCTCCAAAGCCTATGCGATGACGGGCTGGCGCCTGGGCTACCTCATCGCACCGCGTGCCCTGATCCGTCCCATGCAGAAGATCCAGCAAAATCTCTTCATCTCCGCCAACGCCTTCGTCCAATGGGCCGGAGTTGCCGCCCTCCGGGAGGCGGAACCGGACGTGATCCGGATGAGAGGGCTCTATGATGAGAGAAGGAAATTCATGATCCGTCGTCTGCGGGAGCTGGGAATGGGCATCCGTGTCGAACCCACCGGCGCCTTTTACGTGCTCGGCAACGTCAAGGCCTTCACCGGGAATTCCTATGAATTTGCGTTCGATATCCTCAAGCGGGCCCGCGTCGGCGTCGCCCCCGGCATCGACTTCGGTATGAACTGTGAGGGCTACCTCCGTTTCTCCTATGCCAATTCCCTGGAAAACATCCGGGAGGGGATGAACCGTCTGGAGAGCTATCTGAAGGGAAACCAGTGAATCATAAATTCGCTCCCGCTTCCATCAGGGCCATCGTTTTCGATTTCGACGGGACTCTGGCCCGGCTGAATATCGATTTTTCCGTCATGAGGTCCTCGATTCGAAATCTTATGGAGGATTTTCAGATTCCCGAAGGCGGGATCGCGGATCTTCATATCCTTGAAATGATCGATGCCGTCGGGGTGTACCTCAAAGAATTGCGACCGGCGGATGCAGCGGTTTTTCGCTCCAGGGCGCATGAACTGGTCATAAAAATGGAGATCGCGGCGGCTGATGAAGGCGCACTTCTGGATGGTACGAGAATGTTGCTGGCCGAACTTGCAGCACGGTCCATTCGTACCGGCGTTGTCACCCGAAACTGCCGCATCGCCGTCCTCAAGGTCTTCCCGGATATCGCGCATCACTGTCAGGCCTTTCTGACGCGCGATGACACGGAGCACGTCAAGCCCCATCCCGACCACCTGCGGTCTGCACTAAGAGCCCTGGGAGTTCTCCCGGACGAGGCCATCATGGTCGGCGATCATCCGCAGGATATCCTTCTCGGTCGAGAGACGGGAACCTATACGGTCGGTGTCCTGACAGGACATTCCGGGCGGGAAGATCTCCGCTCGGCCCATGCCGACCTGATTATTGATAAAGCATTAGATATCATTAATATTTGTTTCTGATCACGCTTCCCCCTGGATCGGCAGCAGGATCATTCTTTTCTTGACAGAAAACAGCCATAAGGGTTAGTATGGCCGACCTTTAAACAGGTATTTCCAAGTTTATCCGAATCTCTCGACAGGGGTACTCCTGATGAGTTTTGAAAACAACATGCACTCCCTGGATGACTGGAAAAAAATTTATCCCGAAAAATTCGCCGAAGAGGAGGCTGTTTTCAGCCACATCCGCCGGGGGGATCATATCTTTGTCGCTTCAGGCTGCGGCGAGCCTCAGTACCTTGTCCGGGCCATGGTGAATTATGTTGAATCCCATCCCAAGGCCTTCTTCGACACGGAAATCATCCATGTCTATTCTTTCGGCATCGCCCCCTATACCGATCCGAAATTCAAACGTAATTTTCGTCACAACTCTTTTTTCGTCGGAAATAACACCCGGGGCCCCGTGAATCAGGGACTTGCCGACTATACACCCGTTTCCCTTTCCGACGTACCCGCCCTGATCCGAAGCGGCTCCGTCCGGATCGATGTTGCGCTTATTCAGACCTGCCTTCCCGATGAGCACGGTTATCTGAGCCTCGGAATCAGCGTGGACATGGTCAAGGCGGCAACGGACAAGGCGTCCATGATCATCGCCCAGGTCAACGCCAACATGCCCCGCGTGCATGGTGACGGCTTCATCCACATCAAGGATGTTGCGTTCATCATCCGTCGCGACGAGCCCCTCCTGGAACTCCCGGGAATCGAACTCAATGAGACGACGCAGCGCATCGGCAACCATGTCTCCAGACTTGTCCAGGACGGCGACACGATACAGGTAGGTTATGGAGGGCTTCCGAATGCGGTTCTCGCCAACCTATTCAACAAGAAACATCTCGGGGTGCATACCGAGCTCTTCAGCGATGGTCTGATGGATCTGATCAAGGCCGGGGTTATCGACAATTCCCAAAAAACGTTGAGCCCCGGAAAGACCGTCGCCGCTTTTTCCATGGGGAAGAGAGAAACCTATGAGTTCCTCAACGACAACCCCACCATTCTCTTCCGGACCATCGATTGGACCAACAATCCGCTCAACATCGCCCGGCAAGTCAACATGGTCGCCATCAACAGCGCGCTGGAGATCGACCTTACAGGCCAGGCCACATCCGATTCGATCGGCGGCACATTCTACAGCGGCGTGGGAGGTCATCAGGATTTTATGCGGGGCGCATTGATGGCCAGGGGCGGACGGACCATCCTCGCGATGAAATCAACGGCCATGAACGACACCATCTCCCGGATCGTTCCCTCTCTGCGTGAATCTGCCGGCATCACGCTGAACCGGGGGGATGTCCGCTATGTGGTCACCGAATACGGTATCGCCTACCTCCACGGAAAAAACGTCCGGGAGAGGGCTATGTCCCTCATCTCCATAGCCCACCCGAAATTCCGGCCCTGGCTTATCGAAGAGGCGAAGAAACGGGGAATCATTTACCGGGATCAGGCCTTCATCCCCGGGAAGCGGGGCGAGTATCCGGAAAATCTCGAGACCCATCGGACCACCAAAACCGGCCTCCAGCTATTCCTTCGTCCCGTTAAAATCAGCGATGAACCACTTCTGAAGGATTTTTTCTACTCCCTGTCCGACAGAAGCCTGAACCGTCGTTTTCTTTCCAAACGCAAAGACATGCCGCACGAACGGCTCCAGGACTTTGTGATCATAGACTACACCCGGGAGGTTGTTATCCTGGGGGTTGTAGGGTCTGCAGAAAATGAACTCATCGTCGGCGTGGGTCAGTACGGCATTGATGAGGAATCCCATACGGCGGAGGTCGCCTTCGCAGTCCGCGATGATCACCACAACCGGGGCATCGGTCAGGAAATGCTCTCCTACTTGACCTATCTCGCCAAAAGAGAGGGCCTTCTGGGCTTTACGGCTGAGGTCCTGATCGACAACAAACCGATGTTGCACGTATTCGAAAAAGGCGGCTTCGATATCAAGAAAAAAAGCGACGCCGGGGTTTACGATTTGAAAATGGCCTTCCGGGGATAGAACTCCATCAAGAGTTTTATCCCTTCAAGCGTTAAAAGAGGTGAGATCTGTGGACAAATTTGTGGTGACATCCCTGCGTCAGGGTGCGGGCAAGACAAGCGTCATCATCGGCATCACGAAGGCCCTGAACCGGAAAATCGGCTATATCAAACCTCTTGGCGAACGATTCCTTTATCGCAAAAAGAGACTCTGGGATTACGACGCCGCCCTGATCACGAACATCTTCGGTCTGCAGGAAAATCCGGAGGACATGAGTATCGGTTTTCACCACTCCAAGCTCCTCTATATGTTGAATGAAGAAACCACGCGCGAAAAGCTTTGCGAACTCCTGATCAGCGTCGGAGACGGCAAAGAGATCTTCTTCGCGGAGTGCGGAAAGGACATCACCTACGGCGTATCGGTCCACCTGGACGCCCTTTCGCTCGCACGGGAACTCAAGGCCCAACTGATCGTGGTTGCGAGCGGCGATGATGATACCATTCTCGATGACGTCATCTTTCTTAATAAATACATAAAAATGGGAGATGTCCACTGCAAAGGGATCATCATCAACAAGGTGGCCAACGTAGCCGATTTCTGCGACACACGCCTGCCGAAGATTAAACAGCAGGGCATCGAGGTCCTGGGCGTTATCCCCTATTACAATGAACTTCCCTACTTTTCCGTCAGTTATCTGGCGGATCGCATTTTCGCAAAGATCATCACCGGGGAAGAGAACCTGAACCAGATCGTCAAGAACATCTTTATCGGTTCGATGTCCGTCGGTGCGGCGCTGAAGAACCCCCTCTTTCAGGAGGAGAACAAGGTGGTGATCACGAGCGGCGACCGGAGCGATATGATCGTCGCCGCGTTGGAAACCAACGCCGTGGCGGTCATACTGACCAACAATATCCTTCCCCCGCCGGATCTCATTTCAAAGGCCGCCAAGATGAAGACCCCGCTGCTGCTCGTATCGGCGGATACCTGTGAGATCGCAAAACAGATCGAAGGAATGGAATCCCTTCCGACAAAGGATGACCTGGGAAAGATCGCGCTGATCGAACAGATGGTCCGCACCCATGTCAATCTTCAAGCCTTGATCCGGTCGTGAGGTGAACCATGAATCCGGAGGTGTTTCGCGAGTATGACATCAGGGGTGTTGTGGACAAGGATCTGACCCCGGATTTTGTCTACCTTCTGGGCAAGGCGATCGGCGCCTACGCCGTCCGTCACGGCGTGCGGACGATGGTCCTGGGTCGTGATTGCCGACTCAGTTCGGATATCTACCAGGATGCCGCATGCCGGGGGATCCTGTCCGCGGGCATCGATGTGACCGACATCGGCCTATGCGCCACCCCCATGCTCTACTTCGCAATCCGCCATTTCCGGACGGACGGCGGCGTAATGGTCACGGGGAGTCACAACCCTCAGAATTTCAACGGCTTTAAGATCTGCATTGGTCCGGATACGATCTACGGAGAGCAGATTCAGGCGCTCAGGAAAATCATCGAAGAAGGGGCCTATATCGAGGGCACGGGAACTTCCTCCCGCCAGGAAATCGCGGATATCTATCGGGACCATCTCTTTGCGAATGTGAAAGTCAACCCCGGCCACCGCATCGTCATCGACGGCGGCAATGGCGTGGGCGGCTTCTTCGCCCTCCCCTTGCTGAAGCGGTATGACTGCCGCGTGACCCACATCTACTGTGATCCTGACGGCCGCTTCCCCAACCACCATCCTGATCCCACCATACCTGAAAATTTGCGCGAATTAACCCGCCTGGTCCTCGAAGAGAAGGCCGACGTCGGTATCGCCTACGACGGTGACGCCGACCGGATCGGCGTGATCAACGATCGCGGAGAGATCCTCTGGGGCGATGAGTTGCTGCTGCTCTTCTCCCGCTTCATCCTGAAGGCTAACCCCGGCGCAGCCATTATCGGGGAGGTTAAATGCTCGCAGAAACTCTTCGACGACATCGCCGGGAACGGTGGGCGGGCGATCATGTGGAAGGCCGGACATTCCTTGATCAAGGGAAAGATGAAAGAAGAAAATGCCCTCCTGGCCGGGGAGATGAGCGGTCACATCTTCTTCGCGGATCGCTATTTCGGTTTTGACGACGCAATTTACGCCTCCGTCCGTCTGCTGGAGATTCTTTCCGAATCCGGAAAGAGGCTGAGCGATCTCCTCGCCGATGTCCCCCGGACCTTCACCACCCCCGAAATCCGCGTTGATTGCCCCGACCGGATCAAGGTTGGCGTCGTGGCAGCCGTGCGGGAACACTACCGGAATACCCATAATATCATCGATATCGACGGCGTGCGGGTTATCTTCGATGATGGTTGGGGTCTTCTCAGGGCGTCCAACACACAGCCCGTTCTGGTTCTGCGCTTCGAGGCGGCTACGCAGCAACGATTGGCGGCAATCCGCAGGGAGATTGAATCCGTCCTGAATAATGTCTTGAAATCTGCGGTATAATATTCGATGTCCGGGGCACTCTTCGGATGACCATTCCCGACTCGAAAGAGCGGGTTGCAGCCAATCTCGTGAAGCGTGCCGCCATTGTCCTGCGTTCAGGGCATATAGACTTTCAGGACTTCTACCGGGACGAGCAAGATCAGCGAATCTACCTGAACAGCATGATTCCCATCCTCGGCACAGAAGACAGCGATCCCGGTCATGAGACGACCTTTAACATCTATCTTCCCGCTTCGGAGAGGGAGGTGATCCGGGAAAAGACGGAGGCCGGGACCATCACAACGGAGACGCTCCTGCTGGTGGATGATGAAAAGATGGTCCTGGAGGTGAGCCGGGAAATGCTGGACTGAATGAAATTCTTATCCATTTTAGCCCCAGCCGGGCGAGGTTTGGTGGGCGGACGAGAGGAAGGCTGGAAGGCTGTTCGGAGCGGAGCCCCATCTGCTCCCGTGGACTTGAGCCGGGCCCCGTGTCGGAAACCAGGTTGATGTCTGGGAATGGCCCGGGCGTCGGTAGCTTTCAGTCGGCCAATCCGGCCGACGCATGATTGGAGGAGGAGTATATGAACAAGACAAGCCGGTGGATCTTCTATACGTTGGGCGGCCTGCTCGTAACGTTGTTCGCATGCAATGCCGTCTACGCCCAGGGCAACTGGACTCGGAACAGCCAGCGCGCTGCATCGAATGCGCTGGTCCAGCAGGCAATGCAGAACGCCTGGCTGGCGGAATCGGTGGTTGCCTCGCGCGAATCCGCAACGGGGAGGAGTTTTGACCCCGTCTACCGTGCCTCACTCAAGAACTCCCTCGCCTCCCTCCCCACGAAAGAGCTCGAGTCACTCCGGTATGCCGGGAGTAACGGCAGACTGAGCCGAGGGAACGTCGGTGACAGCAGCGCCGATCTGGTCTACACACCGGTAACGCCTTGTCGCGTGTTTGACACACGATCCTCGGTGGCAGGCATCCTGGTCGGTGGCACGCAGAGGAACTTCATCGTCGCCGGCGCCGGCGGGTTTCCGGGTCAGGGGGGCAACAGCGGCGGTTGTGGTATTCCTTATGGACCCGCGACGGCGGTGATCATCAACTTCGTGGCCGTGACGCCGACCGGGGTGGGCAACCTCCGGGGCTGGGCGGTGGCCGATCCGCAGCCGGCTGCACCCCTTGCGGCAGTCATAAACTACAGCGCGGACATGTATGCGCTCGCAAACGGGGTGGCGGTCCCGATCTGTGACCCCGCGGCTACATCCTGTACGGCTGGAGACCTGCGTCTGCAGGCCGACGATAGCAGCGCTCACGTCGTCGGCGACGTGGTGGGCTATTTCCGGAAGCTGGATCTTCCCGCAGCCATGCCGATGGGAAGCGAGAAGCTTTCCCCATTTTTCGCAACCGAGTCCGGCACCCAGTACGCGATTGGCACGGTCGACGTCGTTCTCCCCCATCACGGCAACTGCCTTGTGACCTGTAATCTTGACTACGAGGCCGCTGCTCTGCACAGCACAGGCTGGCTGGGCGTCCATACTGCACGGCGCGACGTCGCAGCCGCGACGAACGACCCTGACGCCGGCTGGTATATGGACGTTCCTGTACCCTCGACATATGGCTCCGTGAGCTCGACCTACACCTGGAACATGACGGGTTCGACCACCTATCGCTTCGGCTGCTTCATTTCCGCCATAGGGGGCTTCATACGGGAAAACGTGTACGCGAATGTTTCCTGGGTCTGCAGGTAGAGTGGGGGCATGCAAGACTACGGGATGGCCGCTGGGCTGTGGCCTGAAAGTGTGGGGATGAACTTGGCCCCGTGCTCCGCGTTGTCCTGAGGCCCCCTGGCTCATCGTGCCAGGGGGCCTCAGGGAACAATCCCGGGAGCCTTTCTGCATTTCAAAATGAAATTGGCCGCCACAATATGGCGGCTAATTTCCTGATATCATTTATAATAATGGTCGGGGCGGAGTGATTTGAACACTCGACATCCTGCTCCCAAAGCAGGCGCGCTACCGGGCTGCGCTACGCCCCGTTCCGTTTCATTCGGCTGCTCCTTTGCGGAGTGTCTCCTTCAGTTTTGCAAAGGCCTGCGCCCGATGGCTGATCCTGTTCTTGGCCTCGGATGAGAGCTGGGCCACGGTTACCCCCTCTCCCGGCAGAAAAAATACCGGATCATATCCGAATCCACCCTGGCCGGCCGGCTTTTCTGCAATCATCCCCTCCCAGCGCCCCTCAAAGGTTTCGTAGCGCCCATCGGCAGGATAGAGGACCAGAATGCACCGGAAGGCCGCTCCCCTGTTTTCAGAAGCGATGCCCTTCAGGTCATCCAGAAGCTTCCGGATGTTCTGCTGATCATCTGCATCTTTACCGGCATACCGCGCGGAGTAGATCCCCGGCGCGCCGCCCAGGGCATCCACTTCCAATCCCGAATCGTCGGCGAGAACCGTCTCACCGGTCAACTTTGAAATGACCCTTGCCTTCTGAAGGGCATTTTCCTGAAAACTGTTTCCGTCTTCCACAATCTCGGGTAGGTCGGGGTAATCCTCCAGGGACCGGAGGTCAACCCCGATGCCGACCAGCATCGACCTGATTTCTCGTATTTTCCCGCTGTTTCGCGATGCGAAAAGGATCTTTTTCAGCTCAGCCCTCCGAGGATTTCCCGCTGCTTCCGGGTGAGATCTGCGATCCCGGCGGCGGCAAGGTCCGTCATGGCGGAAAGGCGCTCGCGGTCAAAAGGCAAATGCTCCGCAGTGCCCTGGACCTCGATGAACAGGCCGCTGCCGGTCATCACAAAATTCATGTCGACCTCCGCCCGCGAATCCTCCTCGTAAGCCAGATCGAGCCTGAGCTCCCCGTCCACGATACCGACGCTGATGGCCGAGACATAATCCCTCACGGGGATGGAACCGATCACCCCCCTTTCCTTCAACTTCCGGAAAAGATCAACGAGGGCGACGAATCCCCCCGTAATGGCCGCGGTACGTGTTCCGCCGTCGGCCTGAATGACATCGCAATCGATCGTGATGGTCCGTTCACCAAAGCCCTGCAAATCGGTTACGGCCCTGAGCGAACGGCCGATCAGCCGCTGTATCTCATGGGTCCTTCCCCCGATCCGGCCACTGGTCGATTCGCGTTTGGACCTTTTCTGCGTCGCTGCGGGCAGCATCGAATATTCCGCTGTCAGCCAGCCCTTACCGGAATTCCGGAGAAAGGGAGGAACGGTGTCCTCAATCGTAGCGGCACAGATCACCTTGGTATGGCCCATCTCGATCAGCACAGAGCCTTCCGCAAAAAAAAGATATGGCCGCGTGATCCGAAATGTCCGCATCCGGTCCCAGGCCCTGCCATCCGGTCTTTCCCTATCCATATGCTCGTTCCTTAAGGCATCTTCGAAAAATAGTCTTGCAGACCTTTCACCATGGCACTTGCGATGGCTCGCTGCGTTTCGGGTTCTGTCAGTTTTTTTCGGTCTTCCGTGTGAGTTGCAAAGCCGATCTCAACGACCAGGCCGGGAATGGTCAATCCGTCCAGCAACGGGCTGGGGGCATCACGCAAACCGCGCCCTTTGCGAGGGAAAACCGTTTCCAGTCCGGACTGGATCTGCTGCGCAAGCCGTACGGAATCGTTCAGGGATTTGTTCCGGGCCATATCCTTGATGATGGGCGATGACTCTCCGCCTCCGGATGCGACCTGCCGAAATCCCGGGAAATAGATCTCGTAGCCGGTCGACTTTTTTCCAAAACCTGCATTGACATGAAGGCTGAGCAGACAGTCCGCTTTCATCGTCTCGGCCGCTTTGACCCTCTCCGCAATCGTCATCCCCCGGTCCGCCGAACGCGTCAATTTTACCTGAAGACCCGATTTTTTTTGGGCCTCCTGGCGGATCAGCAGGGCAATGTTCATCGTCAGATCCTTCTCCCGCAGTTTATCCGAAACCACGCCGGGATCCTCTCCCCCGTGCGCCGGGTCGATTAAAACCAGATATGCATTCTGTCGCGGCGCCCCCGCTCCGGTCAGGGGGGTCATGCAAACCAGGAGGATCATCCATGTGAAAATTACATATTTTACGAGCCAGCCATTCATGAACGCCATTGCTTCCTTTCCGTCTTTCAAAACGTTTGCGATTCATACAGCAAGCGACTGCCGGCTGTCAATTGAATCATCGGGATAAAACGCCCGGCCTCTGCTTTAGGATCGCCAGAGTCTCTCCACGGAGATGACCCCCCGTAATTTTCGGATGACCGCAACAATCTTATTGAACTGATTTAAGTCGTTAACATTGACGCCGAATTCGCAATTTGCCTGTCCGTTCTGAGCCGTGTTGATCTCCGCATGGGTAATGTTGACATCCAGAGAGGAGATGGCGGCGCTGATATCGGCGAGAGCCCCCTTCTTGTCATGGCAGATGATCCTCATCTGGACCGGATATTCCCTTTTTTCACGGATGTCCCATTGAACGTCCACCAGCCGTTCGGGATCCATATCCCGGACGTGCATGCAATTGGCCGTATGAACCGTGAGCCCCCGTCCACGCGAGATGTAACCGACGATCTCGTCGCCGGGGATCGGATCGCAGCATTTTCCAAACCGGACCATGATATCATCGATCCCGGTCAGCGACACACCGATCGGTTCAGCCCCAGATTCCTTTTTTCTCGTCCGGTCAAGCGGCTCATCCTTTTTGACCTCCTCTTCCGGCAGAAAATGATGAACCACATGCTTGGGCGACACCCTTCCGTAACCGACAAATGCAAGCAAATCTTCAATGGAATCGATATGATACTCCTTAAATATTCGCTTCATTTCCGCTGATTTTGAAATCGTGCCGAACTTCAGGTGGTGTTTCTTGAACTCCTTCTCCAGCAGATCCCGGCCGAGGGCGACGCTCTTCTTGCGTTCCTCCGTCTTGACCCAGTTCCGGATCTTCGCGATGGCCCGGGAAGTGACCACATACTTCAGCCAATCCTTGCTGGGGTGATGGCCTGCCTGGGTGATGATCTCGATCGTATCTCCGTTCCGTAACTGATATTTCAGGGTCACGATGCTCCGGTTCACCTTGGCGCCGATGCACTGGTTGCCGATATCCGTATGGATGCTGTAGGCGAAATCGATGGGCGTCGCCCCTTTCGGAAAGGATCTCACATCCCCGTTCGGGGTGAATACATAGACCTCCTCCGGGAACAGTGCCACCTTCAGATTGGACATGAACTCACGGGGATTCTTGATCTCCTGCTGCGCATCCAAAAGATCCCGGAGCTTTTTGATCTGGTCATCATCGCTCGAGAAGGCGCGGCCCTCCTTATAGCGCCAGTGGGCGGCAATCCCCTCTTCCGCCCATTCATGCATCGGCCGGGTCCGGATCTGGATCTCGACCCTCTCCCCATAAGGTCCGATCACCGTGGTGTGGAGGGATTGATAGTGGTTGGCCTTGGGCATGGCAATATAATCCTTGAACCTTCCGGGAACAGGCATCCAGAGGGCATGGACCATGCTCAGGGCCTCGTAGCAGTCCTTCTCCTTGTCCGAATCGAGAATGATCCGGAAGGCCGTCAGGTCGTACACCTCATCGAAATCGATATGCTGCTCTTTCATCTTCTTGTAGATGCTGTAGAAGTGTTTGGCCCTTCCCTCCACCTCGCCCCGGATGCCGAAACGTTCCATCTCCCTGCAGATGATTCCCCGGACCTCCTCTGCATACTGATTCCGTTTCTCCTGTTTTTTGATGATCCTTCTGGCAAGCTCATTGTACGCATCAAAGTCAAGATAGCGGAAGGAAAGGTCCTCCAATTCCATTTTCATCCAGTTGATGCCCAGGCGGTTGGCCAGCGGCGCATAAAGCTCCAGAGTCTCTTTGGAGATGTAGAGCTGCCGGTCCGGCGTCTGAAACTCGAGCGTCCGCATGTTGTGGATGCGGTCCGCAAGCCGGATGAGGAGAATCCGGATATCGGACGACATCGCCAGAATCATCTTCCGGAAATTTTCCGCCTGCCGTTCCTCCTGATTGCCGAGGGTGATCTTGCTGATCTTCGTCAACCCGTCGACGAGAAACGCCACCTCCTTGCCGAAGGACTCTTCGATCTGTTCCAGCGTGGCAAGGGTATCTTCGACCGTATCGTGCAGGAGTCCCGTTACAATTGTGGCCGCATCCAGTTTCATGTCCGCCAGCATCCCGCAGACCTCCATGGGATGGGTCAGATAGGGCTCGCCGGAGAGGCGGATCTGCCCCTGATGAACGGACGCAGAAAAGATGTACGCCTTTTCGATCATCCCGATTTCGGATGGGGAGAGATAAGACTGGACCTTATCCAGGATGTCGTTGATGCGGAGCATCGGGGCTACTCTCCTCCCAAGGGTAAGGAGTAAAGAGTGAAGCGGGAAGTGTAAGGAGTTGAAGAAAGTTTCATGCTTTACACCTCACTCATCGCACCTCACATTTTTCGCTGATACGGGCCATGAGAAACGGGGCAACCTCCGAAACCGGCAGGATCGCAATCTCTCCGGACCGCCGGTTTTTGATTTCCATCTTTCCTTCGGCCAGCCTCTTTGGACCCACCGTAACGCGATAGGGGATTCCGATCAGATCGGCGTCCTTGAATTTGACGCCGGCCCTCTCGTCCCGGTCATCCAGGATCACTTCCACCCCATTTTCAGTCAGGATGCGGTAAAGTTCTTCCGCCGCATCGGAGAGCGACTTTTCATTCACGTTCACCGGGGTGATGATCACCGCATAGGGGGCGAGCTGCAGGGGCCAGACGATCCCATCCGCATCGTGATTCTGTTCGATGGCCGCAGCGACCGTTCTGCCGATGCCGATTCCGTAACAGCCCATCACCATGATTTTCTCTTTTCCGCCCTGGTCCAGAAAGACCGCTTTCATGGCCTTGCTGTATTTTGTTCCCAGCTTGAAGACATGGCCGACCTCGATGCCGCGGGCAAATCGGACCTCCGACCCGCAGCGCGGACAGGGATCCAGTTCGCGGATGACACGAAGATCCGCATAGTCCGCCACCGGGAAGTCGCGGCCGGGCTTCACATGGCGCAGATGGTAATCCTCACGGTTGGCCCCCATGACACAGTCGTCCATCCCCAGCAGCGAATAATCGGCAATGACCCGGGCCCGGATGCCGACGGCGCCGGCGAATCCCCGGGGGGATCCGGTGACCTTCCGGATCAGCTCCTCATCGGCCAGTTCCAGGGAGTCGCAACCGAGATAGTTTCTGACCTTGGCCTCGTTGACCTCATGATCCCCGCGGATCAGAACGGCTACGGGATTTCCGTCACCAGAGAAGATCAGGGTTTTGACGACCGCTTCCGGCCCTACCGACAGAAAACCGCAAACCTCCTCAATGGTTCTGACCTCCGGGGTATGAACCTCCGCCGCCGGAAGGGTTTCCCCATCCGTTTTCGTTGCCGCCGGCAGGGCAATTTCCGCCTTTTCCAGATTCGCCGCGTAGCTGCAACCCCCGCAGTAACAGACCGCATCTTCACCGGAATCGGCCATCACCATGAACTCGTGGGAATAGCTTCCCCCGATGGTTCCCGAATCCGCCTCCACCGGACGAAAATTCAGACCGCAGCGGGTGAAGATCCGCTGATAGGCATCGAACATCTTCCGGTAACTGATCTCGGCACCCGCCTCGTCCATATCGAAACTGTAGGCATCCTTCATGCCGAATTCACGGCAACGCATCACCCCGAACCGCGGCCGGATTTCATCGCGGAATTTCGTCTGGATCTGATAGAGATTCCGGGGAAGCTGCCGGTAGGTTTTGATTTCGTTCCGGACCAGATCGGTGATCACCTCTTCATGGGTGGGCCCCAGACAACACTCCCGATCGTGTCGATCACGGAAACGGAGCAGTTCCTTGCCGTAATGGACCCATCGCCCGGACTCCTGCCAGAGTTCGGCAGGCTGCACCATCGGCAGAAAGACCTCCTGGGCGCCTGCACGGTTCATCTCCTCCCGGACGATCTGTTCAAACTTGCGGATCACCCGGTATCCCAGGGGAAGATATGAATATACACCACTGGTCAGCTTTCTCATCAGGCCTGCCCGGATCATGAGCTGGTGGCTGATCAGCTCCGCATCGGAAGGGACCTCCCTTCCCGTGGGCAGGAACATCTCCGAATAACGCATGACACCTCCTTTTCTAATGACCTTCAGATGGACCGGACTCCGCCTCCATCTTCCGGATCTCTTCCAGCAGAACCGGGACAAACTCCTCTTCCCGGATCTTGCGCACGACCTTCCCTCTCTTGAACAGCATCCCTGCGCCCTTTCCGCCGGCAATACCGATATCCGCCTCCGCGGCCTCCCCGGGTCCGTTCACGACGCAGCCCATGAGGGCGATTTTCATCGGGGTCTTCATCCCCCGGAGCTCCCGTTCCACCCGGTCGGCCAGACCCGCAAGATCAATCTCGCATCGGCCGCAGGTCGGGCAGGAGACGATATCCGGACCTTCCCGACGAATATTGAGTGCCCGCAGAATGCCGTATGCCAGACCGATTTCAGGCACGGGACTGCCGGTCACGGAAACCCTGATCGTATCTCCGATGCCCTCATAAAGCAGAGTTCCGATACCGATTGCCGATTTGATCGCCGATTGAATGAGGGTGCCCGCCTCCGTAACACCGAGATGGAGGGGATAATCGGTCTTTGCGGAAACAGACCGATAGGCGTCGATCGTCGTCTTCACATCGGAGGATTTCAACGAGAGCTTGATCAAGTCAAAATCCATCTCCTCCAGCAGGCGGATGTTCTTCAAGGCGCTCTCCACCAGCGCCTCTGAGGTCGGCCCACCGTGGCGGGCGGCAATTTCCTTCTCCAGAGATCCCGCATTGATTCCGATCCGGATGACCTTCCGGTTTGCCTTGGCCATCCTCACGATTCGGCGGATACCGTCTGCGGAGATATTGCCGGGATTGATCCGGATGCCGTCCGCACCATGGTCCATGGCCAGGAGGGCGAGAGGATGCTGAAAATGGATATCGGCGATCAGGGGGATATGGATCCGGGAACGGATCTCATGGATGGCCGCCGCAGCCGCCTCATCGGGAACGGCGACGCGGACGATTTCACAGCCCGCCTCCTCCAGCGCGTGGATCTGCGCTACCGTCGCCCGAACATCTCGGGTATCGCAGGAGGTCATGGACTGGACCACGACCGGTGCGTCGCCGCCGATCCGGAGACCCCCGAGATCAATCGATTTCGTCTTTCTTCTTCGGATCTCCGGACTCAATGAGGTACCCCGCCGCTTTCAAATCAACTACTTAGCCGCACATCATGGCATATCGCCCTGGCAAATGTATAACATGAAGGGATCAGTTCGATCAATGGGTAATTTCCTGCGGAAGGATTTGCCCGCAGGTGCGACGGCATGTCCCGCCCGGACCGGCAGGCCGGCATGGTCAACATCACGCTGCTTGAGGATCGTAAGCGCATCCCCTACCGGCCGCGCCAACAGTAAAGGCAGAGCTGTTCCTCCGGCAGACCGATGGCCTCGATCATATCATCGAGATGAATGTATTTGAGGGACGTTACATTCAGGTCCTGCCGGATCCACTCGATCATCCTCCGGTACCGTTCGGAAGTATGGTCCAGGTAATCGTCGATACATTCCGTTTTTTCGCCTTCGAGAGCGCGGATCGCCCGATGAGAGGCCAGTTCGGCGATGGTTCGTGTGGAAGAGGCAAATCGGCAGGGAAACATGAGGGGCGGACATGCCGGACGGATGTGGATCTCCTTCGCACCGTTATCCCAGAGCTTCCGGATGGTGTAATTCTTGAGCTGCGTTCCCCGGACAATCGAATCATCGCACATCACCATCCGCCCTCCCCGAATCACATCCCGAACGGCGCAGAGTTTCATCGTCGCCACAAGATCGCGGATGTCCTGGGAGGGAGGTGTGTAGCTTCGCCCATATCCCGGTGTGTATTTGACCAGGGGCCGGCGGTACGGAAGGCCGGATTCCATGGCATAACCGATTGCATGCCCTACTCCGGAATCGGGGACACCCGCGACGAAATCCGCCTCGACCTGATCTTCCCGGGCCATGGCCCGGCCGCATCGCTCCCGGGCGTTTTCGACGCTGATCCCTTCGTAGCACGATGAAGGATCTCCCGTGTAGATCCAGAGAAAGGCGCAGACATGCTTCTCTTGACCGGCTGCATGTTCGTTGTGGATCCCTTCACCATCAAGACGCACGATCTCGCCCGGTCCGAGTGATCGGCTCAGCTCATAACCGAGGTTTGAAAAGGAGCTCGATTCGGTCGCGACCGCGTAACCGCATACCGATCCCGCCGGAGAGACTTCCTTCCCGATCGTCAGCGGAAAACGGCCGTAGCGGTCGCGCGCCGCATAAATCCCCTCCCGGGCCATCAAAAGGAGGCAGATGGATCCCTCGACCGCCTGCTGCATCCGGACAATGCCGTCAACGATGTTTTCGCCCCGGTTGATCAGCTTCGCGACCAGTTCGACGTTGTTGACGCCGCCGTCGGACATCTCGCTGAAGGATCCGCCTTCTTTAAGCAGGTTGCGCGTCAGCTCATCCTTGTTGGTGATCATTCCGATAGCGGCCAGGGCGTAGGTACCGAATTTTGAACGGATGATGAGCGGCTGCGGCGATTCGTCATCGATCGCTCCGAGCCCCATCCGACCTTCCATTCCTTTATAATCCTGTACGAAGCGCGATTTGAACTGGGCCTGGCTGATGCTGTGAATGGCGTGGCTGAATCCGCCGTTCCCATAAACAGCGAGCCCCGCATTCTCGGTCCCGAGATGGGAGTGGTAGTCCGTCCCGTAAAACAGGGTCTTTGCACAATTCCCTTCCGATACAACCCCGAAGATCCCACCCATATTTCCCACCCTCGCTGTTTACATTCATGGTTATTGCTTCTTGAATGAATATTTCTCCTGCAATTTCAGATAGACGATCTCCGGTACCAACCCCTTGACGGAACCTCCCAGACTGGCCGCTTCGTTGATGATCTTCGAACTGGTATAGAACCACTTGTACCCGGTCATCAGGAATACGGTTTCGACATCACGGTTCAAACGGCGATTGATCAGGGCAAGCTGAAATTCATATTCAAAATCGGACAGGGCGCGAAGCCCGCGGAGAATCACGTTTGCCCCCGACCCTTTCACATAGTCCACCAGGAGGCCGTCGAAGTTGTCGACACGAACATTCTTGCAGTCCCGGATCACCTCCCGGATCATCTCCTGTCGCTCATCCACGGAAAAAAGCGCCTTCTTGCTCTGATTGTAAGCAACCAGCACGACCAGTTCATCAAACATCCGGAGACCCCGTTTGATGATATCCACGTGGCCATTGGTGATCGGATCAAACGAGCCCGGATATATCGCGATCTTCTTCATAGGCATTTCCCTCGGATTTTTTTGTGAGGAAAGACAACACCGTGTCACCGTAGCGTCTCTGATCCGTTACTACCATTGCCCGGATCTGTAATCCTTCCGGCGTTTCTCTTATCGAATGCTGCAGCACCACGATTCCGCTCTCCGCCATGACATCTGACCTTTCAAGCCATTTCAGCGTTTCCGTGGCCAGACCCTCCTCGTACGGCGGATCGGCAAAAACGATATCGAACCGCTCCTTCCTTTGAACAAGACGCCCCAGCCCTCTCTCCGCATCCGCGGCAATCACCTCCGCCCTCTCACTGAATCCGAGTAGAGCAAGGCTCTTCCGGATCGCCTCGACCAGACGGACATCCCTCTCCACAAAGGCCGCAAAATGCGCCCCCCGGCTCAGGGACTCCAGTCCGACATTCCCGCTGCCGGCAAACAGATCCAGGAATGATTTCCCCGTGACGGGATGCAGAATGTCAAAAAGGGATTTCTTGACCCGATCGGCAGTAGGCCGTATGCGGCATCCTCCCGGAAGGCGAACCGGCCTTCCCCTGGCCTCCCCTCCGATGATCCTCATAGATATTTTTGGATCAGGATCTCTGCAATCTGTACGGCGTTGAGCGCGGCGCCCTTCCGGATATTGTCCGCCACCACCCACATGTTGATGCCGTTCGGAATGGATTCATCTTCCCGGATTCTTCCGACCAGGGTCTCATCGTGACCGGCGGCATCGATGGCGAGCGGATACTTCTTCCACTTAGGGTCGTCAACCACCCGGACGCCGGGCGCCGTCGAAAGAAGCCTCCGGACCTCATCCGGGGTAATTTTCCTCTCCGTTTCGATGTTGATGGATTCGGAGTGCGCGTGGAAAACAGGCACACGGACCGTCGTCGCCGTGACCGCGATCGTTGGATCGTTCATGATCTTCTTGGTCTCGTTGACCATCTTCATCTCTTCCTTCGTATAACCGTTGTCCATAAAGACATCGATATGGGGCAGGCAGTTGAAGGCGATCCGGTAGGGATACACCTTGACGACCGGTTCCTGGCCGTTCATCATGGCCTTCGTCTGAAGAGTCAGCTCCTCGATCGCCTTCTTCCCCGTTCCGGACACGGCCTGATATGTGGAAACCACAATCCTTTTGATCCGGACCGCATCATGAATCGGTTTCAGGGCAACAACCATCTGAATCGTAGAACAGTTCGGATTCGCAATGATCCCCCGGTTTTTGTACTGGGCAATGGCCTCCGGATTCACCTCCGGTACGACCAGGGGGATCTCCGGCACCATGCGGAAGGCGTTCGTGTTGTCAATGACGACACAACCGGCCTGCGCAGCGAAGGGGGCAAACTTTTCACTGATGCCTCCCCCCGCCGAGAAAAGACCGATTTCGATTCCCGGGAAAGAATTCTCGGTCAAAAGCTCCACCGGCAGAGCCTTCCCCCGGAAGGTGAGCTCCTTTCCGACCGACCTTTCCGATGCGAGAAGCGTCAGCTTTCCCACCGGAAATTGACGCTCTTCCAGAATCCTGATCATCTCATTGCCCACGGCTCCCGTGGCGCCCACAACGGCAACATGGTAATTTTTCATACAACACTCCCTACACTTTATTTCATTGATCTGATTCGCAGGTCTCCGACCCGCCGTCCGTTTTGCTTCCTACAGCGGATGATCCTGACATTGCGACTTTCGTGCCCTGAATTCCGTGACCAACTTTCTGCCGAGCCTGTAGAGGCCCCACACCGGACCCGAAAGGCTGTATCCGAAAGACAGAGTGAACAGCATGATCTCAGGGTAGGCCACAACGATCACCAGAACAAGCACAATCAGCATGAAGGACATAAACGGTTGTCGGGAGAAGAAATTGAGGTCCTTGAAACTGTAATACTTGATGCTGCTAACCATGAAGAGCGCTATCGCGACCACACCGATCATAACCGACCAGTTTGAGAAACGCCCTTCACCCCCCAGGAAGTAATAAAGAATTACCCCTGTCGCCAGAACGGCAGCACCGCCCGGTATGGGCAGGCCGTTGAAGAACCGGCTGTCGATCACGCCGATCTGGACATTGAATCGGGCCAGACGAAGCGCCCCGCAAACGACAAAGAGAAACGCCGCCAACCATCCAAACTTTCCATAAGAGTGAAGCGACCAGCTGTATAACAGAATGGCCGGCGCCACGCCAAAGGTCACCAGATCGCAGAGGGAATCATACTCCCCGCCGAATTTGCTCGTCGTATGGGTCATCCGGGCGATCCTGCCGTCCAGGCTGTCCAGAACCACCGCGATCAGGATCGTCCACGCAGCAAGCTCATACATCCCCTTCATGGAGGCAAGCGCGGAATAAAATCCGCAGAAAAGATTGCCCGTGGTAAAGAGATTCGGAAGGACGTAGATTCCTTTTTTCATGCGGTCCCGCCTCAATGACGTGTTTTTCATGTCAGCTCTCCTATGGGTGTCTCGCCTGCCCGTACCTTCTCTCCAACCCTGACGAGAATGGTCGAGCCGAGCGGCAGAAAAACTTCAACCCGCGAACCGAAACGGATCAGACCGAACCGTTCCCCTCTGGTCACCTGCATCCCCTCCTTCACCCAGCAGACGATCCTCCTCGCAATCAGTCCGGCGATCTGGACGGTCATGATTTCCCTTCCTTCAGCCGTCTGCAACAGGACGGTGTTTCTTTCGTTGAGCTTGGATGCCTTGTCCAGGTTGGCCGACAGGAATTTCCCCTCGCGGTAACGGACGAACCGGACCTCGCCGGAACAGGGAATCCGGTTGACGTGAACATTAAAGACATTCATGAAGATACTGATCTTCTGAAAAGTTCGCCCGGGCTGCTCATCGCTGGTCGTCTCTTCAATCCGGATCACCCTGCCGTCCGCAGGGGAAATGACCAGGCTGTTTTTTTCCGGTGTATTTCTCTGGGGATTGCGGAAGAACCAGAGCACAAAAAGCGTTACGCCCAACAGAATCAGGGAAATTGCCTTGAACCCGGCCAGAAAGGCCAGCAGAGTTGCGATGCCCAGAGGAATAATAAAAGGAAGCCCTTCGCCGGCAATGTAACTTATATGATTCATAATAGATTCTGTCTACCGTAATTTGATCAAGATGTCAACCCTTGTCTCATGGCTGTCTCCTGGCGATCAACCCATTCTTTGCCGGCCTTGGTTCCGACCCGAAGCTCCGCCTCGGAAAGGCGAAGGTATTTCGGTGAAATATTGAGCGGATCTTCACCCTTCCCCTGCGAATAACGGTGCATACCCATCATGCCGACAGTAGACGCATGGATGCTGTGTTTCCCGCTCCCGAGTGGGACGCACCAACCGGGCCGGGATTCCAGGATCCGATCCCGGTAACGCACCGCCCCATCCCCGATCAATTCGATGTCGTCTTCCCGAAGATCCCGCAGCAAATGGTCGATATCGGTCAATCGTTCCGGCGTCACGATTTCCGGAAAACCGTCCGGATCCATCCGGTACAATCCCGCATAGACTTGATCCCTGCGGGCATCGAGCAGCGGGCAGACCAGCCCCGGGGTGGGAAAGGCATTCATGGCCAGGGTCTCCAGCGTCGAAACCCCGACGATGGATTTCCCGATGGCCAGGGCAAGACCTTTCACGGTGCTCACCCCCATTCTCACCCCCGTGAACGAACCGGGTCCGGTCGTGCAGGCCAGCAGATCGATTTTTTCCATGGGGATCCCCGACAGAAGGAGGAGTTTTTCCAATGCGGGGAGCAGGACCTCCGCGTGGTGTCTTCCCGGACCGAGATAAAACTCGGCCAGAATTTCCTCTCCGTCCAAGAGGGCCAATCCCACGGTTTCCGTTGCGCAATCGATTGCCAGGGTGATCATCGCTATCCCGTAAACGGTCGAATGATATCGTTGATAAATTGGATATTCAGCCTCTCGATATCCATCATGAAGACGAAGATCATCAGCAGAATCAACAGGACAAAACCAACCTGCTGGGCCATTTCCCGCCAGCGGACATTGATCTCGCGTCCCGTCACCAATTCAATTCCGTAGAACAGCAGATGGCCGCCGTCCAGGACCGGAATGGGCAGGAGATTGAGGACTGCCAGATTGATGCTGAGTAAGGCCATGAAGAGAAGGAATTGAATGATCCCTTCTTTTGCCTGCGCCCCCGCGATCTGGGCGATCAGGATCGGACCGCCCAGGGTCTTCGGAGAGATGACCCCCTGAAACAGTTTGAAGAGGCTCATCACGGTCAGTTTGCTGATCACCCATGTCTGGCGGATGCCCTCCCCGAATGCCGACAGGGGGTTTCGCCTTTCGATGACGGTATGCGGCGAAGGACTGATGCCGATCTTGTACGATTCGACCTCTTCCCCGAAGAGGTTGCGGGTTTTCATGGGCCGCGGAGTCACGGTCAAATCCAGTGTGGCGGCATCTCTGCGAACCGTAATCCTGAGCGGTATCTCTTTGCCGGCCGTAACGATCTCGGAGATCTCATCCCACTTCGTGACCTCCTTTCCGTTCATGGCGACAATTCGGTCCCCGACCTTGATTCCGGCTTCCATCGCTGCGGAATCCGCTTGCAGAGAACCTACTTCCGGCGTCAGGACGGGAAGCCCGATCATGTTGACAAGGGTGAAGATCGAAAGGGCAAGCAGGAGATTGAAGACCGGTCCCGCCGCCACGATCGAGATCCTTTTCCAGACCGTCTGGTTCAGAAAGGATCTCTTTGCATCCTCCTCGGGCAACTCTTCTCCGGGGGATTCCCCGAGGAGCTTAACATATCCGCCCAAGGGGATCAGCGAGAGGATGTATTCCGTTTCCCCGATTTTTTTGCCGATGATCCGCGGGCCGAATCCGAGCGAAAATTTCAGGACCCCGACGCCCGCCCGCTTCGCCATCAGAAAATGGCCCAGTTCATGGGCGAAGATCAGGACCCCCAACAAGACAACCACCGATACCACGCTGATTCCGATCAATTTATTATTCCTTTAATGATGTTCCCCGCCTCTTCCCTTGCCCAGCGGTCCGCCGCGAGAATCGCGTCGATGCCGGGGTCCGACTGGATACGGTGACGGGAGAGAACCTCCTGCACTACCGTTACGATCCTGTCAAATCGTATCTGTTCTGCGATAAAGGCCGTCACGGCCGTTTCATTCGCCCCATTGAGAACGGCCGGCATCGTGCCCCCGGCTTTCGCAGAATCATAAGCCAGCTGCAGGGCGGGAAAGCGAACCGGATCCGGATGGAGAAACGTCAGTGTCCCGACTTTCCGGAGATCGAGGGCTTCTTCATCCCGGGTCAGGCGATTGGGATAGGAGAGGGCGTAGGCGATGGGAAGCCTCATGTCCGGAACCCCCATCTGGGCGATTACACTCCCGTCCCGGTACTCCACCAGTGAATGAACGATGCTCTGGGGATGGATCAGCACATCGATCGCCTCTCCGGGAAGGCCGAACAGCCACCCGGCTTCGATTACCTCCAGCCCCTTGTTCATCATCGTAGCCGAATCGATCGTAATTTTCTTTCCCATCGCCCAGTTCGGGTGCCGAAGAGCCTGGGCGGTTGTAACCTTCGCCAGTTCCTCCTCGGAGGCATGGAGAAACGGTCCGCCGGAGGCCGTGAGGATGATCCGCCGGACATCCACGCTCCTGTGGCCCAGCAGACACTGGAAGATCGCGCTGTGCTCACTGTCCACGGGGATGATCTTCACCCCCCCCTCGGATGCCTTGCGAAGAACGATATGCCCCGCCATCACGAGCGTCTCTTTGTTCGCCAGCGCGATATCCTTTCCCGCCTCAATGGCATCGAGGGTCGGGAGCAGTCCGGCCGCGCCGACCATGGCGGAGACGACCATATCGGCATCCGTCGCCGCAGCCGTTTCCCGATACCCTTCCGGCCCGGAGAGGATATGCGTCACCGATGCCGGACCCAGAAGCCTTCGGAGCTCGCCGGCATGCTCCTCATCGATCATCGCCGCCAGCCGCGGCCGGAACCGCTCAATCTGCCGCTTCATGAGGGTAATATTGCGGCCCGCCGCGAGGGCCGTGACGGCGAACAGATCCGGATGGGCGCCGACGACATCCAGCGTGCTGACTCCGATCGAGCCGGTGCAGCCGAGAAGGGAAATTCGTTTCATCGAATCATATAACCCTGATAATAATACACGAACGGCGTAATGAACATGAGACAGTCCAGTCGGTCGAGGATTCCCCCGTGACCGGGCAGCAGCGTGCCTGAATCTTTCACCCCGGCCGCCCTTTTCAGAGCCGACTCGGATAGATCCCCAAGCTGCCCCAAGACGCTTCCCACCAGTCCGAGGACGACGGCATGGGCAACCGGCAGCATCGGGAAAAGAAACAGTTTGAATAGAAGACAGCCCGCAATGCTTCCCGCAACAAGGCCGATTGTCCCTTCAACAGTCTTCCCCGGACTGACCTCGGGCAGGAGCTTATGTTTTCCGAAACGCCGTCCGATATAATATGCGGCTATGTCCCCGGCAAAGGCCAGAACGAGGATGAAGAATATCCACAAAACACCCGACTGCGACTGGCGGATCAGAATGAAATGGGACATCAGGAGGGGGATATAAAGCACTCCCAGAATCACCCGACCGGCATGCGTCATATCCAAGCCCTGATTTCTGATCCGAAGAAGATTCAGGATCAGCACCGTCATGACCGCGAAGGTCAGCACGGCCAAAAGCAGGGAGAGATTCGCGAAGAAGGCCGAAAAGAGGATCAACAGCGCGATGACCATGGTCTCCGCCTTTTCGAGGGTGAGGCCCTGGCCAAAGGCCATCCGGTTGTACTCCTCCATCCCCGCGAGAGAGGCAAGAATAATCAGAACCGCGAAGGCCTTTTCCCCGCCGTAGGTGATGATGCAAAACAGGATCGGAACCGCGATGATGCCGGTGATCCATCTTTTCATGTGGGGTGTCATTCATCACCTCCCCGGGATCGGGTTGGGGTCCGTAGCGACGGACCCTGAATTCTGCAACATCAATCCCCCGAGCAGGTCCGGGGTGTTCTTCTGTCCGCTGCCGATCTGATCGCTGGTCATTCCGAACCTCCGCTCCCGCCGCTGATATTCGGCAATCGCCGTCAGCAGATCGGCTTCGCGAAAATCAGGCCAGAAAATGTCGGTAAAGTAAAACTCGGTATAGGCCATCTGATAGAGGAGAAAATTACTGATCCGATATTCCCCTCCGGTCCGGATCAGGAGGTCCGGATCGGGAATCCCGTTCGTGTAAAGATATTTTGCACAGAGTTCCTTGGTGATATCCGCCGGTGCGATCTTTCCGGCCAGGGCATCCCCGACCATGCGTTGCACGGCTGCGACAATCTCGTCACGCCCGCCGTAGCTGAGGGCCAGATTCAGGATCATCCCCTGATTGCCGGCCGTTTTATCCATCGTCTCCCGGAGTTTCCTGAGGACAGGAGCCTCAAGAGAATCCAGGTCGCCGATGGCCGTCAGGCGGATCCCCTGGTCCATCATCTCCCGGGTCTCGTTCTCCAGGTATTGCAGAAGGAGGCTCATCAGGGCGCGGACCTCCGCTTCCGGACGAAGCCAGTTTTCAACGGAAAAGGCGTAGAGGGTGAGGCAGCGGACCCCGATCCGGCGGCAGGTTTTTGTGATGATCCGGACGGATTCAGCCCCTTTCCGATGTCCCAGGATTCTGCCCATGGTATGGCTCTCCGCCCAGCGTCCGTTGCCGTCCATAATGATCGCAATATGCTGAGGAAGCTTCGCGGGATCGATTTCTTTCATGATTCCCATTTCAATCGGTGGTAATACACCTCTTATTGGTCAGCGACTAACACATCAACGGCGATTTTTCAAGACCGATTGAAGATTTTCCGCAGCTTGCTGCGGAGAATCTTCAATCCTTGAGAGGGACAATCCATTTTGTTTTACCCGCTTACCCCGTGGCAGGTCACGGGGAATCCGCCCGCGGGCGGATTCAAACAAAACGGGGAGCCCGCGGGCCCCCCGTATAAACCGGATCAGGCGATTTTTCAGATCTCCATGATCTCCTTCTCTTTTAATGCAAGAACCGCGTCGGTCTTCTCGATATACCGGTCGGTCAGCTTCTGCACCTCATCCTGGAGGTTGTACATTTCGTCCTCCGCGACCTGATTGTCCTTCTTCAGGGCTTTGAGCTGCTCATTGGCGTCCCGCCGCGCGTTACGCTGTTTGATCTTGCCCTCTTCGGCCATCTTGCGGACGACCTTCACAAGCTCCCTGCGTCTCTCCTCAGTCAGGGCCGGTATGGAAAGACGGATAAGCTTGCCGTCGTTGCTTGGCATTAATCCCAAATCCGATTTCTGAATCGCCTTCTCGATGGCCCCGAGAACAGAGCTGTCCCATGGGGAGATCACGATGAGCCGGCTTTCGGGAACCGACAGGGAAGCCAACTGGTTCAGGGGTGTCTGCGTTCCGTAGTATTCCACGCGAATACCATCCAACAAGGCCAGGGACGCCCTTCCCGTTCTAACCTTGCTGAAGGACTTTTCGAGCGCCTGGATTGCCTTCTCCATGCTCTCCCGCAGTTCCTCAAAAATCAACTCCTTCATGGCTTGAAGCCTCCGACAATCGTTCCCACATTCTCACCACAGATGACCCGCTTGATGTTCCCCGCCTTCTGCAGATTGAAGACGTTCAAGGGGAGCCCGTTGTCCCTGCAGAGGGATATGGCTGTCGCATCCATTACTTTAAGGTTATTTGTCAACACCTCGGTATAGCTTATTTTATCGTACATCGTCGCGTCGGGAAACTGGACCGGGTCCCGGTCAAAAACCCCGTCCACCTTCGTCGCCTTCAGGATGATCTCCGCCTTGATCTCGACCGCACGGAGGGTTGCTGCGGTGTCCGTGGTAAAATAGGGATTGCCCGTTCCGGCAGCGAAGATCACCACCCGACCCTTTTCAAGATGGCGGACGGCGCGCCTCTGGATGAACGATTCGGCCACCTGTCTCATCTCGATGGCCGTCTGAACCCGTGTCGGGACACCCGCCCGCTCGAGAGCGCTCTGGAGGGCCAGGCTGTTGATCACCGTGGCAAGCATCCCCATGTAATCCGCGGATGTTCGCTCCATCCCCCTCGCGCTCGCCGCAAGCCCCCGGAAGATGTTGCCGCCGCCGATGACGATTCCGAGTTGAACGCCGAGGGCGACCACCTCCCGAATCTCCGCGGCAACGGTATCCACCACCACCGGATCGATTCCAGAGGCTTGTTTTCCCATGAGGATCTCGCCGCTCAATTTCAGCAGGACCCTCTTATAGGCCGGACGATCCACGATTTTCTACTTCAGCTCCTCGCCCAGTTGAAACCGTGAAAACCTTCTGACGATGATGTTTTCACCCGTCTTCGCCATCATGTTGGTCACCAGAGCGCCGACGGTGATATCCGTATTCTTGATGAACTTCTGATTCAACAGGCAGACCTCTTCATAATACTTGTTCAGCTTGCCTTCGATGATTTTGTCCCAGATTTTTTCGGGCTTTTTCTCTGCAAGAAGCTGGCTCCGGTAGATCTCCTTTTCCCTTTCCAGGTCCGCCGCCGATAACTCTTCCGGCCGGACGTAGAGGGGATTCGACGCCGCCACATGCATTGCAATATCCTTGGCCATGGCCTGGAAATCATCCGTTTTGGCAACAAAATCGGTTTCGCAGTTCACCTCGACCATGACGCCGATCTTTCCCCCCATGTGGATATAAGAGGCAACGGTGCCGTCTTTGGCCGCCTTGGAGGAACGCTTCGTTGCGGCCGACATACCCTTCTTGCGGAGATAATCGATCGCCTTTTCAAAATCGCCATTCTCGGCCGTGAGCGCTTCCTTGCAGTCCATCATGCCGGCGCCCGTCTTGACCCTCAACTCCTTCACCATCGCTGATGTGATATCCAATTTACCTTCCCTCCTCTGCATCATTCTGACCTTCACCGGACTCGGAACCTTTGGTTTCAACGCTTTCCGGAACATCGGACTCGCCGTTTTCAGTCCGGGGGACCGCGACGGTCTGACGTTGCTTGTCGCTTTCCGCCTGCAGACGCTCCTCAAACCGCTTTTTCCCATCCAGGACGGCCTCGGCCATCTTCGCTGAAAAAAGCTTGATCGCCCGGATGGCATCGTCATTTCCGGGAATGATGTAATCGATCAGATCGGGATCGCAGTTCGTATCCACCATCGCCACGATCGGAATTTTCAGCCTTCTCGCCTCGGTGACGGCGATCATTTCCCGTTTGGGATCGACGATGAAAAGGCCTTTCGGGACACCTTTCATGGTCCGGATCCCTCCCAGAACCTTGGTCAGTTTTTCGCAATCCTTCTGTAGCCCGAGGATCTCTTTCTTGGGAAACGCCTTGATGCTGTCATCGGCGAACATCCGATCGAGATCGTTCAAACGATCGATGCTCTTCTTGATTGTTGCAAAATTGGTCAGCATGCCGCCCAGCCAGCGCTGATTGACGTAGGGCATGCCGCATCTCTCGGACTCCTCGCGAACGGACTCCTGTGATTGTTTCTTGGTGCCGACGAAGAGTATCTCTCCGCCCTGTGCAACCGTGTCGACAACAAACTGATAGGCCGTCTGAAACATCCCGACCGTCTGCTGAAGATCGATTATGTAAATCCCGTTGCGTGCACCGAAGATATAGGGTTTCATTTTGGGATTCCACTTGTTGGTCTGGTGACCGAAGTGAACCCCCGCCTCAAGCAACAACTTCATCGAAATACTGGCCATGCTGAACTCCTCTCTTGTTTTTTCCTCCATCCCCATCCTCTTGACCGGAAACCTTTCGATCTCAAAAGGCAACCTCCGACCATCCGGGGATGTGCGAATTTGGCTGGCTGATAACACAAAGAATTTAAATAATCAAGCGGAAATGCCGCCCGGCGGATATGAAATCTGCCCACTTTTTCAGTCGCCGCCCAGCAGGCTGTTCAAAAATGGTCAGATGCAAGGCGCACAAAAACCGAAGAGCGAGGCGTATATAGAAATACGTCGAGCGATGAGGTTTGTAGCGCAACGCAGCAGATGAGCGTTTTTCAACAGCCTGTCAGGTATGATAGTGGGCGTTGATCTTTACATAATCGAAGGTGAGATCGGAGGTGCAGACCGTCCATGACCGGCGCCCCATCCCCAGCTCGAGGCGGACCCGGATCTCCGGCCGCTTCATGATCTCGGCAAGATCCCGCTCTCTCCCGCCGATTCCCTTCTCCCCCGCAAAAACAGGGACATCCTCCAGGAAAAGCCGAACCCTCTCCACGGGGAGGCCGATGCCGATGGATCCGGCAGCGGAAATGATCCGCCCCCAGTTCGGATCCCCGCCGAAAAAGGCCGTCTTGACCAGATTTGAATTGGCGACGGCATAGGCAATCCGTTGCGCATCCCGCCGCGTTTTTGCCTCCGTCACCGTAATTTCGATCACCTTGGTCGCCCCTTCTCCGTCGCGAACCAGCCCCCGGGCGAGTTCGGACAGCAGCCCCGAGAGCAGCTCACCAAAACGCACCCCATCCCTTGAACCCCGCCTGATCTGCGGATTACCGGCCATGCCGTTGGCGAGGATGACGGCCGTGTCGTTTGTGCTCATACAGCCGTCCACGCTGATTGAATTGAAGCTTCCGGCGATCGACATCCGGAAGATTCGATCCAGGGCTTCCGGGGCGATCGCGGCATCGGTCATGATAAAAGCAAGCATCGTCGCCATGTTCGGCTGGATCATCCCCGCCCCTTTGGCAATACCGCACAGGGAGACTTCTTTGGCCCCGATGACCCCTTTCCGGCAGGCGATCTTGGGAAAGCGATCCGTCGTCATGATCCCCGCTTCTGCATCCGGAATTCCGTCCGCATGAAGTCCGGCCACCAGATTCCGGATTCCCGCTTCGATTTTCCGGATGGGAAGCCTGTGTCCGATGACCCCGGTTGACGCCACAAGAACCATTTCATCGGCAATTCCGAGTTCGACGGAGGCGGCTTTGGAAACGGCCAGGGCGTCCGCCATGCCTTCCGGTCCGGTCGCGGCATTGGCAACGCCACTATTTGCAATCACGGCCTGTACCATCCCGGAGCGAATCCGCTGCTGATCGAGAAGCACCGGCGCCGCCTTGAAACAGTTCGTTGTAAACACCCCCGCCGCCGTCGCCGGGCGGGTCGAAAAGATCAGAGCAAGATCCCGGCCGCCGTCCGTTTTGATTCCCGTGTGGATTCCATTCGCAAGAAATCCGGGCACCCGATAGTCATCCGCTGTCTGCATGTTCCCTCCGATTACTGGCCGCAGCACTTCTTGTATTTCTTTCCGCTCCCGCAGGGGCAAGGATCATTCCGACCCACCTTGGCCGTATCCCTTTTGATCGTTGCCGCCGCCGGTGTGTCCTCCCCGCGCGACATGATGTAATTCTGCCGCTGCTTTTCCTCGATTCGCTGCACCTCTTCCTCACGGCGGATCTGAACCAGGCAGAGCTTTTCGACGCTGTCCTCCTTGACGCGGCGGATCATGTCCATGAACATGTCGTAGCCCTCTTTCTGATACTCCCGAACCGGATCCTTCTGGCCGTATCCCCGCAGACCGATTCCCTCCTTGAGGTGGTCCATGGCGAGGAGATTTTCCTTCCATTGCGTATCGATGGACTGGAGCATGATCACCTTCATCAGATAATCCATCAGCGGTTTCCCGTACTCCGTCTCCTTGTTCCGCAGGAGCGTCTTGACCTCCGCAACAATCCTCTCATGGATCGCCTCCGGACCGAGTTCCCTTCCCGTCCCGGCAAGGTCCGGCTTCAGCGTGAAATGGCGGAAGATTTCCTCGTCGAGCCCCTTGAGATCCCAATCCTCCGGATGGCGTTTCTCGTCGACATACTCCGGGACCATCTCTTCAACCATCTCTTGAACCATCTCTTCAACATCGTCCCAGAGCGCCTCCCCTTTAAGGACCTTCTTGCGCTGTTCGTAAATCACCTGACGCTGGCGGTTCATGACGTCGTCATACTCCAGCAGGTGCTTTCGTATATCGAAATTCTGCCCCTCGACCCGCTTCTGCGCATTCTCGATCGCCTTCGAAATCAGCCGGTGTTCGATGGGCTGCCCCTCTTCCATGCCGATCCGGTCCATGACGGCGGAGATCCGCTCCGCGCCGAAGATCCGCAGAAGATCATCCTCGAGGGAGAGGAAGAAGCGGGACGACCCCATGTCCCCCTGTCGTCCCGAACGGCCGCGGAGCTGGTTGTCGATCCGGCGGCTCTCGTGCCGCTCCGTCCCCAGGATATGAAGCCCTCCGAGGTCGGCCACCCCCTCGCCCAATTTGATGTCCGTTCCGCGCCCGGCCATGTTCGTGGAGATGGTCACCTGACCGGGCTGCCCGGCCTGCGCTACGATCTCCGCTTCTCTTTCATGATTCTTCGCATTTAAAACGTGATGCTTTACACCCGTCCGGGTCAGATACTTGCTCAGGAGTTCCGATTTCTCGATGGAGATGGTTCCCACGAGGACCGGCCTTTTCGCCTCATGCAGCGCCTTGATCTCTTCAATGACCGCTGTAAATTTTTCTTTTTCAGTTTTATAGATTACATCCGGATTGTCCTCCCGGATCATCGGCATGTTGGTCGGAACCACGAGGACCTCGAGCTTGTAAATCTTCCCGAACTCCTCCGCCTCGGTATCGGCCGTGCCGGTCATGCCCGCAAGTTTTCCGTACATCCGAAAATAATTCTGGAAGGTGATCGACGCCAGCGTCTGATTCTCCTGTTCGACCTTTACATGTTCCTTCGCCTCGAGCGCCTGATGGAGACCATCGCTGTAACGTCTCCCCGGCATGACCCTGCCGGTGAATTCATCGACGATGATGACCTTTCCCTCCTTGACGAGGTAGTCGACATCGCGCTTGAAGAGGGTATGGGCACGGAGGGCCTGGTTGACATGATGGAGGAGATCGATGTTCTGGGGTTCATAGAGATTCTGCACCTTGAGATAGCCCTCTACCCGGGCCACCCCCTCCTCCGTCAGCGCAACGGTACGGCTCTTCTCCTCGACCGTATAATCTTTCTCTTTGCGCAGATTCGGAATCACCTGATTGACCCGGTTGTATTTGTCGGTCGACTCATCGGACGGACCGGAAATGATCAGCGGCGTCCGCGCCTCATCGATGAGAATGCTGTCCACCTCATCCACGATGGCGTAGTGGAAATCGCGTTGCACATAATCATCGAGGTTGAACTTCATATTGTCGCGCAGATAATCGAATCCGAACTCGTTATTCGTCCCGTAGGTGATATCGGCGTGGTATGCCGTTCGCCGTTCATCGTCATCCATCCCGTGAACAATGACGCCGACATTCATGCCGAGAAAATTGTAGATCGGACCCATCCAGGCGGCGTCTCTCTGGGCCAGATAGTCATTGACCGTCACCAGATGGACCCCCTTGCCCATCAGTGCGTTCAGATAGAGGGGCATCGTCGCGGCCAGGGTCTTTCCCTCGCCCGTTTTCATTTCGGCGATCTTCCCCTCGTGCAGGACCAGTCCGCCCAGGATCTGGACATCAAAGGGCCTCATCCCGACCGTCCGCCGGGAGGCCTCCCGGACAACGGCAAAGGCTTCAACGAGGATATCGTCCGGCTCGGTGCCGTTTTTCAGTTTTTCCTTGAAATACGGCGTTTTTGCGCGGAGCTCGTCATCGGTCGCCGCCATCATGGCCGGCTCCAGTTGATTGACTTCGTGGAGAATCAGGGATAAGCGCTTCATCTCCCTGTCATTCTTGCTGCCGAAAATCTTCTTCAGAATAGCGTTGAACATAACATTCCTCAAAAAAAAACCGGCGCCATGACCGGTGGATTCAACCCCCAAGGGGCGGACAATTCGTTTCCCTCAATCCGATATTAATTCATATACTTCCTTGGATTGACCGGGACACCGTTCAGCATGACGGTATAGTGAAGATGGGATCCGGTGGTGCTGCCCGTATTTCCCACGTAACCGATCCGGTCCCCTTTGCTGACGCTTACCCCGGCCCGGACAGCCGCCTTGGAGAGGTGGCCGTAGAGCGTCGAAACACCGTGACCATGGTCGATCCGGACCATCTGCCCCAGGCCATGCTCATAGGCAACCTCCGCGACGAAGCCGTCTGCCGGCGCCTGAATGGGTCGCCCGATCCGCGTTGCGATGTCGATCCCTTTGTGAAATTCCGTCTCGCTTCCGAAAGGGGATATCCGTTTTCCGAATTCGGATGTGACCCATCCCAGAACCGGCCAGGTGGAAGGGGTGGCGGCCAGGAGCGACTTCTTCTCCTGCAGGCGGGTCAAAAGGGACGTAAAGCTCTGCTCGCGGGAGACGGCATCGTCCATCAGGCGGTCCACATGTCTGTCGATCCCGGCAATCATCGTCTTGTCATCGGCGGCAATCCTGGAACGCAGGCGATTCTCCTCGCTCACCGGACCGCCGATGCCGAGGAGTTGTTCCTTATCCCGACCCGTGACAAGCTTGGCCATAATCCGTATTTTTTTGTCGAATTGCCTCAACTCATCCATTTTGATGGAAAACTGATCCACCTTGGCCACCAGCCCATCGATCTGCTTCCTCTGTTCCACCGTCTGCTGTTTCAGACGTTTTAATTCGGCCTGATCTCTTCGGATGTGAATATAATCATAGGAAAAATACATCACGAACAGGAGCAAGCCCATCACGAAGATGGAGACACCCTTGACCAGTGTGCTGGACAGGCTGATTTTCTTTGCGGAACTGTCTTTCTTTGGAAGAATCAGGAGCGTATAGAAATTCTTCGGCATTAAAACTCCTCTTTCCCGTCCTGAAGGCTGTTTACAAAGCAAAACAGGGATCGGAAAATATCATAATCCTCTTAAAAGTCAAGCATCGTTTTCATCCCAGATTTGTCTTGACTTTGAAGCGACGGTTAAGCTAAAGAGCTCAAGCACATAGAATCCGGTCACAGGTCATCAGAAAGGAGCGTTCATGTCAAAATATGAATCAAAATCGATAAGAAATCTGGCCATCATCGGCCACGGAGGAACGGGTAAAACCTCTCTTTGCGAATCCATTCTCTATCTTGCCGGCAAGACGGATCGACCCGGCCGCGTCGATGAGGGTACCTCCTCCATGGACTATGAACCGGAGGAACAGAAAAGACACGTTTCCATCAGCGCCGCCACGAACCATATCGATTGGGACAAGCACCGGATCAACTTCATCGACACCCCCGGTGATTCCAATTTCGCATTTGACACGAAAAGCTGTCTCAGAATCGTTGATGGGGCGGTGGTCCTCGTCGATGCCGTCGGAGGCGTTGAATTTCAGACGGAAAAAGTCTGGGAATACGCGGATGAATTCCATCTTCCCCGTCTTGTTTTCATCAGCCGGATGGACCGGGAAAGGGCGGATTTTGAAAAGGCCGTCGAAAGCATCCGGGAGCGTCTGGGCAAGAAGGTCACACTCTGCTTTCTCCCCATCGGCGCCGAGAACGCCTTCACCGGCGTGGTTGATCTGACATCGATGAAGGCCTTCACGTACGACGAGCAGAAAAAGATCGCAAAAACCATCGATATTCCATCAGATATGGCCGAGACGGTTCAGAAATATCGGGACGTCCTGATCGAAGACATCGCAGAGACCGACGACGAACTGATGAACAAATACCTTGAAGTCGGAGAACTGAGTGCCGAGGATCTGCATGCGGGTCTCCGGAAAGGCGTCGTCTCCGGTGCCCTCATCCCCGTTGTCTGCGGTTCGGCCATAAAAAACCTCGGTATCCACCCTTTCCTCGACACGATCACCCGTTACTTTCCTTCACCCGTCGACCGCGGCAGCGTCTCCGGGAAGAAACCTGGAACCGGGGATGAGGAAACACGGTTGCCGGAGGAATCGGCGCCGTTTTCAGCCCTGGTCTTCAAGACCATTGCCGATCCCTATGCAGGCCGCCTCACCCTCTTCCGCGTCTATTCGGGTACGCTCAAGTCCGACTTAAGCCTTTTCAACGCCTCACGCAAGACCACCGAACGGATCGGAAACCTCTTTTTCCTCGAGGGGAAAGTCCAGAAACCGGTCGAAGAGCTGATCCCCGGCGACATCGCCGCCATTGCCAAACTGAAGGAGACGGCAACGGGTGACACGCTGAGCGCCGAGAAATCTCCCATCATCTACCCGAAGATCGAACCCCCGACCGCGATTATCTCCTTTGCCGTGGAGGCAAAGACGCGCGGCGATGAGGATAAGCTTGTCTCCTCGATCCACCGCTTGACGGATGAGGACCCCACCCTCGTCTTCCACCGGGATGATCAGACCCGGGAGATGATCCTTTCGGGACTCGGCCAGGTCCACATCGAGGTCACCGTCGAAAAGATGAGGCGCAAATTCGGTCTCGAGGTGAATCTGAAGACTCCGAAGGTTCCCTATATGGAAACGATCAAGGGCAAAACCACCGTCCAGGGGCGTTACAAGAAGCAGTCCGGCGGCCGGGGCCAGTTCGGGGATACCTGGCTGGATATCGAACCGCTCCCCCGCGGCAGCGGGTTTGAGTTTGTCGACCGGATCGTTGGGGGCGTGATCCCCGGGCAGTACCGTCCGGCCGTTGAAAAAGGGATTGTGGAGGCGATGGCGGAAGGTGTGGTTGCCGGCTATCCGGTCGTCGATCTGCGCGTTTCGTTGACGGACGGCTCCTTCCATACCGTCGACTCCTCCGAAATGGCCTTCAAGATCGCAGGCTCTCTGGGCTTCAAGAAGGGCATCCTCGAATGCCAGCCGACTCTCCTTGAACCGATCGTCAACATCTCCATCGAGATCCCCGACGAATACATGGGTGATGTCATCGGTGACCTGAACAGCCGCCGCGGCAAGGTCCTGGGGATGGATTCGCAGGGTCATCACCAGATCATCAAGGGTCAGGTCCCCCTGGCGGAGATCCTCAAATACGCTCCCGATCTCCGTTCCATGACGAGCGGCCGCGGAACCTTCACCTATGAGCACTCCCATTACGAGGAGGTCCCCACCTACATCGCAGAGAAGATTATTGCCGAATCCAAGAAGGATGAGGCGTAAGATGGGATTCAGGGCCGTTGTCATCACCGTGAGTGACCGCGGATCGCGCGGGGAACGGGCGGATGGAAGCGGTCCGGCCGTTGAAGGAATACTCCGAGAGATGGGCATGGAGATCATTGGCCGGCGGATCATCCCCGACGAAAGGGAGATGATCCGCCGTACCCTTCTGGAGTGGAGCGACGGTGGCGGGGCGGACCTGATCGTGACCACGGGAGGAACCGGTGTCAGCCCGCGCGACGTCACGCCGGACGCCACCCGGGAGGTGATCGACCGTGAGATCCCGGGGATGGCGGAGGCCATGCGCCGTCAGAGCGCGGCCGTCACGCCCCATGCAATGATCTCGCGCGCCATGGCCGGCATCCGGGGTCGCACCCTGATCATCAATCTCCCCGGCAGTCCGAAGGGGGCAACGGAAAATCTCGGAGTCCTGCTCCCCGCACTCCCGCATGCGATCGAAAAGATCAAAGGGGACGAGTCGGAATGCGCGTCCTGAAATATTCCTCCACACGCAGCAGATGGGCGTTTTTCAACAGCCTGCCCAATCTCCATGCTACCTGCGGGTCAGGAAGCGGTTCAGTGTAAAATGGCCGTTTTCGTAGACGAGGTAGTTGTGGTGGGTGATCCAGTCTCCCAGGGTTGCAAAGATTCTCCGCCGCCCCCCGATCTGTTCCTCCCGGAAGGACGGCGTATGACAGTGGCCGAAAATAACGGCATCAAACCCTTCCCGGTACTTTTCAAGGGCAAAACGATACATCGCATCGATCAGCCGGCCCGCGTCCGCGTCGTTGCCAAACCGATCCTTGCTCACCTTTGAGCTGAACCGGGCAATCTGCCACAACCAGCTCAAAGGTAAAGCCCGCTGCAGCCTGTAGGCAAAGGGACTCCGTAACAATCTCCGCAACGCGAGATACTTCCGGTTATTCCTGTCTACGGTATCCCCGTGTGAAACGAGGCACCGCAGACCGTCCAACACGAATTCCGCATCCCCCGGGTAAACCTCGATCCCGAGCTCCCTGGAAAAATAGTCGGCGAGGAAGAAGTCGTGATTCCCCTCGCAGAGGCAGATCCGGATCCCGGATTGCCTCAATTGAACGAAACTTTCCACCACCGGCCGGAATTCGGGATAAATGCATCCTCCCTTTTCAAACCAGAAGTCAAAGAAATCGCCTGCGATGACGAGAAGGTCGATGACGATGGTGTTCGGATCACCCGAAAGGCCGGATTCAACGCCCCTTCCCCGGAGAGATGCGAACAATTGCATGCATTTTTGATATCCGGGATCGGACCGGCGCTTGATGTGAACGTCGGAAAGAAAGATCGCCTTCATGAGGGGTTCATTCCACAGCGGTTGTCTGCGGCTCCGGGTCTGAACCTTCCCGAGACACGACGGCGCCGATCAGTTCATCCAGCTCCGGCCCGTTCAAAACTTCCTTCTCCAGAAGCTCCGCCGCGATCCGGTTTAGAAGATCCATGTGATTCGACAGGATCGTCTTGGCGCTGTCATAACCCGTCATGACGATCCGGGACACCTCCTTGTCGATCTTTTTGGCCGTTTCCTCGCTGTAATCCTTGTGGGTGGCAAATTCCCGTCCAAGAAAGATCTGCTCTTCCTTCTTCCCATAGCTTAAAGGGCCCATCTCATCGCTCATGCCCCACTCGCAGACCATTTTGCGGGCCAGATTGGTCGCCCTTTCGATATCGTTCCCCGCGCCGGTGGTAAAATCCTTCAGGACCAGTTCCTCCGCCGCACGTCCTCCCAGCAGGATGATGATGTTGTTCAGAAGGTATTCCCTCGGATAGGTGTGCTTTTCGTCGACGGGCAACTGCTGTGTCAGACCCAGGGCGCGCCCCCGGGGAATGATGGTCACTTTGTGGATCGGATCGGTTCCGGGCAGCATTCGGGCGACGAGCGCATGCCCTGTTTCGTGATAGGCCGTGTTGCGCTTTTCCTCATCGCTGATGACCATGCTTTTGCGTTCCGTACCCATGAGGACCTTGTCCTTGGCGTACTCGAAGTCGCCCATGTTCACCTTCTCCTTGTCGAATCGGGCGGCATAGAGGACCGACTCATTGACAAGGTTTTCGATGTCGGCGCCGGAAAAACCCGGTGTTCCACGGGCGATCACGGCAAAATCAACGTCCTCCGCAAGGGGAACCTTCCGGGCGTGAACCTCCAGGATCTTTTCCCGTCCCTTGACATCGGGCAGGGGCACGACAACTTGGCGGTCGAAGCGTCCGGGCCGCAGAAGGGCTGGATCAAGGACATCCGGGCGGTTGGTGGCCGACACGAGGATAACCCCCTCGTTCGATTCGAAACCGTCCATTTCGACGAGCAGTTGGTTCAGGGTCTGCTCCCTCTCGTCATGTCCGCCTCCCAGGCCGGCGCCACGGTGACGTCCCACGGCATCGATCTCATCGATAAAGATGATGCAGGGGGCGTTCTTCTTCCCCTGATTGAAGAGATCCCGAACACGGGAAGCCCCGACTCCGACAAACATCTCGACGAAGTCGGACCCGCTGATGCTTAAAAATGGTACATCCGCCTCTCCGGCGATCGCCCTGGCAAGCAGGGTTTTTCCGGTGCCGGGCTGCCCTACGAGCAAGAGCCCTTTGGGGATGCGTCCCCCCAATTTCGTATATTTCTTGGGATCCCGTAGAAAATCGATGACCTCCTCGAGCTCGGCCTTTGCTTCTTCCACACCGGCCACATCGGCGAAGGTCACCTTTTTCGATTTATCCGTCACGAGACGGGCACGGCTCTTTCCAAAGGCCATCGCCTTGCCCCCGCCGCCCTGCATCTGCCTCATGAAGAAGATCCAGACCCCGATGAGAAGCAGCATCGGAAGCCAGGAAACCAGAAGCGTCATGTACCAGGGGGAATCATCCAGCGGCTTGGCGGTGATCCGGACCCCCTTGTCCTTGAGCATGGTGATCACGCCCGCATCCTTGGGGGCGTAGGTCTTGAATATCGTCCCGTTGGTCAGCCTGCCGGAGATGTTATCCCCCTGGATCGTCACCTCGGCAACCTGGGTCTTGTCCACATAACTTAAAAAATCGCTGTAGATGATCTCCGTCTGGACGGTCTTCGGCTGATTGAAAAGGTGGTAGATCATCACAAATACCAGGCTGATCACAAGCCACAATGCAATATTTTTCTGTAGGGGATTCAATAGCTTTTCTCCTTTAATCTGAATGGCTGAACAGGGCGCTCCTTTTTCGGCAACCGCTGTCGAATCTCATCTGATCATGTTTCTTATAATATCGGTCCATTTATTTCAAACCATTTCTGACGGTTTGCCTGAAACGACGATCTCCGCCTTCAATACCTTTCTCGTTTTTTCGGTCACCCGAACGCGTTCGCTGATCCTTTCACCGGCAATCCAGATGATCGACCCGGCATCGACCAAGAGCGGAATCCCGCTCCGGCATGGTACATCGATCTTGCGATCGATGAAATAGTCCTTCAACTTCTTCTCTCCCCCCGTCCCGAGAAGCGCCACCCTGTCTCCCGGCCGCATGTTTCGGAGGAGCAGGGGGAGGGTTATGCGTTCATAATCCATAAAGGCGGTCTCCGGCCTCTCCTTCATCTCCCGGATGCAGGGTTTTTCGATCCATTCAAGACGGATGGTCCTGTTAACTTCACTGAGATGAATCGTTGCAGGAATCTCCACATGGTATTCAAATCGGGTCGGATTCTTTCTCTCTTGTTTTCTCGCCCTCCGCTCTCCCTCTTTTTGGATCCGGAGGATTCCCCCCTTGCGTTCGACGCGGATCCGGAAAGGGAGATCCAGGGAAACGGATCGACCGACCGATCGGCGGGCCAGAGCCAGAACCGCTTCGATATGCCGATAGCCGATGCCGTTTCGCAGCGGGGCTGCGCCCTCCAGCAGGCATTTGATGATGCGTCCCTGGATGGCTTCGTGCAACACAATGAAATCCGCAACGGGAAGCGCGACCTCCTCGCTGCCCGGGTCAATCCCCCAGCAGCGGATGATCTCCCGGACGACCCCCCGGAGATAATCATCCTCCCGGCGGATGATCCCGGCGGTTTGACAGAGCCCTTCAATCAACCGCGGATTGTAGGTCTCCGCCAATCCCGGAATCAGCTCGTTCCGGATCCGGTTGCGGAGAAAAAGGGGGCTCTCGTTTGAGCTGTCCGACCTGTACGTGAGCCCTTCGCGCCTGAGAAACGCGAGGATAGAGGATCTTCCAACATCCAGAAGGGGGCGGATGATCCGGCCGTCCCGCACCGGTAGGATTCCCCGGAGACCCTCGGGCCCGCAACCCCTAAGCAGGTGGAGCAGGACGGTTTCCGCCTGATCGTCGCGATGGTGGCCCACCGCAATTTTCACGGCCCCGCATTTTTCGGCCGTCTCATGGAGAAAGCGATAGCGCTCCTCCCGGCCGATCTCCTCCAGCGACCGCCGCTTCTCCTCTTGGAGCGCCCGGATATCCGTCTTTTTGCAGATGCAGGCAATCCCCATCCCATCGCTGAGACGACGGACAAACGCCTCATCATCATCCGCCTCATGTTCCCGGAGACCGTGATTGAGGTGTGCCGTCGTCAGACGCAGCCGGAATTCGTCCATCAGAAGCGCAAAGACTCGCAGAAGGGCAACGGAATCGGGACCGCCGGAAACCGCTACGATGAGGTGATCTCCCCGCTCCAGCATGGAGTGGGTTTCAATCGTTTTCCTGATTTGATTCAGCATAGCTTGGTGTTTTTCAACACCCTGTTAACAGAGCAATGTCTTCAAATCCGACAGGGCCTCACAGGTCAGATCGGGGGCAAGGGCAAGCAATTGGTCCCTCCCTGTGATGCCGTTGAGAAATGCGCAGCTCAGCGCCCCGGCATTGCGGCCGAGCATGATATCATTCACACCGTCGCCGATCACCACGGTGCGTTCCGGCGTTCCTCCCCATTTCTCCATGACAAGCTGCAGCAGCCGCTGATCCGGCTTCTTGAAGGGGGTGCTGTCTTCGCCGATGATCTCCCGAAAGCGGTCGGCGATCCCAAGGGCCTTTGCAATCTGCAGGGTGAACCCATGCAGTTTGTTGGTCACAATCACCATCTTTTTCCGGTCGAAATAATCGAGGACCTCCGTGACGTCCGGGTAGAGTGTGGTGTGGTCCAGCAGATGTTCCGCATAATAGTCTGCAAACAGATCCATCGCGCGGTCGTAATGTTCGAGGGCAGGCCCGAGGGCCCTTTTCATGAGTATCTTGACACCGTCGCCGATGAATCCGTGGACCGTTTCCGTCGTCAGGGTCGGCAGCCCGAGTGTTTTCAGGCTATGGTTTACCGAAGCGGCCAGATCGTCGCCCGAGCGGATCAGGGTTCCATCCAGATCAAAGACCAGAAGATCAACCTCTTTCATGCAGCCTCTCTTTTTTTTCGTTTATATTGAACTGTTTTCCAGCGCTCCGGCAACATGGCGGACCGTCTGGCGATAGATACCTTCATAGATCTCCCGCGGGAGAAAATAGCCCGTGTGGTTGGCGTAAATTTCGGCCACCAGCTCCTTCACGGTTTCGTCCAGGGAACGTGTCCGCCGGTATATCGCTTCGATCAGCGCCCTTTTTTCGGCGGCCGCATCGATGCTCCGGGAGATGTAGTCTGCTGCCTCCGGCCCCGTGACATAGCCGTAGTGATCGGCACAGAGAATTTCGACCGCGAGCGGTTCGAGTTTTTCCAGACTCTGCTGATAAACCGTAAAATTTGAATTGCCCGACGGAATGATCGCCTGTTGGTAAGGGATGCCGGCCCCATCCGAGGGGAAGAGGGCTCGAATCTCCGGACAATATGCCGACAGGGAACAGGAGGAGTGTCCGGGGGTTTCGAGGATCCGGACGGTCATACCGCCGAGATCGATTTGATCCCCTTCGGAAACAGCCTCGCCTGCGACGTCGTCGCGCCACTCCAGATCGCGGCCCTCCAGGCACCCGGGGACCCCCATCCTCTCCGCAACCAGGCGGCTGAAGGCATTGATCGTATCGATTCCCTTCTGCATCCGCAGGATTTCCCAACCCCTCTTCGACGCAAAAATCTCGAGCGCGGGATAGCGGCGCCGGAAGAAGGGAACCAGTCCCACATGATCAAAATGCGCATGGAGGATCAGGAGTTTCCCGATCCTTCCCTCATCGATGCCGAATGCGTGGAGCTGGTTGAGGACCATCGGCGCCAGATAGCTCATCCCCCCGCTGATGATCAGCGAAGCGGAATCCCCCTCTAACAGATATATGCCCGACTCCTCTCGACCGAGATACCAGAGACGGTCATGTATTTTTCCCGCACTGCGGCGTCTCATCCGAGCCCTCCGCTTACTTTCCGTAAACCACAATATTCGCGGCAGCCTTCAACCCCTTTACCATCCCGTCGAAGGCACTTTTCCGCTTCTCACCTTCGAGATAGTCATTGATCCTTTTCTTCGTATCCGCATCCAGCTTCACAACCTGCGAAGCCTGATGATCGAGAACCTGGATGATGTGAAAACCGAAATCCGTAACCACAACCGGGCCGATTGCGTTTTTCTCCTGGGAGAAGGCGGCATCCTCAAATGGTTTGACCATCTGGCCGCGGGCAAAGGTTCCGAGATCCCCGCCGGCCTGCTTGCTCGGACAATCGGAATTTTTTGCCGCCAGATCGGCGAAATCGGCTCCCCCAAGAAGCTTCTTCCGCAGATCTTCGGCCTTCGCCTTTTTTTCGGTCAGGCTCTTTTCCGTATCTTCCGGAACCTTGGACACCAGAATATGCCGTGCGTGAACCGTCTCCGGTTTCGTGAATTTATCCTTGTTTTTCTCGTAAAAATCGGTGGTTTCCTTGTCCGTGATCTTGATCGTGGTCCCTGCCGCCTTTTCGATCAGTTTGTTGATTTTGATGTTCATTCCGATGTCATCCCGCATCTTTGCGACGTCGATCTTGTTTTTCTTGATGAGTTCGTCCATCGTCATCCCGGCGGGCAGTTGGGATTTCATCTCCTCCATAACCGACGCAATCTCCTTATCGCTGGCCGTCATCTTTTTGGCAGCGACCTCCCGGCTCAGAAGGGTGCGGAGTACGAAATCATCCACCAGCCCCTTGCGGATTTCCGCCTTGGCCTGCTCGAGTTTGTCGGCGGGTATCTGCCCTTTGAGCATCGCCAGCTTCTTCTGCATCTCCGTATTGAGCTGCGCCTTTGTCATCTTGACCCCGTCCACTTCCACGGCAATCCCGGCAGCGGCGGCCTTTTTATCAGGAACCGCCGGCTTTACGGCAGGCACAGCAGCGGCCGGGGCCGCCTCCTGGACTGCCGCCGGAACGGCCGCCGGGGCCGCTGCGGTTTCAGCAGGACCCGGTGCGATCACGGGTTTCGCGGTCGCCGCTTTCTCTTCCTTCGATCCACAGCCGACAGTCATGCCCAGAATCAGTGAGCAGGCCGCCACGATCAATATATACCGTCCTATTTTTTCAATCACGATTCATCCTCCCATCGATAAATTTTATTTGTATGATCCCATTGCCGATTCTCCTTGCCGGTGGCAAAGGCAGGGAGAACCGGACAAACGGACGGCGGAGTATATGCAAAAGCGCTGAGTACGTCAAGAAGGATGGTGGGATGGAAGGATGTTACTTGGTCGGTTACATGGTCGCTTACTTGGTCGGCGGCGATCTGTCAAATAACTATTTCAGAAATCTCAAACATATTTTTGGCCGGGAAACCCGGTGTGCTCTACGATTCAGGAAAACGCGATCGCAGCTCTTCCAGAATCCGGAACTGAATGTCGGGCTCCGGTATTCCGGCAGGAATCCCCACGAGCGAGGAAATTTTCGGCCCCATCCGGTCGAGTAGCCCCTTGAGCCCTTCGAACATCGGGACGGGAGGAAATGCGGAGCGGCTGAGGTGGTGCACCAGCCTCAGGGTCTTCAGGCCGTCAAACCAGACATGGAACTGACGTCGGAGATGTTCGACATCCGGGCAGTTCCGGCGGATGACCGGCCAATCGATCGTAAACCGGGAAAGATCGAGATACGCCTTCAGGTCAGGGTGGATCCCGCGGGCGGCAGTCAGGACGGCATCCGTTCCCCTGTCCGGATCGGCCTCCATTCCGGACAGCCATTCCCGGAGGATCGCGAAAATTCGGGGATCATAGAGGCGGTATTCATCCGTCCCCCCGTCCATGAACCGCAGCATCCGCTGCCCGGTTCCGAAGGGCACCCTATCCGAGGACCGCGAAGAGGGGAAAACCGTCGTCGTTCCAATATGGCCTATGTTCCGGAGCTTGGCAAGCTTGTCGAGAAAGTGAAAATCCTCCGCGGCCGTCCGCCGGTTCATCCCCCGGACGGCCGCATACGCATGCGCCGTACAGGACATCGTCGAACCGATCGCATGGAAGGCGTAGGGAGAACCTGCAAACGAAAGGCCCATCACATAGGCCCGCAGAAAAATCTCATAGCAGCAGATCGCCGCGAGCACCCTTGGATCGGCAGGCTTTTGATGGGCATAGCCCGCGACGGCCGCCGGATCGTCCGTGATCGAAAAATGGGCATAAACCGCGGCGAGATAGTTCTCCATCACCAACGTGTCCGCATCGAGACAGCAGATCACCCCTCCACCCGGTCCCCGTCCGCTCAGAACCGCAAGCGCCGCATCCATGCCGATCTTCCTCGCCGTCCCCACCCCGCCGTCCCGGTCCGGGATCTCCGCATCCGCGGAAGAGGCATCGATGCAGCCCAGGCGAAGCGAGCTGCCGGCAATCCGTTCGAGATCACCCTTCAGCACGGCAGGTCCGGCGATGGAAGGTTTTCGCCCGGCAATGAGTTCCTTGAGGATGGTCAGCGTTGCCTGGTTGTCACGGATCTCTTCTTCAGCGGCGACGGACGGCCGATGGTTGTTCACAACGCAGACAATGAGGGTCCGGCGGAGGTCGCAGGACGGATTCGCAGCGATGCAGGAGAGGGTGCGGAAGAGAGAGGAACTTTCCGCCAGGGCCGGGATGACGACCGCCTGATCCACGCCTGCAACCGATGCCGTCAGAAGGGGACGCAGCGGAGAGACTGCATATTTTTTCAAGTATTTGTCGATGTTCCGGGGGGGATTCATTCCGTCAGATCCGCAATCACGCCAAGTGCGGCATCTTCATCGGCGCCTTCGATCCAGTGGATTCGGACGCCGTTTCTTTCCATCCTCCGGAACCAGGTTTCCTGCCGCTTGGCAAACTGGTGGATGCGGGTGTTGAGCGTCTGAAACATCTCCTCCCGCGTGATTTTCTGCTGCAGGTGCAGGCTGATATAACGGTATTCCAAACCGAAGGATTCGAGCCTCTTCCATGCGATCCCATCCCGGTCATGGAGGCGTAGGACTTCATCGATCATTCCGGCCTCCAGACGGGCCTGTAGGCGAAGGGTGATCTTCCGGCGCAGATCGTTCCGTTCGCAACGGATGCCGATGACCAGCGGTGAAACCGCGATGGGCGTCTCCGTCTCACGCGGATGCGTCTGTGAATATTCGGCGATCTCGATTGCCCGGATGAGTCTGTCTCGCGCCAGAAGGTCCGTCGAATTGTGCGCATCCGGGCAAAGCGAAAGGAGGCGTCGGCGAAGGGATTCCATCGGTTCTCCGGCCAGTCTCGCGTGGAACTCCGGATTTTCCGGTACAGCGACCATTCGGTATCCCCGAAGAACCGCATCCAGATAGAGTCCCGTTCCTCCCGCCAGCACGGGAATGCGACCCCGTCCCAAAATCTCCCGGAAACAGGGATAGAAAAGTTCCTGAAAGGCAAAAACACTGAATTCTTCCCCCGGATCGCAGATGTCGATCAGGTGAAACGGAACGAAGTCCCCACTGCGGCCGTATTCCGCAAGGTCCTTTCCCGTCCCCAGATCCATCCCCCGATAGACCTGACGGGAATCCGCCGAGAGGATCTCCCCGTCGATTCTTCTTGCCAGACGGACGGCGAGTCCCGTTTTCCCCGATGCGGTCGGCCCCAGGACAACGAGAAGATTCCCGTGTTCCCTGAACTTCCGGCCCGGCCGGCCTTCCATGGCCATGGGATTCACTCCTTTTGTCTCCGGTTGATGAAGAAACGGCCCGTGTGAAGATCTCATTTCCGGATGGTTTCAATGCCGGGCATAAAAAAATATCCCGGCCGCTTCGGGCAGCCGGGATATCCACGGTTAGAGAGATTTCCTTATAATGGCTGAACGTTTACCGCTGCAGGTCCTTTTTTCCCCTGCTCGATGTCAAAGCGAATTCGCTGACCCTCATAAAGAGTCTTGAAGCCTTCGCCCTGAATGGCACTGAAATGTACAAATACATCCCCGCCCTCATCATTTTCGATAAAGCCAAACCCCTTTTTCTCGTTGAACCACTTTACCTTGCCTTCTGCCAAATCCGTACACCCCCCTTTCCTAAGATTTGTCCAAGCGGGTTTCACAACCCGGACGCACAAAAAAACCACCCCTTTTCAGAACCGAGTCCTGAACCGGTAGTGGTTTGATTGTTCTGCAAGATATGAACACCCAACTTTTCCCTATCCCGCCCATCTTGGTTATCTCATGAAATCCTTCGTGCAAGCTGCTTTGCGGGCGGATTGGTGTCCCTAACATCGATTTTTTAAAAATGCAAGTTATTTTTTATGGCAATCCGTCCGGCTGATGGCATGATACCCAGTGCCCTGTGCCGTCCTCCTCCAATTGCGGTTCCCGTTGCCCGCAGATTGCCGTCCGTGAGGGACATCGGGGGTGGAAGGCGCATCCCGGCGGCGGCGCTGCTGGCGAAGGCATCTCACCGCTCAGGACCGTCCTTGCAGACTGCCGCTGCGGATCCATGGAGGGCACGGCCGATAGAAGGGCCCGGGTGTAGGGATGAACCGGGGCGCCGCAGATCTGCTCAGCCCCTCCCAGTTCAACGATTTTTCCCAGGTACATGACGGCGATACGGTCACTCATGTGCCGGACAACCCCCAGGTCATGCGTGATGAAGAGATAGGTCAGGTCGAACTCCTGCTGCAGGCGCTTCAGGAGATTGAGGATCTGAGCCCGGATGGAGACGTCCAGCGCAGAAACGGGTTCATCGGCGATGATGAGCCGGGGGTTTAGGATCAGAGCACGCGCGATTCCGATCCTCTGTCTCTGCCCGCCGCTGAATTCATGCGGGTAACGCGTCAGTTGCTCCTCGTCAAGACCGACAACGGACGCCAGCTCCCGGAGCTTCTTTTTCCCTTCTCCCCGCGCCGCCTGATGGTGAACGCGCAGGGGTTCCTCAATGATGCCTCCCGCCGTCTTCCTTGGGTTGAGAGAGGAGTAGGGATCCTGAAAGATCATCTGAACCTTCCGGCGGTATTCCCGGAGCGCCCTGCCCTTCAGCACGGGAACCTCCGTCCCTTCAAACCGGATCGACCCCGCGGTCGGCTCTTCCAGGCGCATGATCATGCGGGCAAGGGTCGACTTTCCGCAGCCGGATTCGCCGACCAGACCCAGGGTTTCGCCGCAACGGATCTGCAGCGTGACACCATCCACCGCCCGGATCAGGCCTGCCCGGCCCGAGAGAAATCTCCCCGGTACAACGAAATGCTTCTTCAGCCCCCGGATATCGAGCATGATCTCATTCATCGGTCTTTCCCATGCAGCCAGCAACGGCAGTCATGCCCGGAAACAATCTCCTCCAGCACGGGCGCCCGTTCCCGGCAGACAGCAAAGACGTCAGGACAGCGGTCCTGGAAACGGCACGCCGCGGGAAGGCTATAAAGAGGCGGAACCGTACCGGGAATGGCCTTCAGAAAGATATCTCTCCCGACCGGACCGTTCATGCGGGGAACGGAATCCATCAGACCTCGGGTATAAGGATGGAGGGGGGAGGAAAAGAGATCCCGCACGGGACCCTGTTCCACGATCTGGCCGGCGTACATCACGGCCACGGTCTCCGCCGTTTCTGCGACAACGCCGAGATCATGGGTGATCAGGACCACGGCGGCGCCCGTCTCCTCCCGGAGGCAACCGATCAGGTCGAGCATCTGCGCCTGGATGGTCACGTCGAGGGCGGTCGTCGGCTCGTCCGCCAGCATCACGCGCGGCCGGCATGCCAAGGCAATGGCGATCATCACCCTCTGTCTCATTCCGCCGCTCATCTGATGCGGATAGTCCCCCGCACGCTTTTCAGGGGAGGGTATCCCGACCATCCGGAGCATCTCCACACTCCGCGCCAGCGCATGACCACGGTCCATCCCCTGGTGGATACGGATCACCTCGGCGATCTGTTCCCCGACGCGGAAGACCGGATTCAGGGAGGTCATGGGCTCCTGGAAGATCATCGAGATCTCCCGGCCCCTGACCTTGCGCATCTCCTCCGGCGATAGCGTGAGAAGATCGCGGCCGTTTAGAAGAACGCTTCCGCCGACGATCCGTCCTGGGGGCGTGGGAACGAGCCTCAATATGGAGAGGGCCAGAACCGTCTTTCCGCAGCCGGATTCTCCGACCACCCCGACGGTCCGTCCCGCCTCGACCCGGAGATCGACCCCGTCAACCGCCCTGACGACGCCGCGCTCCGTCTCGAAATGGGTGTGGAGACCTCTGACTTCAAGAATCGCATCCATTTACGGCAGTCCGTTCCCTCCCCTGCTCACTTTTCCGCTGCCCGATACCAGTTCCGCAGAAACTGGATCAGCAGGCGGACCCCCACCCCCGATGCGCCCTTGGGGATGTATGGCTTTTCCTTTGTGAGCCAGGCAGGTCCGGCGATGTCCAGATGAACCCAGGGATAACCTCCGGTAAATTTACTTAAGAACGCGGCTGCCGTGATCGCCGCGCCCGCCCTGCCGCAGGAATTCTTGTAATCCGCGGCATCGCCCTTGATCAGTTCGTGATATTCTTCCCAGAGCGGCAGCTCCCACACCTTTTCCCCTGTGTAATCGGCAGCCTCGCGGATCTCCCGTTTCAGATCTTCATCCGTTCCCATCATCCCGATCGTGTGATCGCCCAGGGCCACGACGCATGCCCCCGTGAGGGTCGCCAGATCGATGATCACAGCGGGCTTGAAACGGCCGGCGTAGGTCAGCGCATCCGCGAGGATCAGGCGCCCCTCGGCGTCGGTCGTCACGATCTCGATCGTCTGGCCCGAGAGGGATTTGAGGATATCGCCGGGTTTGAATGCCTTCCCGCCCGGAAGGTTTTCCGTTGCCGGGACGATCCCGACGAGATTCACCGGCAGCCCGAGTTCAGCCGCGGCGCGAACGGCCGCAATCACCGCCGCCCCACCCGCCATGTCCGTCTTCATCTGGTCCATCTTTTCGGATGGCTTGATGGAGATTCCGCCGCTGTCGAAGGTGATCCCCTTGCCGACCAGCGCGACGACCGGGCTCGACTTCTTTCCCCCGCGGTATTCGAGAATGATTAACTGCGGCGGTTCGTCACTGCCCCGGGCCACACCCAGCAGCGCGTTCATCCCCAGTTCCTTCATCTGCTCGGCATCGAGCACCGTGCAGCGGATGTTCTTCCCCTTGGCGCTTTCTTTGGCCTCGTTTGCCAGATCCGACGGGGTCATCTCATTGGACGGCGTGGAAACGATATCCCGTGCGAAGTTTGCTGCGGAGGCGATGATCTCTGCCGTTTTGACCGCAGTCCGGATGACCTTGTACGCCGCATCGTCCGGCTCCATGATCGTGAACCCCGTAACTTCGCCTTCCTGCTCCCGATTCACTGTCTTGAAAGGCAAAAAACGGTAAAGGCCGAGAATGACCCCTTCCACGACCGCCTCGGCCATCCTTTCGAGCGGCAGGTCCGTATTCGTGATATTCAGGGATGTGGAGAACTCAACGATATTCAGGGAACGGATCCGTTGCGCCGCATTGGCAAACACCCCCCGCAGACGGTCGCAGGAAAAATCAAGCCTCTTCCCCAACCCCACGACGAGAATGCGCTTGGCCGGAAGGTCCCCCGGGTTATAGAGCAAGGCCGTCTGGTTCACCCGGCCCGTAAAATCACCCATACGGATGATCTCCCGTATCTGACCGCCGCTCGCCTGGTCCAGGAGGGCGGCAACACCCTCCATCCCGGTTTCCCCTTCAAAGAGGGTCAGGACCGCCGCTTCGGTTGCATGCTCTGCAAGACTGCCTTTTCTGACTTGAATCTTCATAATTTTCTCCATGCTGCTGATTTGCCCAAGCGTCCTTGAGCCGGGAGTGTCGCTGTTGACGCCCGGCTTCCACCACCGGCGCGAAAGAATAAGGGGGCATGCGAAAAATCGCTGCCCCCTTGGCGGTCTGGAGGCGGCACCCGGATTTGAACCGGGGAATAACGGTTTTGCAGACCGCTGCCTTAGCCACTTGGCTATGCCGCCGCTGAAGAAAAAAAATGGAGCGGGCGAACGGATTTGAACCGTCGACGTCCACCTTGGCAAGGTGGCACTCTACCACTGAGTTACGCCCGCTCAGGTCGTGATGGGGCGTGACTATAACAAATAAAATCCGTTTGTCAATGAAAAACTTGTCTCTTTCCGCACCGCAAACGGGCCGGTCGGCACAGATATTTATTATAATTATTTCAATGGTATTTACGTACCCGGCCGGCCACAGGAAGAAGATGTCGTCGTTAAGGGTTCAGCCATTTCTCCGGATGCTGCTCCGGTAAAACTTGAGAAAGTAATCGAACCCGGAGGTGACCGTAAGGATCAGCGCGATATAGAGAATGACCATGCCGATCATATGGGCATCTGCGCCGATGAAAGGATAATGGATCATCAGCGCGGAGACGGCGAAGATCTGGCAGAGCGTCTTCCGTTTTCCCAGTGGGCTCGCCTGAATGATCATCCCCTCGGAGGAGGCGATGTTGCGGATGCCGTCCACGGCAAAATCCCGGATAATGATGACGGCGACGATCCAGGCGGGGATCCGTCCGATCGGGATCATCAGGATCATCGCCGTGTTGACGATCAGCTTGTCGGCAATCGGATCGAGGAACTTGCCCATGGTCGTTACGATCTCAAATCTCCGGGCGATGTATCCGTCGAGAAGATCGGTCAGGGCCGCCACGATGAAGAGGATCGCGAGGACGATGCTCATGGCCGGTCCCGGGGAAAAAAGGAGGCAAAAAAGCGCCGGAATCACCCCGATCCGCAGCATGGTGATCGTATTCGGGAGGTTGAAGACCTCCCTCTTCTCCTCCGGAATGGGCAACCGGTCAAACGACCGTTTCAGAAAATCGATCATCGCAGGGATCTCCTTATCATCCCGTTTTACCTCTTTCGATACTGTTCAAGACATTTCTGTGAACAGAAATAGACCATCTTCCCGTCGATCTCCATCCGGAAGGCCTGACTCACGGGAACGTACGCGTGGCACTCCGGGTCTTCCACCAGTTCCTCGCCGGCAGCGGGGTTCTTGATCTTTGCCGGACCGGGCTTCCCGCCGACGGCCGGAAAGCCCACCCGGATCAGCTTGTACACCAGATAAAACAGCACCATGCCGATGATCAACTTGAAAATCATCTCTCTATATCGCCCCTTATCATCGTTTCTTCCGCGGCTGTCCACTGCGGATCGCTCATTTTCGCGCCTTTTCATCCGTGCAACGCTCTACGAAACCCGGTCCCGTCAGGCGATCCAGCAGACCGCGGGCGGAGACGCCGAAAGCGGGATGAATCACATAGGAGGCAAGTTCGCAGAGCGGTTCCAGTACAAAACGCCGCCGGTGCATCTCCGGGTGGGGAATGACCAGCCCCTCCTCCGCGACCACCTCCTGGCCGTAGAGGAGCAGATCCAGATCGATCACCCGCGGCCCCCAGCGCGGACCCTCCGTCCGCCCCATCTCGCGTTCGATCATTTTCAGGACGGTAAAAAGCTGCCGGGGTCTCAGCCCCGTTCGGATCTCAGCAACGGCGTTGATGAACCATGCCTGGTCCCGGGGTCCCACCGGCTCCGTCCGGTAGAGGGAGGAGCTGCGGAGGAGACGGATTTCCGGAACCGATCCGAGACGCAAGACGGCATCCCGACACTGAGCAGCGGGATCCCCCAGATTGGCGCCGATCCCGATGAAGGCAACGACTCCCCGCACACCTTCTCCGGTTTCCCGGGATCCCATCTATCCCCCTGCTACCCTTCCTTCAGGCCGAGGACATCCTGCATATCGTAGAGGCCGTTTCCCCGGCCGACGAGCCAGAGGGCCGCCCGGATCGCCCCCCGGGCAAAATTGTCCCGGCTCTGCGCCCGGTGGATGAATTCCAGCCTCTCCCCCATCCCGCCGAAGATCACCGTATGTTCCCCGACGATATCACCGGCCCGGACGGTCTGTATCCCGATTTCCGGTTTCGTCCGCTCCCCGATCATCCCCTTGCGGCTGTAGACGCCGACCCGGTCAAGATCCCGTCCGAGACTCTCCGCGATGACCTGCGCCATCTTCAGCGCCGTGCCGCTCGGGGCGTCCTTCTTCAGGTGGTGATGGGCCTCCACGATCTCCACATCATAGTCATCTCCGAGGATACCGGCAACATCCGCAAGCACCTTGAGCAGCACATTCACACCGACGCTCATGTTCGGGGTGAGAACACACCGGACGGAGGCGGCGAGCTCTCGTGCCCGCTTCATCTCTTCTGCGGTGAAACCGGTGCTTCCGATCACGATGGCCTTTCCCTTCGCCGCTGCAAGCTCGAGGTTTCTCACGGATACCTCGTGTGAGGTGAAGTCGATCACGACATCCCCACAGTCGAGCAAGCGGTCAAGATCATCGCCGATCAGAATCCCCGTCCGGCCGAGGCCCAGCCCATCGCCGACATCCCGACCGATCGCGGGATGCCCCTTCCGCTCCGCAGCGCCCGCCAGTTCAATGCCGTCCGTCTCCGCGATGAGGCTGACAATTCGTCCCCCCATCCGCCCGCCGGCACCCGTCACAATGGCCCTGATCATAATACACCCCTTCAGCCGATCAATCCGTAGTCCTGCATCACCTTCTTCAGCGCCGACTCGCTTTTCTCCGTCAGCCGGCAGAGGGGGAGTCGCAGCTCATAGGCGATCTTTCCCATCATCGCGAGCGCCGCCTTGACCGGGATCGGGTTCGTTTCGATGAACAGGGCGTCGATCAGCGGACTCATCCGGTGATGGAGGGAGCGTGCCTGTGAAAGGTCGCCGGCGGCAAAGGCGTCGACCATTGCCGCCATATCTCGCGGAACGACATTGGAGACCACGGAGATGACCCCCTTTCCGCCGATGGCGAGGAGCCCGAGGGTGAAGATGTCGTCGCCGGAAAGGACGGAAAAATCCGGCCCGCACAGGCGAATCACATCGCTCATCTGCTTGAGGGAGCCTGAGGCCTCCTTGACGCCGACGATGTTCGGAATCTCGGCGAGCCTCGCCAGCGTCTCCGTAAGCATGTTCGTGCCCGTCCGGCCGGGGATGTTGTAGATAATGACGGGAATCGGCACCTCTTCCGCAATGGCCCGGTAGTGCAGGTAGAGCCCCTCCTGCGTCGGGCGGTTATAATAGGGGCAGACGATGAGCGCCGCATCGACCCCCGCCTTCCAGGCATGTTTCGTCAGGCGAATCGCCTCCGCCGTGCTGTTGGAACCCGTACCGGCGATGACCGGCACCCGCTTATTGACCGCTTCAACCGTAATCTCGATCACGCGGTCATGCTCCTCATGGGAGAGGGTGGTCGATTCGCCCGTGGTGCCGCAGGGGGCAATTCCGTCCGTCCCGCAGGCAATCTGTTCTTCGATGAGGCGGCGCAAAGCCTCCTCATCCACTTTTCCGTCTCGAAACGGCGTCACAATCGCGACGATGGCGCCTCCAAACATATACCCTCCTTGCCTCTTCTCAATCGTTCATAAAATCGGGAATCTCTTCCCCCCGGGTCAGATCTTCGCAGGTCTCCCGCTTCCGGATGACGTACCAGCGGTCATCCCGCACCAGAATTTCCGGGATCCGGGGACGAGAATTGTAGTTGGACGACATGGTGAAGCCGTAAGCGCCCGCGCTCATCACCGCCATCAGCTCTCCCCTCTCGAAGGCGGGCAGCGGCCGCCCTTTGGCCAGAAAATCGCCGGACTCGCAGATCGGGCCGACCACATCCACCGTTATCTCCGCCCTCTCGCTGCGGATGACCGGCTGGATCCGGTGAAAAGAGCCGTAGAGGCTGGGTCGGATCAGATCGTTCATACCCGCATCGACGATGACGAATCTCTTCCCTTCATTCCCCTTGGTATAGAGAACCCGGGTCACCAGAATCCCCGCGTTCCCGACGAGCACCCGGCCCGGCTCGAAGATAAAGGTGCAGTCCAGATCCCTTGCGGCGTCGATGACCGCCCTGGCGTATTCGGCAGGCTGGGGAGGGGCCTCCTGATCATAGGTGATCCCCAAACCACCGCCGAGATCGAGATAGCGGATCGCGATCCCCTCTTTTCGGAGCCGCCGGATCAGATCCTTCAGCCGCTCGAGGGCATCGATAAAGGGGGCGATCTTGGTCACCTGCGAGCCGATATGGCAGCTCACCCCCTTGATGTCCAGATGCGTGAGCGCCGATGCACGCCGGTAAGCGACGAGAGAGGCCTCGACGTCGACCCCGAATTTGTTCTCCTTGAGACCCGTGGAGATATGGGGGTGGGTCTCGGGATCTACATCCGGGTTCACCCGGAGGGCGATCCCTGCCCGGACGTTCAGAATGGCCGCACGGTCGTTGATGGTTTCCAATTCCTGAGCCGATTCCACGTTGAACATCAAAATGCCGGTTTTAAGGGCAAAATCGATCTCATCCTCCCGCTTCCCGACCCCGGAATAGACGACCTTGCCGGGATCCACGCCGGCCTGCAGGGCCCGATAGAGCTCCCCCCCCGAGACGAGATCCACACCGCCCCCTTCCCGGGCGAAGAGCCGAAGGATCGCCGTGTTCGAATTGGCCTTGACGGCAAAGCAGACAATGTGGGGAACCTCCGCGAAGGCCGCATCAAAGACCCGGAAATGTTGCAGGAGCGTCCGGTTGCTGTACAGGTAAAAAGGGGTGCCCGCCTCCCGGGCGATTTCTGCAACAGGGACCTCCTCGCAGAAGAGTTGGTCATCCTGATAATGGAAGTAATTCATCGTTCCCTTCTCTTTCGTTTCTTTACGTTATGCGTTCTCAGTGTTTCTCCCGGAGCCGTTGGGCGGGAGCGGACAGCTCCCCGCAGTGTCCCCGGAAATCGCACGCCGATACCCGATATGAATAGAAACGGCCCGCCGTGACGGTCCCGTCAAGATAGCGGAACACCCTTTCCCCCCCGCGCCGCAAGGCTTGATCGCCGACCTTCGGCGTCGCGAACGGCCGGTATTCCTGCGGACATCCGGGACACGCCTGGTCCGCTGCCACCTCGCTGCGGATAATCCGGAAATGGTCGATCCGTCCGATCGGTCCGGACGCCGACCAGCCGAGCATGATCCCCTCCGCAACGGAATCGGCGGTGAGATCGGCGATCTCCGGAGGCGGGATGAGCCGCGGGGGAATGGGATCCCCCTTCTTCCCACAGCCCGCGCAGAGCAGGATGCTGAACAGGACCCCCATGAGAACCCTGCAAAGAATCCGGTGGCGTTTCAGCATTCCCCGATCTCCATGATCCGTTTGCGGACCGTCTCCTCCGCCGTACCGCCTGACCCTTTCCGGGCGTTGACCGACTGCCGGACGGTCAGACACTGGAACACATCCTTTTCGAAACCCTTGTAAAACCTCCGAAACTCGCGCAGGGTCAATCCGGTCAGTTCCCTTCCGTTCTGGATGCAGAACGAAACGATCCGCCCGACGATACCGTGGGCCTCCCTAAACGGCACCCCCTTCATGACCAGGTATTCAGCCACATCCGTTGCCGTGGCGAATCCTCCTCCCGCCCCCGCCTCCATCCGCTGACGGTTGTAGGTAAGACGGCCGATCATCGCGGTGAGGATCCCGAGACAGGCCTCCACGGTATCCACCGTGTCGAAGAGGGGCTCCTTGTCCTCCTGAAGATCCCGGTTATAGGTCATGGGCAGACCCTTCAGGATCGTAAGCATCGCAATGAGATTCCCGTAGACGCGACCCGTCTTCCCGCGAATCAGCTCCGCCACGTCGGGGTTTTTCTTCTGGGGCATGATGCTGCTCCCGGTCGTGAAGGCGTCGGCGATCTGAACATATCCGAACTCGTCGCTCGACCAGAGAACCAGATCCTCGCAGAAACGGCTCATGTGCATCATCAGCAGCGACGCGGTGAAGATGAACTCCGCGACAAAGTCCCGATCGGCAACCGTATCGATGCTGTTTTCGGTCACCGCGGGAAACTTGAGCAACGTGGCGACATAACGGCGGTCGATGGGGAGCCCCGTCCCCGCAAGCGCCGCTGCGCCGAGCGGCATGACGTTCACCCGCTTCAGGCAGTCCCGGAGGCGCGCCTCGTCCCGGTCGAGCATCTCACGGAAGGCCAGCAGGTAGTGGGACAGCAACACCGGCTGTGCCTTCTGCATGTGGGTGTAGCCGGGCATGATCACGCCCATCTCCTTTTTGGCCAGTTCAACGAAGCCGGCCTTCAGGGCTTTGAGAAACCCCACCACCCGCCCGATCTCCGCCCGCAGGTAGAGACGGATGTCGAGCGCGACCTGGTCGTTCCGGCTCCGGCCCGTGTGCAGTTTCCCTCCGGTCTCGCCGATCCGGGCGGTCAGGGCCTTCTCGATGGCCATGTGGATGTCCTCGTCGTCGGGGTGAAAGGCAAAGCTCCCCGCCTCGATATCGGCCAGGATTCCCCGGAGACCGGCCCGAATCGCCTTGGCCTCTCCCATCGTGATGATCCCCTGCCTGGCCAGCATCCGGGCGTGGGCGACGCTTCCCTCGATGTCGTACCGATAGAGACGGCGATCATAATGGATCGAGGCGGTGAAGGCCTCCACCGCACGATCCGTAGGCTCACTGAACCGCCCGCCCCAGGGCTTCTCAGCTTTCTTCATCTCTGCTCACCGTCCATCACCGTTGCAAAACCATCGAAAATCATGATCCCTCCGCGCGCTGGACCTTTTCCGCCGCCCGGGTCATCCCCGGGCATTCATCTTCGCCAGAATCCGGAGGCGTAGCGCGTTCAGGCGGATAAATCCCGTCGCATCCTTCTGGTCATAAACCCGATCTTTCTCGAACGTCGCAAAATCTTCGCTGTAGAGGGAGAGGGGGGATTTCCTCCCGACGACGATACAGTTCCCCTTGTAGAGCTTCAATCTCGCGGTTCCGGTGACGCGCCCCTGCGTATCGTCGATGAACCGCTGGAGGAGCTCCATCTCCGGGGAGTACCAGAAGCCGTTGTAGACGAGCTGCGCGTACTTGGGAATCATGGAATCCCTCATGATCATGACCTCGCGGTCCATCGTGATCGATTCGACGGCGCGGTGCGCTGCCCAAAGAGCGGTTCCGCCCGGCGTCTCATAGACCCCGCGCGACTTCATGCCGACGAAACGGTTTTCGACCATGTCCATGCGGCCGATCCCGTTCGCCCCGGCGATCGCATTCATGTGATCCAGGAGCAGGGCCGGGCTCATGGCCACTCCGTCCACGGAGACGGGGGTTCCTTTTTCAAAACCGATCTCCACATAGGTCGGCCGGTCCGGCGCCGCCTCAGGGGAAACGGTCAGGACGAACATGTCCTCCTTCGGCTCCGCCCATGGATCCTCGAGAATCCCCCCCTCGTGGGAAATGTGGAGGAGGTTCCGGTCGCTGCTGTAGGGCTTCTCCCTCGTCAGCGGCAGGGGAATTCCGTGCTTCTCCGCGTAATCGATCATCGAGGCGCGCGAATCGAACGTCCAGTGGTCGTCCCTCCAGGCCGCGATGATCCGGATCGCCGGATTGAGCGCCATGTAGGTCAGCTCGAAGCGCACCTGGTCGTTCCCCTTCCCCGTAGCCCCGTGGCAGACCGCATCGGCCCCTTCCATCTTGGCGATCTCGAGCTGCCGTTTGGCGATCAGCGGCCTCGCGAGGGAGGTCCCCAAAAGATAGGTCCCCTCGTAAATCGCATTCGCCCGGAGGGCCGGGAAAACGAAATCCCGGGCAAACTCCTCACGGAGATCGTCGATGTAGATCTTCGCGGCTCCGGTTTTGATCGCCTTTTCGCGGAGTCCGGACAGCTCCTCCTTCTGGCCGACATCCGCAGCGAAGCAGATCACCTCGCACTTGTAGTTTTCGATCAGCCACCTCACGATCACGGATGTATCCAGTCCTCCCGAATAGGCGAGGACCACCTTCTTCACCTCATTCACGATTGATATCCTCCTTATCGCATCAAGATTTCCATTACAGCCTTCTGGACGTGGAGGCGGTTCTCCGCCTCGTCGATGACGACGGAACGGGGACCGTCGATCACCTCTGCCGTGATCTCCTCGCCCCGGTGGGCAGGCAGGCAGTGCATGATAAGCACGTCCTTTCTCGCCCGTTCGATCAGGGCCTGGTTGACCTGGTAGCCCTGAAACCGCTTCATCTTTTCGTCCCGCTCGGCCTCCTGCCCCATGCTGATCCAAACATCCGTATAGATGACGTCGGCTTCCCGTACGGCCTCCACCGGATCCCGATGGAGCACGACCCCGGCGGGCGCCTCGGCCATTCCCCGTGTCAGGATCGCCCCGTCCGGATCATACCCTTCGGGACAGGCCAGGTCAAGGTGAAACGGCAGTTTTGCCGCGGCGTTGATCCAGGAATTCGCCATGTTGTTCCCGTCACCGACATAGGCGACCTTCAGTCCCTCGTATCCCCCCCGCTTCTCGATGATCGTGAACAGATCGCTCAGGAGCTGGCACGGATGGAGGAGATCGGTCAGGCCGTTGATCACCGGAATCGTTGCATAGCGGGCAAATTCCTCCACGGACTCCTGGGAAAAGGTCCGGATCATGATTCCGTTGAGATAGCGGGACATGATCCGCGCGGTATCGGCGATGATCTCCCCACGGCCGAGCTGCGTATCCCGCCGGCTTAAGAAAAGCGCGATTCCCCCCAACTGGAACATTCCGACTTCAAAGGAGATTCTCGTTCTCGTTGAAGATTTATCGAAGATCATCCCCAGGGTCCTGCCCTTCAAGGGGGCATGGTCCTTTCCCTCCCGAAGCAGACGCTTGAGCCGGTGCGCCCCTTCGAAAATGGATTCATAATCGGCCCGTTCCAGGTCGTATTCGCTGAGCAGATCCTTTTTCATTTTCCCTCCAGCGCCTCATCCAGTATCCCCACGGCCTTGTCCACATCCAGTCTGGTCAGGATCAGCGGCGGGACAAAACGCAACACATTCCCGTTCGTGCAGTTGATGAGTAGCCCTTTTTCCATGCACTTGGTAACAAACTCCGCCCCGGGAACGGTCAGCTCTACGGCCAGGATCAGCCCCCGTCCGCGGACCTCCCGGATCCGGGCATGTTTTTTCTTCAACTCTCCTAGCCGGGAGAGGAAATATTCCCCCACCTTCTGACAGTTCTCAATGACCCCCTCTTCCAGGATGGTTTCCAGTGTGGCCAGCGCAGCAGCGCAGGCCAGAGGATTGCCGCCGAAGGTCGATCCATGGCTCCCCGGGACAAAGGCCGCGGCGATCTTTTCCTTCGCCAAAAGGGCCCCGATGGGAAAGCCGTTTCCCAAGGCCTTTGCCAAGGTGATCATGTCCGGGATCACATCGTCATGTTCGCAGGCAAAGAGCTTTCCTGTCCGGCCGATTCCCGTCTGGACCTCGTCCGCGATCATCAAAAGCCCCTTCTCATCGCAGATCCGCCGTATCCCCTGGAGATACCCGGGAGCGGGAATGACGACGCCGCTCTCCCCCTGGATCGGTTCGACCAGGACGCCGCAGGTCTTCTCCGTCACGGCCGCCTCCAGCGCGGTAAGGTCATTGTAAGGGACATACCGGAATCCCTCCGGAAGCGGTGCAAAGCCGACATGAAACCGCGGCTGCGCCGTCGCCGTCACGGTAGCCAGTGTCCGGCCGTGGAAGGAGTCCTGCATCGTGATCAGTTCGTATCGCCCCTGCATGTTTTCCGAGGCGTATTTCCGGGCAAGCTTGATCGCCGCCTCGTTGGCCTCCGCCCCGCTGTTGCAGAAGAACGCCTTGTCGAACGGAGAATTCTCGACGAGAAGGCGCGCCAGAAGGATCTGCGGCGCGATATGGTAGAGATTCGAGACGTGGAAAAGGTTCTCCGCCTGCTCCTTGATCGCGGCAACAACCGCCGGATGGGCATGGCCGAGCGCGCAGACGGCGATCCCCGCGACCAGATCGAGATAGCAGCGGCCGTCGCTGTCCCAGACATGAACACCCAGCCCCCTGGTCAGGACGACGGGAAAACGCTTGTAGGTCGACATGATGTAGCGATCGGACAGATCGATCCATTCCTGTGTGCTCATTTTTCCTTCCCCTTCAATTGTCGTCAACAGCCTATAAAACGATCTCCGTCCCGATCCCCCTATCGGTAAACATCTCCAAGAGGATCGTGTGTTTCAGACGGCCATCCACGATATGGGCCTTCTTCACCCCGGCCCGGAGCGCCTTGAGGCAGCATTTCACCTTGGGATACATCCCCCCCTCGATCGTCCCCTCCTCGATCATCCGACGGGCGGTCGGTTCATCCATCGTCTGGATCAGCTCCTTCTCCCGGTTGAGAACCCCCGGGACGTCGGTCAGCAGGATCAACTTCTCCGCTGCCAGGGCGGACGCGACAGCACCGGCCACGAGGTCGGCGTTGATGTTGTAGGTCTCCCCCTCGTCACCGACCCCGGTCGGGGCGATCACCGGGATGACGCCGTCCGCCATCAGCGAGACGATCAGCGACGCGTTGACCTCCTTGACCTTCCCGACAAGGCCGATGTCGATGATCTCGGGCGGCATGTCCTTCACCTTCTCCGCGCTCAGATAGTATTTCTCCGCCCGGATCAGGTTCGCATCCTTGCCGCTCAACCCGACCGCCTTGCCGCCGTGGCGGTTGATCAGGCCGACGATCTCCTTGTTCACTTTTCCCACGAGTACCATCTCGACGATGTCCATGGTCTCCTCGTCGGTGACCCGCATCCCCTGGATGAACTTCGATTCCTTCCCCAGCTTTTTCAGCAGGCTGCCGATCTGCGGGCCGCCGCCATGAACGACGACGGGATTGATCCCGATATACTTCATCAGGACCACATCGCGGGCGAAATTGTCCTTCAATTCCCCATCCACCATGGCATGTCCGCCGTACTTGATCACGACGGTCCGGTTGTAAAAGCGGCGGATGTAGGGAAGGGCCTCGACCAGGATTTCGGCCCGTTCCATCGATGTTTTCATATCGTCCATCAGCTTCTCCTTAGCAGGCTGTTGAGAGTTACAGGATATACCGGCTCAGATCCTCATCATCGACGATCTCGTCCAATTGGTCGGAAACATAATCGGCGTCGATCACCACCTCCTGACCCCGCATCTCCGGCGCTTCGAAGGAGATCTCGTCGAGGAGGCTCTCCATGATCGTGTAGAGACGCCGCGCTCCGATGTTCTCCATCCGGTCGTTCACCAGCGTCGCCGTCTCCGCGATCGCGGCGATCGCATCCTCCGTAAAGGAGATCCGGACCCCTTCGGTTGCCATCATCTCCGTGTACTGCTTGACGAGGGCGTTGTGGGGTTCGGTGAGGATCCGGATGAATTCGTCCCTGCCGAGGGAGTTGAGTTCCACGCGGATGGGGAAACGCCCCTGGAGCTCCGGAATCAGATCCGACGGCTTCGTCGCGGTGAACGCCCCGGCCGCAATGAAAAGGACGTGATCGGTCCGCACCATTCCGTAACGCGTGTTCACGGTGGATCCCTCAACAATCGGCAGGAGGTCCCGCTGCACCCCCTCCCGCGAGACGTCCGGGCCGTGCGTCCCGTCGCCCCCGACGATCTTGTCGATCTCGTCGAGGAAGACGATCCCCGACTGCTCGACCCGTTCGATGGCCGTCTTGGTCACCTTTTCCATGTCCACAAGCCGTTGCGCCTCCTCCTCGGCAAGGATCGAGAGCGCCTCGGGGACCTTCACCCGCCGCTTTTTCTTTTTCTGCGGGAAGATGCTTCCCAGCATATCCTTGACGTTGAGCCCCATATCCTCCATCCCGGCGGAGGAGAAGATCTCGACCATCGGCCCGCTCCGCACCTCGGCCGTCTCGATCTCGACAAAACGGCCGTCCAGTTTTCCCTCGTGGAGGAGGCGCCGGAGTTTCTCGCGGGTCGTGTCCTGCTCCGGGACGTACTCCGCCTCGATGGTCGTCCCGTTTCCTTCGGGGATCATCTCCGTCACATGCTTCTCCGCCGGTTTCGGCGGGAGAAGGATATCGAGGAGCCTGTCTTCCGCCAGTTCCGCGGCCTTCACACGGACGCGGCCCTGCTCCTCCGATTTGACCATGCCGATCGCGAGCTCCACGAGATCACGGACCATCGATTCGACGTCCCGCCCCACATAGCCCACCTCGGTGAACTTCGACGCCTCGACCTTGATGAAGGGGGAGTTGTCCAGCTTCGCGAGCCTGCGTGCGATCTCGGTCTTGCCCACGCCGGTGGGTCCGATCATGATGATGTTTTTCGGGGAGATCTCCTCCCCCAGCTCCTTCGAGACATTCTGGCGGCGCCAGCGGTTCCGCAGCGCAATCGCCACTGCCCGCTTGGCCTCCTGTTGTCCGATGATGTACTGATCCAGTTTTTCGACAATCTTTCTCGGTGTTAAATCATCCGGTGACATGGCTACCCTTTTCCGGGAAGGGATTTTGAATCGCTCCCCTTCACATTATCCTTCATGGGAGCAGATTTTGAATCGGCCCCCTTTGCTGTGGGAACAGATTTCAAATCCGCCCCTTCCGGTTCTTCTTCGAGATCGATCTCCTCCACGGTAATGTGGTCATTCGTATAGATGCAGATCTCGGAGGCGATTTTCACGGATTCCCGCGCAATCTCCGTCGCCGTGAGCTCGGAATAGCGGACCATCGCCCGGGCCGCCGCGAGGGCATAAGGTCCGCCCGAACCGATGGCCATGACGTTGTCGTCCGACTCGATCACGTCGCCGTTCCCGGAAATGATCAGAAACGCATCCCGGCTGACGGCGATCATCAGCGCCTCGAGGTGGCGGAGCACCCGATCCGTGCGCCAGTCTTTCGTAAGTTCCACGGCCGCCCGCACGAGGTTTCCCTTGTACTGTTCGAGCTTCTGGTCGAAGCGGTCGAAGAGGGTGAAGGCATCGGCGGTCGCCCCGGCGAACCCCACGATCACCTGGTTGTGGTAAAGGCGCCGCACCTTCCGCGCCCCGTGTTTCATGACCGTCGTATCGAGCGTCACCTGACCGTCTCCAGCCACGGTGACCCTTCCCCGGTGCCTGACGGCCAGAATGGTCGTTCCATGAATATTCATCTTTTCAGGTATTCCCTTCCCCGGCCCGCGGGTGGGCACGGTCATAGATCTCCATCAGCCGGCTCACGCTGACCGATGTATATTTCTGCGTCGTCGAAAGACTCTTATGTCCCAGCATCTCCTGAATGGAACGCAGATCGGCGCCCGCATCCAGAAGATGGGTGGCGAAGGTGTGCCGCAACGCATGAGGGCTGATCTTTCGGCCGATGCCGCTCTGTCGGACCACGCTTTCCACCACTCGCGCGACGCCCCGCGGATTCATCCGCTTCCCCCTCGTGCTGAGAAAAAGGGCTTCCTCCCCTTTTCCAGCCATTTCCTCCTTGAGGAGTTCCCCCCGTTTCTGCAGATAGGCTTCAATCGCCTGCAGGGCCGGCCGGCCGAACGGGACGATCCGCTCCTTCCGCCCCTTCCCCCGGACCTTGATCAGCCCTTCCTGAAAACGAACATCCTCAAGGTTCAGTCCCGTCAACTCGCTCAGACGGATCCCCGCGGAATAGAAAAGCTCGATCATCGCGCGATCCCGGCGTCCGGCCGCATCCTCTGCAAATTTCACCTGGAGGAGCGCCAGCATTTCATCCGCCGACAGCACGACGGGAATATATTTCTCGCACCGGGGAAGCTGAATCAACTCCGCCGGGTTGACCGCCACCACACCCTCCCGGAGAAGGTACCGGTAGAAGGAGCGCAACGCCGCCACCTTCCGGGAGATGGTCACCTTCCGGAGCTTCTCCCGGTACAGCGAGGAGAGAAAAGAACGGATCACCAGCGGATCCGTGGGGATCTCCCCTTCCCCCCTGCCGGCCCGTCCCGGCATCTCCAGGAAGGTCTGAAACTGACGCAGATCGGTCAAATACCCTTCCTGCGTATGGTCGGAGAGATTTCGCTCTACCTGCAAATGTCTGCCGAACCCGCCGATAGCCTGCTCCAGAAGACCCATCAGTTGCCCCAATATTTTAGCAGAGGGGACAGATTTGAAATCTGTCCCCGGGATATTCCCGGTCATCCCTCATGATATAAATTGTGATCCCCTATCACATCTTGTACTTTCCGAAATCCTCCGGGGAGAGATTTTCAAGGAACTCCGAGAGCTTCTCCTTCTTCAGCCGGTCCAGATCGGTCATCTTCGTCCCAAAATCGACATTCCGGGACTTTTCAATCACCCGGTCCTCGACAAAAATCGGGGCACCGGCCCGGAGGGCGACAGCAATGGCGTCGCTGGGACGGGCGTCGACGACGATGGTCTCCCCCTTGAGCAGCAGGTGAAGATTGGCGAAGAAGGTGTTGTTCCGAAGGTCATGGATCTCCACCCTCGTCACCTCGGCCTTCAGGACCTTGAGGATCTCGTTCAAAAGGTCGTGGGTCATGGGGCGAGAAAAGGTGATCTTCTCGATCTCCGTCGCGATGGCGCTGGCCTCGAAGATGCCGATCCAGATCGGAATCGCCTTCTTCTCTTCGAGATCTTTCAGGATGACGATCGGGGTATTGGTGATCGGATCCATCGTCAGACCCGACACCTTCATCTCAATGAACATCTGCACCTCCTCGTTCCTCCATCTCGCCCCGCAGGGAATGGAGGAAGGCCTCCACAATCCTGACGGATACCGTCTTTCCGACCAGCCCGGTTGTCCCGCGGAAATTGACGATCCGGTTTGTCCTTGTCCGCCCCATCATATCCCCGTACCCGTTTCGGCTCGGCCCTTCGACCAAGACCTCTTCCCGCCGTCCCACACAGGCCCGGTTCTTCTCCAGGGTGTGCTCTTCCTGGAGGGCCTGAAGCGTTCTCAGCCGTTCCCGTTTCACACCTTCGCGTACGGGCCGGTCCATCCCGACGGCAGTCGTCCCCTCCCGTTCCGAGTACTGGAAGGAGAAGAGGTTGTCAAACCGGATCTCCCGCATCAGCTCCAGCGTCTGCTCAAAATCCCCGTCCTCTTCCCCCGGAAACCCCACGATCACGTCGGAGGTGATGCTGATCCCGGGGCAGGCCCGGCGAAGGGCGGCCACCTTCTCCCTGTACGCCGCAACGACATAGCCCCGGTTCATCCGGTCAAGCACCCGGTCCGATCCCGATTGCACCGGAAGGTGGATGTGCTCGCAGAGAGAGGCGATCTCTCCGAAACAGGTCATCAGGCGCGGCGACAGGTCCTTCGGATGGGAGGTCGTGAAGCGGATCCTCTCGATCCCCGGAACCTTCCCGATCGCGCCGATCAGCTCTGCAAAATCAGTTCCCTCCGGCAGCGTCTGCCCGTACGAGTTCACGTTCTGCCCCAGAAGTGTCACCTCCCGGATACCGTTACCGGCCAACGTCTCAACCTCACGGAGGATTTCCGGAAGCGGCCGGCTCTCCTCCCTTCCCCGCAGATGCGGCACGACGCAGTAGGCGCAGAAGTTGTTGCACCCCTGCATGATCGTCACAAAAGTGATCACCGCCCCTGCGGCCGGTTGGGCCGGAATTGAAAGCGAGCGGACTCGGTCGCAGAATCCCGTTTCAGCGATCCGTCCCCTTTCCCGTTCCAGTTCACCGACCATTTCGGGAAGCCGGTGGATCTGGTGCGTGCCGAAAACCAAATCGACATAGGGCGCCCTCCGGAAGAAACGGTCGCCCCACTGCTGGGCGAGGCAGCCGCCCACGCCGATCAGGAGATGCGGATTCCTCTGCTTCAAAGCACGGAACCGCCCCAACTGACTGTAGATTTTCTGGGCCGCCTTTTCGCGGATGCTGCATGTATTGACGAGGATAAGGTCCGCCCGCCCCGGATCGTCTGTTGTCCCGTATCCCGAAGGTGCCAGAAGGGCTGCCATCTTCTCCGCATCCTGGACATTCATCTGACAGCCAAAAGTCTGAATATAGAGCTTTTTTTTTCTCCAAACCTTTCCTTCCTGACTGAACCATACGTGGATGAATTAAACCATGGCAGGGGGATAGTCAATACCTTTTTACAGGGATTATTGAAAATGTTGAGCAGGGGAGCCGACCCATCCGGGCCATCGACCAGCGTATCGGGGGGGGGTGAAGTGAAGCCGCGGCCTACATCTTTCCCGCGGGCTTCTTTTTCACATCCGCTTCGGCAATGCGTCTCTTCGTTTCAGCGATGAAGTAGCTCACCTTGTAATCGAGGCCGACATTCGGGTACTCTCGGATGATCTTTTCAAACCGGCGCAGGGCCGATGGGTACTCCTTGAGGTTAAAATAGAATTCCCCCACGTAGAACTCCTGCTCGCCCAGCGCCTTTCTGCATTCCCGGACCATCTTCTCGGCCATGAAGGAGAATTTGCTCCCGGGAAAGCGGACCATGAGGCGCTCGAACTCCTTGAGCGCCTTGAGGGTCTCCGACTGATCGCGATCAATCGTTGTGATCTCGTTGAAGTGGCACATCCCGATCTGATACATCACGTAGGGAAGGTTCTCGTTCGTCGGATGGAGATTCAGATATTCGTTGTAGGCCAGTTCCGCTTCGAGATATTGCTTTCCGCTGAAATAGGCGTCGGCAATCCCCATCTCCGCTGCGATGGCGAGGGGACTTAGCGGATACTCCTCCTTGACCCGATGGAAAAGTTCGATGGACCTTTTGTAGTCTCCGCTCTGATAATCCTTCAGCCCCTGTTGGTAGAGACCCTCCGGGGTCGAGCGGGCCAGCTCTGCCGTCTTTCCCCAAGGCAACCAGATTTTGCAACCGGAGAGCAGAAATACGATTGTCAGCAACGCGAAAAATATTTTTTTATGACGAACTGTTATCATCTTTAATCGCCTACAGTGCCTTGCGGATGAACGCCTCCAGGCGTTCCTTCGGCACCAGGCCGATCAGCGTGTCGAGGAGCTTCCCCTCCTTGAAGAGGAGCAACGTCGGGATGCTCATCACACCATAGGTTGCGGCCGTTTTCGGATGGTCGTCGATGTTGACCTTCGCCACCTTGATCTGATCGCGGTATTGAACGGCCAGTGCCTCTACTGTGGGACCGATCGCCTTGCAGGGACCGCACCAAGGCGCCCAGAAGTCAACCAGGGCAGGCCTGTCCGCCTTGAGGATCACCTCTTCAAAATCGCCGTCACCGACGTGGACCAACACCTCTTCTCCCATACGATGGTCTCCTTTCTGCAGTTTTTCGTCCGTTACTATCGCATAGATGGACAAACAATGTCAATTGAAGATCCATATACAGGAGGATGAGGCCGTTTTTTGACAGACGCCGGACGATCTGCTATAAGCCCGACAACACCCCGTAACCCATTGAAGAGGAGAGCACATGAAACCGCTGGGCATCATCTCGGGAACCGTCCTGTTGCAGGGAAAGGGGATCTTTGCCGGGTTGCGTGAAAAAACGGTCGAAACGGAGTTCGGCCGATCAACGGTCCTCTGCTCCGCCGACATTGTATTCATCGCCCGTCACGGGACGGACCCCTGCCGTCACATTCTGCCTCACCTCATCAACCACGAGGCGAACCTGACGGCGCTCAAGGAACTCGGGGTGCGGGAAATTCTCGGTGTCCATTCAACCGGTACGCTGAAACGCCATCTGAAGCCGGGGATGCTCGTCGTCCCGGATGATTACATCCTGCTCGGAGCGGGACCAACGGTCGTCCGGGAAAAGGCGACGCACATCATACCGGTTCTGAGCATGGAGGTCCGGCGTAAATGGCTGGAGGCGGCCCGCGATTCCGCCCTCGATTGCGTTGACGGCGGGATCTACTGGCAGACCGTCGGCCCCCGTTTCGAAACGCGGGCCGAGATTTCGATGATCTCGCAGTTTGCCGACCTCGTCGGGATGACGATGGCAAGCGAAGCCGTCATCGCGCAGGAGTTGGAGATTCCCTACGCCTCTCTCTGTTCGGTCGACAATTTCGCCCACGGCCTGGAGGAAAAGGCGTTGACGATGGAAGAGGTCTTCCGGCACGCACGGCAGAACGCCGAGGCGATCCTCCGGATCCTGACGAGGTATATCGAGCGGAACGTTCTGACGCCCTAACCGGTTTAGATCAGAAGGTGTAGAGCAGGCTGTTCAAAAATGGTCAGATGCAAGGCGCACAAAAACCGAAGAGCGAGGCGTATATGGAAATACGTCGAGCGATGAGGTTTGCAGCGCAACGCAGCAGATGAGCGTTTTTCAACAGCCTGTCAGAAGGCCCCGAGCTGGCACGGCTTAATTCGGAGTTTAAGCGTCTCGCAGGCCGCGGAAACCTCCATTCTCGGGATCTTCCGTTTTGCAGCGATCTCCCAGGCGCTCTTGCAGGAAAGCCTTCCATCGGCAAGACTTCCGCGGATGGCTGCTTCGAAATCCGGGGCAACCGCCGCCGCCGGATGGACGGCCTTCCCTTCAGGATAGCCGAAGAGGCCGATCTGGCAGCGGCCGATTCGAAGCTCCAACAGATCGAGCGTCCGGCCGATTTCCGCAAGCGAAACGCCAAGCGTTAGACCGATCCGCTCGGCCTCGGCGCAGGCGAGCTCTCCCGCCGCGGCCTTTTCCCGAACCGCTCCGGCGATCCGCTCGTCCGGTCTCACGCCCGGCCCATGCTTGGTGGCATAACGCCCCGCATCCTTGTGTGTCATGGTCTCATCCTCAATATTTCATATAGTGAAAAGGTTCGATCATCGAGAGCGCCTCGGCATCCAGGGTCTGAAACCCATTCTTTTCCAGAAGGGCCTCGGCCTTTTCGATCTGATCCACACTGACCACGAAGACCGCTTTCCGGTGTCCCTCCAGCACGAAGCCATAGGCGTTGTTGATGTTGACATTCTCCGTCAGAAGAAGCTGCGTCAGCCGGTCCAGTCCGCCCGGCTGGTCGGGAATGACGACGGCCAGGACCCGACCGAGCGAGACGGTCATTCCGGCCTTTGTCAGGACCGCCTCTGCGCGCGCGGGATCATCGACGATCAGGTTGATGACGCCAAAGGTGTCGGACGTGGAGATCGTCGTTGCCCGGATGTTGATCTTCTCTTTCGCCAGGACCTGCGTCACTGCGGCCAGCCTCCCCGGCTTATTTTCCGCAAAAATTGAAAGTTGATAGGAAATCATGGGAGCCCCCTGTATTAATCCTTCCGGTTGTCGATGACGCGCTTCGCCTTTCCCTCGCTCTTCGGAAGGCTGTCCGGTTCCACCAGATCGACCCTCGGCGTGATCAGGATATCGCTTTTGAGTTCCTCCACAATCCGCCGCCGCAGAACCTCCAACTGTTGAAGATCGCCGCCGAAGAATTCCTTCTGAACCTCCACCTTGACCGTCATCGAGTCGTTGAAGTCCACCCGGTTGAGGATGATGACAAAGTTCATCCCGACGCCGGGAATCTCCATGAGCTTCTTCTCGATCTGGATCGGAAAGATGTTCACCCCCTTCAGGATCATCATGTCGTCGGTCCGCCCTTTGATGCGTTCAATCCGCCGATGGGTCCGGCCGCAGGGACAGGGGCCGGGGATGATCCGGGTCAGGTCCTTTGTCCGGTAGCGGAGGATCGGCATCCCTTCCCGAAGGAGTGTCGTTGTGACCAACTCCCCCTCCTCGCCGTCGGGGAGGGGTTTGAGCGTCACGGGATCGATGATCTCGACAATGTAGTTGTCCTCCCAGATGTGCATCCCGTTCTGCTCCGGACACTCGAAGGCCATGCCGGGACCGTTCATCTCGGACAGGCCGTAGGAGTTGAAGGCCTTGAAGCCGTAGAGCTCCTCGATCTTCCGGCGCATCTTCTCCGAGTGGGGTTCGGCTCCGAGGAAGGCCATCCGGATCTTCGTGTCCCGCCGATCGACCCCGACCTCCGCAAAGACGGACGAGAGGTGAAGGGCGTAACTGGGGATGATATGGATGGCCGTGGTCTCAAAGTCCCGCATGAGCTGAATCTGACGCTTGCTGTTTCCCGCCCCGGCGGGGATCACAAGCGCCCCGATCCTCTCCGCGCCGTAGTGAAAGCCCAAGCCCCCCGTGAAGAGGCCGTAGGGCATCATGACCT